>Ga0210387_10000977_pt1 | contig 21137 bp, 16 predicted proteins | sample IncBWC7OmetaG_FD_160108 | JGI IMG/M metagenome (GOLD analysis project Ga0210387, IMG submission 160108) | Forest soil microbial communities from Barre Woods Harvard Forest LTER site, Petersham, Massachusetts, United States - Inc-BW-C-7-O ...
ATTCTTCTCCCTCGCCCCGCTTGCGGGGAGAGGGGCGGGGTGAGGGGGACTCTCCGCAATTCGGCGCGTGGTGATTCCCCCTCACCCGATCACTTCGTGATCGACCTCTCCCCGCAAGCGGGGCGAGGTGAAGAGAGCGCCAGCTTCGAAGAGATTGTAGTCGAGGAAACGAAAATGGATTTCGATTTGTCCGAGGAGCAGCGGCTTCTCAAGGAAAGCGTTGATGGGTTGCTCGGCGACGCCTATGATTTCGATTCACGCAAGAAATACATGAAAGAGCCGGGCGGCTGGAGCAAGGCGATCTGGAACAAGTTCGCAGAGCAGGGCCTGCTCGGCCTGCCGTTCGCCGAGGACGACGGTGGCTTCGGCGCCGGCGCGGTCGAGACCATGATCGTGATGGAGGCGCTGGGCCGGGCGCTGGTGATCGAGCCTTATCTGGCGACGGTGGTGATCGGCGGCGGGCTGCTGCGCCATGGCGCATCGGTTGCGCAGAAAGAGGCGCATATCCCCTCTATCATCGACGGCAGCAAAACTTTTGCCTTCGCGCAGCTGGAGAAGAACTCGCGCTACGATCTCGCCGATGTCGCAACCTCGGCCAAGAAGAAGGGCGGGGGTTGGGTCATCGATGGCGAGAAATTCGTCGTGCTCAACGGCGAGGCCGCCGACACCCTGATCGTGACCGCGCGCACCAAGGGCGGCCAGCGCGACGCGGGCGGCATCGGCGTGTTCCTGGTGCCGGCTAACGCCAAGGGCATCACCAAGAAAGGCTATCCGACCCAGGACGGCCTGCACGCTGCCGACATCACCTTCACCGGCGTCGAGGTCGGAAGCGATGCTGCGATCGGCGATCCTGAAAACGCTTTGCCGCTGATTGAGCGGGTCGTCGACGAGGCGCGCACCGCGCTTTGCTCTGAGGCCGTCGGGTTGATGGATGAGTCCCTGAAAGCAACGGTCGAATATCTGAAGACGCGCAAGCAGTTCGGGGTGCCGATCGGCAGTTTCCAGACCCTGCAGCACCGCGCCGCCGACATGTTCGTCGCGCTCGAACAGGCGCGCTCGATGTCGATGTTTGCGACCATGGCCTGCGATTTCGAAGACGCCCGGGAGCGCGCGACGGCCGTTGCCGCCGCCAAGGTGCAGATCGGCAAGTCCGGCAAATTCGTCGGCCAGCAGTCGATCCAGTTGCACGGCGGCATCGGCATGACCATGGAGGCGCAGATCGGCCACTACTTCAAGCGCCTGACCATGATCGAAAACACCTTCGGCGATACGGAATATCACCTGCGCCGCGTCACTGCCGGCGGCGGGCTCGTTTAGCTCACACGTTATCTTTCGTCATTCCGGGGCGATGCATTTCGGCATGATTCTATCCACGTCATGGCCGGGCTTGTCCCGGCCATCCACGTCTTGGCTACAAGAAACAGTAAGACGTGGATGCCCGGCACAAGGCCGGGCATGACGGCGAAGCAAGCGGAGAAGGACCCATCATGAAATCCACCCCCTTCGGTCTCACGGGACAAGTCGCCGTCGTCACCGGCTCCAGCCGCGGCATCGGCCGCTCCTCGGCGGAACTGCTCGCCAAGCTCGGCGCGAAAGTCGTGATTTCCTCGCGAAAGGCAGAGGCCTGCGAGGAAGTGGCGCAAGGCATCCGTCAAGCCGGCGGCGACGCCCATGTCATCGCCTGCAACATCTCCCGCCGCGAAGAGGTCGAGGCGCTGGTTGCAGGCAGCATCAAGCACTACGGCAAGATCGATATTCTGGTGTGCAACGCTGCGGTCAATCCCTATTACGGTCCGCTGCTCGACATCAAGGACGACGCCTTCGACAAGATCATGGCCTCCAATGTCAAGAGCAACCTGTGGCTCTGCGCGCTCGCGATTCCGCCAATGGCGGAACGCGGCAAGGGCTCGGTGGTGATCATTTCATCGATCGGCGGATTGCGCGGCTCGACCGTGATCGGCGCCTATGGCATCTCGAAGGCGGCGGATTTCGCGCTCTGCCGCAGCCTTGCCGGTGAATGGGGCCCGAAAGGCGTGCGCGTCAACTGCGTCGCGCCGGGCCTGGTGAAAACCGATTTCGCCCGCGCGCTGTGGGAAGACGAGGAGCGGCTGAAACGCCGCTGCGCCACCACGCCGCTCCGGCGAATTGGCGAGCCCGACGAGATCGCAGGCGCGGTCGCCTATCTCGGTTCGGACGCCTCGAGCTTCATGACCGGGCAGACCATTGTGGTCGATGGCGGCGTCACCACTGCGGGGGTGTGATAGCTGTCGTCCCGGCCAAGCGAAGCGCGAGCCGGGACCCATAACTACAGGCTTATGTTGTGACGAAGGCTGTGGCTCCAGCGGGCATAGCAACGGCGCCTCGTGGTTATGGGTCCCCGCCTTCGCGGGGACGACGTTTGCGTGTTTGGCGGGCGCCAAGGCCCAACTTGACGTCCGCTTTCCAATCCGCTTGCCTTACGTAAAATGATAACGCCGGGAAACGTTCATGTCCTTCGTGCTGGCCATCGATCAAGGCACCACGTCCTCGCGCGCCATGGTGTTTCGCAACGACCTCTCGGTCGCAGGCCTCGCGCAGCAGGAATTTCCGCAGCATTTTCCCGCGTCGGGCTGGGTCGAGCATGATCCGGAAGACATCTGGAATTCGACCATCGCGACCTGCCGCGACGCGCTGAAAAAAGCGAATCTCGCCGCCAAGGACATTGCCGCGGTTGGCATCACCAACCAGCGCGAGACGACGGTGGTCTGGGACCGGTCAACCGGCAAAGCCATTCACCGTGCCATCGTCTGGCAGGATCGCCGCACCGCCGATATCTGCGCGAAGCTGAAGGACGAGGGCCACGAACCCGCGATCACCGCCAAGACCGGCCTGATCATCGATCCTTATTTCTCCGGCACCAAGATCGCCTGGATTCTCGATAACGTCCCCGGCGCGCGGGAACGTGCCGAGCGTGGTGAATTGTTGTTCGGCACTGTCGATTGTTACCTGCTATGGCGGCTGACCGGCGGAAAGGTGCACGCGAGCGACGCCACCAACGCCTCCCGCACCCTGCTCTTCAATATTCACGAGGGCGTCTGGGACGACGACCTCCTCAGGCTCTTGCGCGTGCCGCGCGCGATGCTGCCGGAGGTCAAGGATTCCTCGCATCGCTTTGGCGAGACCGTGCCCGACCTGTTCGGCGGAGCGATCGCGGTTTGCGGCATCGCCGGCGATCAGCAGGCGGCGACCATTGGGCAGGCCTGTTTTACGCCGGGCATGATCAAGTCCACTTACGGCACCGGCTGCTTCGCGCTGCTTAATACCGGCGCCACTCCGGTTGCATCCAAAAACAAGCTGCTGACGACGATCGCCTACCAACTCCAGGGCAAGCGCACCTATGCGCTCGAAGGTTCGATATTTGTCGCTGGCAGCGCGGTGCAATGGCTGCGCGACGGGCTCGGCGTCATCAAGCAGGCCGCCGAAACTGGCCCGCTCGCGGCAAAATCCGATCCCGCGCAAAGCGTCTATCTGGTACCGGCCTTCGTCGGTCTCGGCGCGCCCTATTGGAATCCGCGGGTGCGCGGCGCGCTGTTCGGGCTGACGCGCAATACGGGGCCGGCGGAGTTCGCGCACGCCGCGCTTGAGAGCGTCTGCTATCAGACCTTCGATCTCTGGGCAGCGATGCGCGCGGACTGGCCGGAGGCGAAAGCCGCCAATATCGTGCTGCGCGTCGATGGAGGCATGACCGTGTCCGACTGGACGATGCAGCGGCTCGCGGACTTGCTCGACGCGCCCGTCGACCGTCCGGTCATTCAAGAGACCACCGCGCTGGGCGCGGCCTATCTCGCCGGGCTGGAAGCCGGTGTTTACCCGGAGCCTGCAAAATTCGCCGACAACTGGCGGCTTGAGCATCGATTCAAGCCCAACATGAGCGCGGCCACGCGCGAACGAAAATTGAAGGGTTGGGCACGCGCCGTGAAGGGTGTGCTCGCGAGCGATGAAGACTGATCGAAATTCGGCGGGAGAAAATAATGAAGAAAAAGACGATTCGTGTCCTGCTTGCTGCCGCGCTGATCTGTTCTGCGACATTGGCCTTCGCCCGCGATAACGACAACGCGCTCTCGTCGGCGCGTCTTTCAACAACGCTAGCCGCGGGCCTTCAGGCGCCCGGAAAAATCCTGATCGATGTCTGGGGCATTCCGCACATCTATGCCGAGAACGAACACGATCTGTTTTTCCTGCAAGGTTTCAACGTCGCGCGCGACCGGCTCTGGCAGATCGATCTCTGGCGCAAGCGCGGCCTCGGCCTGCTGGCGAAGGATTTCGGCGCCGCCTATGTCGAGCAGGACAAGGCGTTGCGGCTCTTTCTCTATCGCGGCGACATGAACACGGAGTGGGCGTCTTACGGCCCCAAGGCGAAGTCCTATGCGGAAAGTTTCGTCGCCGGCATCAACGCCTATGTCGCGGATGTGCAGGCCGGCCGCAAACCCCTGCCAACTGAGTTTCGTATCGCCGGCACCAGGCCCGATCTCTGGACGGCCGAGGATGTGGTGCGGATCAGAAGCCACGGCCTGACGCGCAACGTCGCTTCCGAAGTCAAGCGTTCGCTGGTTGCCTGCGCCGCGGGCCTTGAGGCAGACCGGTTTCGGGTCAAGCTCGAGCCGGCATGGACGACGAAAATTCCCGAAGGGCTCGATCCCTGCAGCGTGCCGAAGGGCGTGCTCGCGGCCTATGATCTGGCGACGCGGCCGGTTGCTTTCGCCAAGCCCGAAGACCGCAAGGCGATGCTGATGCATGATCCGGATCGCTTCCTCGCTGAAGCTGACGGGCAGCGCGACACCATCGGCTCCAACAACTGGGTGGTCGCGCCGTCGCGCACCGCGACCGGCCGTCCGATTTTGGCGAACGATCCGCATCGCGAGCACAGCGTGCCGTCGCTGCGTTACATCGTCGGCCTCAATGCCCCCGGTCTTTCGGTAATCGGCGCGGGCGAACCGGCGTTGCCGGGAATTTCAATCGGGCACAACGGCACCATCGCGTTCGGGCTGACCATCTTCAACGTCGACCAGGAAGACCTTTACGTCTACGAACTCAATCCCGCCGACCCCAATCAATATCGCTATCGCGGGGAGTGGGAATCGATGCGGATCGTGCATGAGACCGTCGAGGTCAAAGGCGAGGGCGCCCGCGACGTCGAACTGAAATTCACGCGGCACGGGCCGGTGATTTATGTTGACGAGGCCAACAAGCGCGCCTTTGCCATCCGCTCGATCTGGTTCGAGCCGGGCACCTCGGCATATTTCGGCTCCTCCGATTACATGACCGCGAAGGACTGGAACGGCTTCGTCGCCGCGATAAGGCGCTGGGGCGCGCCGTCGGAGAACCAGGTCTATGCCGACGTCAAAGGCAATATCGGCTGGATACCCGGCGCCAAGACGCCACACCGCGTCAACTATGACGGGCTGATGCCGGTGCCGGGCGATGGCCGCTACGAATGGCAGGGTTTTGTCGACAACGATCAACTGCCGCGGGTCTATCGCCCCGAGCAGGGTTTTTTCGCCACCGCCAACCAGATGAACCTGCCGGGCGATTATCCGGTCGCCGAGCGCAAGATCGGCTTTGAATGGGCGGATCCGGCGCGCTGGCAACGGATCGTCGAAGTGTTGCAGTCAAAACCAAAGATGACTTTGGCCGACGCGATGGATTTGCAGAACGACGATACCTCGATGCTGGCGCGGCGTCTGGTCAAGTTGCTGAAGCCGCTTGAGTCCGACGACGCCAACACCAAAAAGGGTCTGGAGCTTCTGAAGAACTGGGACGCACGCGACGGCGCCGACAGTGCGGCCGCTGCGGTGTTCGAGGTGTGGATATCAAATCACCTCGGAGCGGCCTTACTCAAGGTGGCCGCGCCCAAGGCCGCTGAGCTGATCGCGCCGGAAGCGTCCAGCATTTCGCCCATCGTCGCCTATCTCGAGGCGCCGGACGAAAAACTCGGCGCTGACCCTGCGGCCGCGCGCGACCGCATCCTGCGTGAAAGCCTCGGTGGCGCGGTCGCCGAGGTCAGTGACAAACTCGGCGCGGATTCCTCGATGTGGCGCTGGGGCCGGCTGCATGTCGCGAAATTCGACCATGCGCTGATGCCGCTCGCCGACAAGGCGACGTCCGCGCAACTCACGGTCGGACCGCTGGCGTTCGGTGGCGCCGCCAACGTGCCGCGCGCGGGGACGTACCGGCGCTCGGACTATCATCTCACCGCCGGCGCTTCGTTCCGCATGGTACTCGACGTCGGCAATTGGGACGCCAGCCGCGCTGTCAACACGCCCGGCCAGTCGGGCGATCCCTTCAGCGGGCATTATCGCGACCTCGCGCCGCTCTGGGCAACGGGCCAATATGTGCCGCTGCTCTATAGCCGCGCGGCGGTCGAAGCCGCGACGGCGGAGGCGATCACGTTGACGCCGAGGTGAGGGGGATGCTCTTCCTTATCCCTCCCCCTTGCGGGGAGGGAAGGCCGAAGGCCAGGGTGGGGGGATTCGATCGTAATCCATCTACGAGCCCCACCCGGCTCATCGTTCGCATGAACTCACGATGAGCCACCCTCCCCGCGCCTCCGCGGGGGAGGGATAAGAAATCACCCCTCAAACTTCACCGCGGTCGTATTCGCTCCACACAACAGCACCGCCACGCGCTCGCCGGCTTGAGGCTTGTAACGCCCTGAAAGCAGCGCGGCGAAGGCCGCGGCACCGCCGGGTTCTGTCACTAACCGCAGGTTCGACCACAACGCTTCCTGGGCCTGGCGAATGGCATCGTCGGTGACGAGCACGACGTCGGCGACATGGTCGCGCGCGATCGGAAACATCAATTCGCCCACGCGCCGTGGCGCCAGACTGTCCGCTGCGATGCCGCCGGCAGGTGCGTCCACGGGACGGCCTGCCTCGAGTGCGGTGTGAAGGGTCGGCGCTGCTTCAGGTTCGACCGCCACGATGCGGATCTTGCGTCCGAACCACGCCGCGATGCCGCCGATCAGCCCGCCGCCACCGACCGCAACCAGCAGCGTCTCGATCTCGGGCGCGTCGTGTTCCAGCTCCATTCCGACGGAGCCCTGGCCGAGTAGCGTTTCCGCCTGGTCGTAGGCATGGATCGGCATCGCGCCGGTCCGCGCGATGTGATCTACGCTCGCGGTGAGCGCATCGGCATAGAGCGAGCCCGCGATCACGAGTTGCGCGCCATAACCCCTAATGCGCTCCTGCTTGGCGGGCGAGGCGACGTTGGGCACGAAAATCGTGGCAGGCACGCCCAATCGATGCGCGGCACAGGCGACCGCGACGCCATGATTGCCGCCGGAGGCCGCGACGATGCCGGCGGGCGGCGCCTTTCGCAGCAGCAGATTGGCGAACGCGCCGCGCGCCTTGAACGACCCGGAATGCTGCAACAGTTCGAGCTTGAAGGTGAGGGGCCCTGGCGGTAGGTCGAAGTCGGCCATGTCGACGGCGACCAGCGGCGTTCGCCGCACATAAGGGCGGATCACGGCCTCGGTGGCTATGATACGTTCGCGCGTGATCGGGTTCGTCTCTGCCATGGGTCTGCCCTTGCCGTGACTCCAGATAACTTAGTCGCTGACATATTCCGGTGAGAGGTTCACGGTCCTGCTGCCGTCGCGCGTGAGAATGACGCTCTCCGGAAAGTCTTGCTCGTAGACCGCGCCGAGGTCGTTCAGGCGTTGAAGCAATTCGGGCAGGCGAGGCAGGCAACCGTTGTCGATGTCGTGCAGGACAACGACGCTCCATTCGTTTTCAAGCACCTGCGCGATACACGTCTCGACCCATCCCGCCGCATCCCTCCAGTCGCCCGGAACGCTGTTCCAGAGCACGGTCTGAAACCGGTTTGCGAGCAGGTAGGCAATCGCCGCGCGGCTCAGAAGATGAGGGCCGATCAGACCGGAATTTCCATACGGCCGGAACAGGTTGTTCGGGTGAGACAGTTCGCCGATCGCGCGCTGGGTCGTGGCGATTTCATCCGCGGCGAAATTCGCCTCGGGACGATCTCCGAAAGCCACCGCGTGCGAGAACGTGTGATTGCCGATCCAGTGGCCCGCAGCATGGGCCTGCCTCGCCAGCGACGCGGCCTCGGCCAGATTGCGGCCGATGACGAAAAAAGTGCTGCGGATACCCCGGCGCTCCAATATCTCGAGCACGCGTTCGGTGATCCCCGGCGTCGGGCCGTTGTCGAAGGTGAGCGTGACGCGTCGCGGTGGCATGCGCTTGTGTGCCTCGTGTTCCTTTTTGCCATCTTGACACGGCTTAGGTAATTAGCAAAGTGGCTAAATGAAAATCGCAATTGCGTTGCGCGCCTTGGCCAACGAACGCCGCTTGCTGATCCTGGACTGGCTCCGCGACCCCAAGAAGCACTTTCGCGCCCAGGTCGACGGCGATCTCGTGGAAGACGGCGTCTGTGGTCTCCTGATCGCGGAAAAGCTCGGCGTCAGCGCGCCGACGTTGAGCGAGCACATGCGCGTCCTGATCGCGGCCAAACTGGTCAAGGCCAAGCGCATCAAGCAATGGACGATGTACAAGCGCGACGAAGACGCGATCGAAGCCGTCAAACGCGTCATTCACGATAAGGTCTGAAGCAGTAGGGCGCCGATGTTTCTTATCGGTCAAAGTAGAAGGCTGGCGCCGAACTGGTCGCCCAGTTTCAACGCGCACCGCGAGTCGCGCTTCCCTCATCCCGAGGAGCCGCGCAAGCGCGTCTCGAAGGATGAAGCCAATATCAGGGGGCCTCATGGTTCACCTGGCGATGCCAACGGGTCGCGCAAACGCGCGCCCGATGACAGGCTCCGCATCGTCCAGTGACGCCGCAGGTTTGTTTCGTGCGGTTCGCTAACGGCCTCGCTGACACTCGGCCTGCTCGGGCACGCTAGCGCGCGGAATCGGCGAGCCAGGCTGCGAGCACGGCGCGCTCGTCGGCGGTGATTTCGGTGATGTTGCCCGGCGGCATGGCGCTGGACCAGGCCGCGTTTCGTCCGATGAGGCGGCTGTTGCGCCGGATCGCTTCCGGATCGTCGAGGCGGACGCCCTTTGGCGCCGCGGTAATTCCGTCAAACACCGGCTCGGCGGCATGGCACATGCTGCAACGGGACAGCACGATGTCCTGGGCGGCGGCAAAGTCGTGCTTGGGCACCACCGCGCTCACCTTGGCGTCCCGTGGACCGGCGGTCGAGAGCAACGCGATCGCGATCATGCCGAGCGCCGCCACGCCCCACACCCACCACGGCGATTTGCGCCCCGCGTGGCGCTCGTTGAAGAAATGACGGATCACGGGGCCGAGCGCGAGCACGATCGCCGCGATCAGCCAGTTGAAGCGGGTACCGAAGATCAGCGGATAATGGTTGCTGATCATCAGAAACACGACCGGCAAGGTCAGGTAGTTGTTGTGGACCGAGCGCTCCTTGCTCTGCTTGCCGTATTTCGGGTCGGGCGTCTGGTCGGCGAGTAGCGCCGCCACGACCTTCTTCTGATTCGGGATGATCAGCGCGAAGACATTGGCGACCATGATGGTGCCGATGATCGCGCCGATCTGGTTGAAGGCGCCGCGCCCGCTCAGCACATGGGTAAAGGCGTAGGTGAGGACGACCAGGAAAATATAGCCGCCGATCGCAAAAGGCAGTTCGTGGCTGGACAGACCACTGCGGCAGGCGGCTTCATAGAGCAGCCAGGCGAGCGCAAGGCTGAAGAAGCTGAACAGCCCCGCCTGCAATGGCGTCAGGTCGAGCACGGATTTGTCGACCAGAAACAGTTCGGCATCGAGATAATAGACGATGACCATCAGCACGAAGCCCGACAGCCAGGTGGTGTAGGCTTCCCATTTGAACCAGGTCAGTTCGCTCGGCAGCTGCGACGGCGCGACCAGGAATTTGACGATGTGGTAGAAGCCACCGCCATGCACCTGCCACGTCTCGCCATGGGCGCCTTCCGGCAGACCTTGGCGCGGCTCAAGCGACAGATCGGTGTGGATGAAATAAAATGAACTTCCGATCCAGCCGACGGCCGCGATTACATGCAGCCAGCGGAAAATCAGGCTGCCCCATTCCGACAGTATCGATGCCCACATCGCCGGCTCCATCCCTCGCGCGGGCCTAGCGCTCCGATTCCGAAGTTCGCAAGCATTCGCCGCACTGGTGCGGCGACGGTCCCGCGCGTCTCGTCTGACCAACCCCGGCCAGATGCCCCAATTCTGTGTGACATCTATCGGACTGATTTTCCAGCGCTTACGACTGGCAGCAGTTTGCCCAAAAAATCGGCATGTGGACTTGGCCGCCCTAAACCGGGTAAATTGCGTGGGGGCCGATTTCGAGGTGGGACAATGAAGAAGCTTCTGCTGAGCATGATGATCGTGGCGGCGGCAACGCCGGCCTGGTCGCAAACAAAGCCGGCGACGAGAGCCGCACGTGTCGACCCCTGTGCGCCCATCGGCCAGACCGCCAGCCGCGAGCTGATCTATTCGATGAGCTGCACCAACCTTCCGGCGCCGCCGCCTCCGCCGCCACAGGCCGAACTTCAACAAGCCCCGGCCGCTGCTCCCGAGCCCGAAGTGCGGCGCGGCGGTCTGTTCGGCATGTCCTTCGACGTGGGCGGAAACGCACCGGGCGGCCAGGGCAGAACCCCGTAAGCGGGACGCATGTCGCAGAAGCCGCTTGAGGAGCTGAACGCCGGCACGCAAGGCGACTTCGTCGCGGCGCTGGCCAATATCTTTGAATATTCGCCCTGGGTCGCCGAACAAGCTTTCGCGTCGCGGCCCTTTGCCGGCGTCAATGCGCTGTTTGCGGCGATGAAGACGGCGGTCGAGCGCGCTCCCGAGGCGCTGCGGCTCGCGCTGATCAAGTCGCACCCTGATTTGGCCGATAAAACCAAACGCGCCGACGAGCTGACGGCCGAATCCAGTGCCGAACAGAACAGCGTCGGGCTCGACCGGTTGTCGGATGCCGAATACCAGGCCTTCGAGCGCGTCAACAATGCCTATCGTTCGAAATTCGGCTTTCCCTATATCGTCTGCGTCCGCCGCCACACCAGGGATTCGATCCTCAGCGATTTCGAGCGCCGGCTTCCGAATGATGCCGCGACGGAAACATCGACCTCGATTGCGGAGATTTGCCGGATCGCAGCGCTGCGGCTCGATCAGCTCGTCGTTGCCGCCGACCGCTTGCCCGTTCACGGGCGGCTTTCGACCCATGTGCTGGATACCCATAGCGGCAAGCCGGCGGCAGGCATCGCGGTCGAGCTCGTGGAGCGTTCAGCGCTAGGCGCCAGCCGCGTCGTGACGCGCGCCGTGACCAACGCGGACGGCCGTACCGATCAACCTTTGATCGGCGGCCGGCCAGTGCCGATCGGCCGCTATGAACTAGTTTTCAGCGTCGGAAACTATTTCAAGGAGCGGAACGTCCCGGTCTCCGATCCGCCGTTCCTCGACGATATCGCTTTGCGGTTTGCGGTCAGCGATCCCGAGGGGCATCTGCATGTGCCCCTCCTGGTGACGCCTTGGAGCTATGCGACTTATCGCGGCAGCTAAACATGCTGCGCGGAGGAGGCCATGGCCGCGGCGTCGGCTTTCGCGCTCGAACTGCTGCCCAGCCCGTTGAAGAACGCGTTCAGGATCACGGCCGTGACGGCGCACAGCAGGATGCCGGATTCCAGCAGCGGTTGAAGTTCGCGCGGCAGATTGTGGAAGAAGCTGGGGGCTGCGAGCGGGATCAGGCCGAAGCCGACGGAGATCGCGACCACGAACAGGTTGAAGCGGTTGGTCCTGAAGTCGACGGCCGTCAGGATCCGCGCGCCGGTCGCCGCCACCATGCCGAACATCACAAGGCCCGCGCCACCGAGCACCACTTGCGGCACCGCCGCGACCAGCGCGGCCAATTTCGGCAACAGACCGAGCAGCAGCATGATGCCGCCGCCGGCGACGGTGACCCAGCGCGAGCGCACGCCGGTGACGCTGACAAGACCGACGTTCTGCGAGAACGACGTGTAGGGGAAGGTGTTGAAGATACCCCCGAGCAGCGTGCCGACGCCATCGGCGCGCAGGCCGCGTGACAGTGCTTCGCGGTCGATGGTTTTTCCGGTCATCTCGCCGAGCGCCAGAAACATGCCGAGCGATTCGATCATCACCACGATCATCACGATGCACATGGTCAGGATCGGCACGAGATGAAATTGCGGCCTGCCGAACCGGAAGGGGATGACGATGTCGCCCCAGGATGCGGCGACGACCTTGTCGAAATGCATAACGCCAAGAACGCTGGCGAGAATAGCGCCGGCGATGATGCCGAGCAGCACCGAGACATTGGCAACAAAACCGCTGCCCCATTTGATCAGGCCCAGGATGACAAGCAGCACGAAGAGGGCGATGCCGAGCCCCTGCAACTGCGCGTAGGCCGGATTGGGAAACGCCACCATGGCGCCTTCGACCAGTCTGGGCGGCAGCGTCGGCTGTCCGCCGCCGGCCCAATTGATACCGACCCGCATCAGCGAAATGCCGATCACCATGATGATGGTGCCGGTGACAACAGGCGGAAACAATGGCAGCAGGCGGCTGATGAAAGGCGCGGCAATGATGCCGAAGATTCCGGCAGCGATGACCGAGCCGTAAATGCCGAGCAGTCCGATGTCGGCATTCAAAGCCATCGACAGCATCGGGCCGACCGACGCAAAGGTCACGCCCATCATCACTGGCAGCCGGATCCCGACGCCCGGAAACCCGATGCACTGCACCAAAGTGGCGAGGCCGCAGGCAAACAGATCGGCGCTGATGAGGTAAGCGACGTCTTCCAGCGGCAGCTTCAGCGCTCCGCCGATGATCAGGGGAACGGCGACCGCGCCGGTATACATCACCAGCACATGTTGCAGCCCCAGCGCCAACAGCCGCGGGACCGGCAGGACTTCGTCGACAGGATGAATCTCGGTGTTCATGGCTACCCCCCAACGGACGCCAGCCGCGTCCGGCCGCTGTCACACCATTGCAGCAATTCAAACCCTGTGCCAGATGGCCCTCTCGCGCTGCCGCATGGCCGTGCGCCCCTAGCGCGGCTCAGTGTGGCGACTCTGACGTTCCTTTCAGTGTTGCCGCGAGTTCTTCGAAGGAACGTCAGAGTCAAAGCCACACTAGAATCATATAGTTGCTAGTGTCCCTTTGGTTCTGACATTCGTAAAAGTGCTCGCCGCGATATGATACGAATGTCAGAACCGGGACACTAGCTTCCGAACTTTTCCTTCAGCGCCGGAAACAGCCGGTCCGGCTTGAACGGCGTCGAGGTGAAGCGAATGCCGGTGGCGTTGGCGATCGCGTTGCCCATCGCGGGCGCCACGGGATTGTACGGGCTTTCGCTCATCGACTTGGCCCCCATCGGCCCGATCGTGTCGAAAGTGTCGGCGAAGTAGACTTCGGTGCGCGGCACGTCGGCAAAGGACGGCAGGTGGTAGTCGCGGAAGCGTGGATTGACGATCCGCCCGCCGTCGTCGATCAGGAGTTCTTCGTAGAGCGTGGCGCCGAGCGACTGCGCGACGCCGCCCTCGACCTGGCCGCGGCACTGCATGGGATTGGCGACCCGGCCGGCATCGGCCGCCTGCACGCTCCTGAGAATCTTTAATTCGCCGCTGCCCTTGTTCACCGCGACTCGAAAGCCGTGCACGTTGAAGGCGACCGAACGTGGCGTGCCGCCCGAATTGCCGTGAGCTGAGAGCTTTTTGCCTTTCGCGCGCGCGGTCTCGGCGATCTGCGCAAACGGCAGCCGCGTGTTGCCCGAGACGAGGTGATCGCGGGCGAGCACGCTGGTGGCCAGTTTCGTGCCCATCGCGCGCGCGGCAAACGCCTTGATCTCGGCGGCGAGATTTTCCGCCGCCACTTTGGTGGCGAGACCCGCGACGAACGTGCCGGACGAGCCATAGGCGCCGGTGTCGTGGCCGCCATTGCCGGTGTCGGATTGCTTGAGGGATATCTGATCGACGGTAGTTGCCAGCGCCGTCGCGGCGATCTGACGATGCACCGTGGCGGTGCCGTTGCCGAATTCGGCGGTGCCGACGGTGAGTTCGAATCCGCCGTCGTCGCGCAACGAGATGTAGCAGTCCGCGATATGGCCGGCCGGCGGCACGGTGTCGATCATGGTGAGTGCGATGCCGTCGCCGATCAGCCAGTCACGGGACAGCTGCGGTTGCGGCGTGTCCACGGCCATGGCGCGCTCGACCAGGTCGAGGCACTGATCGAGCCCATAGGAGCCATACTCCACGTCGTGATATTCGGAGCCGGGCGGCGACACCATGGGATCGCCGGGCTTGACGATGTTGCGGCGGCGCATCTCGAACGGGCTGATGCCAAGTTGCCTCGCCAATTCGTCGATCGCGGATTCCACCGCAAACTGCGTCTGCGGCAGGCCGTAGCCTCGGAAGGCACCGGCCGGCAACGTGTTGGTATAGGCGGCGACCCCGTCGACCTTCTTGTTCGGACAGTTATAGACACTGATGCATTCGCTGACGGCGTGAAACAACACCGGCCCGGCGTGATTGCCATAGGCGCCGGTGTTGGAGAGCACATCGATCTTCAGCGCGGTGAGCTTGCCGTTCTTGCCGGCGCCGGCCTTGATGTCGACTCGCATCGGATGGCGCGTCGAGGTGGCGATGAATTGCTCCTCCCGCGTCAGCTCCAGTTTGACCGGGCGTCCGGTCTTCAGCGCAGCCAGCGCCAGGATATCCTCGACAAACATCTCCTGCTTGCCGCCGAAGCCGCCGCCGACGCGCTTGCAGAACACGCGCACTTTGTCGGCGGGAAGATCGAACAGGTCAGCGAGCGTCCGCCGCGTCAGGAAAGGCACCTGCGTCGACGAGCGGACGGTGAGCACGCCGTCGGCGTCGACAAAGGCGATGCCGCCATGGGTTTCCAGGGCCGCATGCTGCACGCGTTGCGTCGTGAACGTCCCCTCGTAAGTGACCGCGGAGGCCGCCAAGGCAGCCGCGACGTCGCCAAACTCGCCGTGCGTTTCGGCGGCGATATTGCGTTTGGCGTTGGCGATGCGGTTTTTAGTCGTCTTGCCGGCGTGGATCGCCGGCGCGCCGTCGGCGATCGCTTTGGCCGGATCGACCACATGCGGCAATATTTCGTAGGTCACTTTGAGACGGCGGCAGCCTTCTTCGGCGGCGCCTTCGCTGGTCGCCACCACGGCCGCGACTTTTTGCCCGATGAACCGCACGACATCGTCGAGCACGCGGGTATCGCTCGGGTCCATCCACTCCTTCTCGTGCCGCGCGGTCGAAAATAACTTCGACGGCGCATCTTCATGGGTCAGCACCGCATGAACGCCGGGCACCGCGAGCGCAGCACTCCGGTCGATCGAGATGATCCTGGCGTGCGGATGCGGCGAACGAAGCATCTTGATGTGGAGCAGGCCTTCGATCTCGGTATCGAAGGTGTAGCGCTCCGCACCACGCACCACGAGCGGTCCGGCAGGCGCCGGCAGGCTGCGGCCGAACGCATCGCCGGCATCGGCTTTTTCGACGTTGGTCTTGCCGTTGAGCGCGTCCTCAATCGAGCGATAACCCGTGCAGCGGCAGATATTGCCCTTCAGCGCGGCGCCGAGGTCCGCGCGTTGCGCCTGGTTCAGCGACGCGCAGGTCAGGATCATGCCCGCGGTGCAGAATCCGCATTGAAATCCCTGCGCGTCCAGGAAGGCCTGCTGCATCGGATGGATGGCGGCTTCGCCGGCAAAGCCTTCGATCGTGGTCACGGTGTGACCTTCGGCGCGGAACGCCGGAATCAGGCAGCTATGCACCGGCTCATTGTCGAGCAGCACGGTGCAGGCGCCGCAATCGCCGGCGTCGCAGCCTTTCTTGACGCCGAAATGGCCGAGCTCGCGCAGGAACGTGCGCAGGCATTGCCCGGCGCGGGGCTGCTGTTCGAAACTCTTGCCATTGATCTCAAAAGTCATGCGAGTTCGTCGCAGATTTCAGAAGCCAGTCGTAGCGTCATGTGCTTGCGCCAGAACGGCTTGCCGTGAACGTCGTCGTGATAGAGGTTGTCCGGGATGGCTTGCAGGATCGCCTCGCGCAGCTCGGAGACGTCGGGCAATTTCGCAAAAGCAAGCCTGACCGGCCGCTTGGTCGAGGCCGTCACCGTCAGCGCGACTCCGCCGTCATGGGCGATGCTGCCGATCACGAGCGCCGCCGAACGCCCGACCGGCGTCAGTGAAATCTGACGGAACGCCGATCGCCGCTTCAACGCCGCCAGGGGAATATCGATTTGCCGCAGCAACTCTCCTCGCTTGAGCACGTTGGCCTGGTTGCCGGTGACGAAATCGAGCATGGCAACTTTTCGCTCGCCGCCATCCGGCTGCCAGATCGTGCAGATGCCGTCGAGTGCCGATGTCAGCGAGATCATCGGTCCGGCCGGCAGCGACATGCAGATATTGCCGCCGACCGTTGCCGTCTTCCAGATCTTGAACGAGGCCAGAAAAGCACGGCAGCATTGATTGACCAGCGGTGCGGCGAGCCAGTCCGGCGGACAGACAATCGCGTCGAGTTCGGCGACGCTGCAAGTGGCCGCGATCGATAGCCCGTTCGTATCGATGGCCAGCGCCGGCCATCCAAGCGCGGCAAGGTCGATCAGGCGGTGCAGGTGTGCCTGCGGTTCCGAAAATAGCCAGGTGCCGCCCGCGAGCCAGGCATCGCCTGCCGTCCAAGCGGGCAGTTCGGAGCGCGCAGTCGGACGCGCTACCGCCGTGATCGTATTCAGGTCCATCCACAGGCTTTCAACGCCAACACTCTTTCTGTAACAGTCTAACAAGATTCAGGAAAAGTCTTGCAAAACCAGCGCCAATTGGGTCGGCCCTGGTCTTTGAATTGCAAGGAAGATTCAAGAGGAAAGGCGTTAACAATGGCGCAACCGCAGGCGATCTGGATCAAGCAGCCGCAAGCTATTCTGGCAGAAGGTGCCGGCGGCGGTATCGTCGTGGAGGGCGGCCGGATCGTCGAACTGGTGCCGGTGGGCGCGACGCCCAAGACGGACGCGGTGGCGTTCGACGCCTCGGCGCATGTGGTCTTGCCCGGACTGATCAACACCCATCATCATTTTTACCAGACGCTGACGCGGGCGGTGCCGGCGGCGATGGACCGCGAGCTGTTCCCGTGGTTGCAGGCGCTCTATCCGGTATGGGCGGGATTGACGCCCAAGGCGCTCGAACTCGGTGTCACCGTGGCGATGTCGGAGCTGATGCTCTCCGGCTGCACCACCACGACGGATCACCATTATGTTTTTCCGGCAGGGCTCGAGGAGTCCGTTGATATCGAAGTTGCCGTGGCGCAACGCCTCGGCCTGCGCGCACTCCTCACACGAGGTTCGATGAACCTGTCGCAGCGCGACGGCGGCCTGCCGCCGGACAGCGTGGTACAGGACGAAGACGCCATCCTCGCCGACAGCGAACGCGTCGTCGGCCAATATCATCAGCGCGGCGAAGACGCGATGGTGCAGATCGCGCTGGCACCCTGTTCGCCGTTCTCGGTGACGACCTCGCTGATGAAGAAGACTGCGGAACTGGCCGAAAAGCTCGACGTCCGCATGCACACCCATCTGGCGGAGACAGAGGACGAAAACCGGTTCTGCGAACAGCTCTATAAATGCCGGCCGCTCGATTATCTCGAGGATTGCGGCTGGCTCAATCCGCGGACCTGGCTCGCGCACGGCATCTTCTTCAACGCTTCCGAGATGACGCGGCTCGGCAACGCCAAAACCACCATCAGCCACTGCGCCTGCAGCAACCAGATTCTGGCCTCGGGCTGCTGTCCGGTCTGCGAAATGGAAGAGGCAGGCGTCGGCATCGGGCTTGGCGTCGACGGCTCGGCGTCGAACGACGAGTCCAATCTGATGCAGGAAGTCCGCGCCGCCTTTTTGTTGCAACGTTCGCGCTATGGCGTCGGCAGAGTGAGCCACAAGGACGCGCTGCGCTGGGCCACCAAAGGTTCGGCTGCCTGTGTCGGCCGTCCTGAACTCGGCGAGATCGCGGTCGGCAAGGCCGCCGACCTCGCGCTGTTCAAGCTCGACGAATTGCGTTTCTCCGGCCACGGCGATCCGATTGCCGCGCTGGTTTTGTGCGGCGCGCATCGCGCCGATCGCGTCATGGTGGCGGGGAAATGGACCGTCATTGACGGCGCCATTCCGGGCCTTGATGTCGCCGATCTGATCCGTCGCCACAGCGCCGCCGCGCGCGCTCTGCAGGCGGGTTAGAAAAATAAGCTCCCTCGCCCCGCTCTTGCGGGGAGAGGGTTGGGGTGAGGGGCCGTTTCTTGAAAGACGGTGACAGATGATTTCGGGGATGCTCCCCCTCACCCGAAATTCAAGCTGTGCTTGAATTTCGACCTCTCCCCGCAAGCGGGGCGAGGTAAGAGGAACCCAGGTTCGCCGTCGCGACGAAGAGTCATCGTGCTCAGGACGCGGGGGACAAAAAGAAAAAGGCCGGGCGTTTTCGCCCGGCCTTTCCGTTTTGATACCTTGCAGGTTTACTTGCCCGGAATCTTGTCGTCGATGCCCTTGACGTAGAAGTTCATGCCGAGCACCTGGCCATCGTCGAGATGGTCACCGCCCTTGCACTCAACCGTCTTGCCGTCCTGATCGACGATCGGGCACTTGAACGGGTAGAGCTTGCCGGCCACGATCGCGGCTTCGGTATCCATCGCGAGCTTCTTCACGTCGTCCGGCATGTTGGTGTAGGCCGCCATCACGACCATCTTGGCCTTCAGGCCATCCCAGTCGTTGTCCGTCGCCCACTTGCCGTCGAGTTCGGCCTTGACGCGGGCGATGTAGTAGGGCGCCCAGTTGTCGATGATCGAGGTCAGCTGCGTCTTCGGTCCGAACTTGATCATGTCGGAGTCCTGGCCGAATGCCAGCTTGCCACGCTCGGAAGCGATCTGCATCGCGGCCGGAGAGTCGGTGTGCTGCATGATGATATCGGCGCCCTGATCGAGCAGCGCCTTGGCGGCGTCGGCTTCCTTTCCGGGGTCGAACCAGGTGTTGGCCCAGATGATCTTGACCTTGATGTTCGGGTTGACCGTCTGCGCCCCGAGGATCGTGGCGTTCATGCCCATGATGACTTCGGGAATCGGGAACGAGCCGATGTAGCCGAGCACACCGGCCTTCGACATCTTGCCGGCGATGACGCCCTGGATATAGCGGCCTTCATAGAACCGGCCGTTATAGGTCCCCATGTTCTTGTCGCGCTTGAATCCGGTGGCGTGCTCGAAATGCACGTTCGGATATTTCTTGGCGACCTTCAGCGTCGGGTCCATGTAGCCAAAGGACGTGGTGAAGATCAGCTTGTTGCCGGCGCGCACGAGCTGTTCGATCGAACGCTCGGCGTCGGGGCCTTCGCTGACGTTCTCGAGATAGGTGGTCTCGATCTTGTCGCCGAATTCTTTCGCCAGAGCCTGGCGCGCGACTTCGTGCTGGTAGGTCCAGCCGAAATCTCCAACCGGGCCGAGGTAAATGAACCCGACCTTCAACTTGTCGGCGGCCGAAGCGCTCAAACTCCCGGCCAGCAGAACTGCGGCCGCGGCCGCAAGAAGTTTTTTCCTCATCATCAATCTCCACGCTTTCGGGGTAAAACCTAGATTCAGAACGCGGCTTCCCCCTTCGGCCGCATCCTGAAACGCGAAATCAGCGATCGGGCACGAATACCGTGCCAAGCGCGGCGGGCGCGGTCGAACCGCCGGTTCTCGCCCGCGAAATCAAAACAAGGACAATGACGGTCGCCAAGTATGGCAGGGACGACATGAATTGCGAAGGGATTCCGAGGCTGAACGCCTGCGCGTGCAATTGCAGGATGGTCACGGCACCGAACAGGTAGGCGCCGATGATGAGGCGGCCCGGACGCCAGGAGGCGAACACCACCAGCGCCAGCGCGATCCAGCCGCGGCCCGCGGTCATTCCGGGAATGAAGAACGGCGTATAGGCGAGCGGCAGATAGGCGCCCGCCAGGCCCGCGCAGGCCCCGCCGAACAACACGGCGTACAGGCGGATGCGAAGCACGGGATAGCCGAGCGCATGGGATGAGATGTGATTGTCGCCGGCGGCGCGCAGCACCAGTCCGGCGCGCGTGCGATAGAGAAACAGCCAGACGGCGATCAAAAGAACCAGCGAGAGATAGACGAAGGGGTCTTCGCCGAACAGGATGCGGCCGGCAAACGGAATGTCGGTGAGGCCCGGAATGTAAAGATGCGGGGCCGGCGTGATCCGTTCGCCGACAAAACCGGCGCCGATCAGGCCGGAAACGCCGACGCCGAGAATGGTCAAGGCAAGTCCGGTCGCGACCTGATTGACGGCAAGGCCGAGCGTCATCAGTGCGAAGATCAGTGACATCAACGCGCCCGCGACGATCCCGAAAATCGCGCCCACAATGATCGAACCGGTGAGCCAGGCGCCGCCGAAGCCGCAGGCTGCGCCGACGATCATCATGCCCTCGACGCCGAGGTTGAGGACACCGGAACGTTCGGTCACGAGTTCCCCCGTGGCCGCGATCAACAGGGGTGTCGACGCCGCCAGGACCGACAGGATGATGGCTTCAAGCAGTTCCACTTGGCACCTGTGGCGAGGCGGAAACCAACCGGATCCGGTAGAGGATAAGGGAATCGCAGGCGAGCACATAGAACAGCAGGATGCCCTGAAAAACCTTGGTCACGTCGAGAGGTATCTTCATTGCGATCTGGGCCTGTTCGCCGCCGATGAACGTCAGCGCGAGGAAAAGCCCTGCAATTAATATTCCAACCGGGTTCAGGCGCCCGAGGAAGGCGACGATGATGGCGGTGAATCCATAGCCGGGTGAAAAGCCCGGCTGAAGATGGCCGACGGGACCCGCGACTTCGATGATCCCGGCAAGCCCCGAAAGCGCGCCGGAAATGGCGAAGGTCAAAAGGATCAGCTGCTTGGAATTGAAGCCGCCAAAGCGCGCGGCGCGAGGTGCAGCGCCCACCACGCGGATTTCGAAACCCTTGATCATCCGTCCGAGCAGGACAGCGGCCGCGCCGACCACGAGCACGGCGAAAATCGCACCCAGATGCAAACGGCCGCCGTCGACCAGAAGCGGCACGGTGGCGACGGGATCGAACTCCGCGGTGGTTGGAAAGTTGAAGCCGTTC
>Ga0210387_10000978_pt1 | contig 21134 bp, 43 predicted proteins | sample IncBWC7OmetaG_FD_160108 | JGI IMG/M metagenome (GOLD analysis project Ga0210387, IMG submission 160108) | Forest soil microbial communities from Barre Woods Harvard Forest LTER site, Petersham, Massachusetts, United States - Inc-BW-C-7-O ...
GGAATAATCCTGATGTGGCTCGCATGCAGGATCACGTACTGGTGGCTCACGCGCGGCGTGTGGAATCGGGAATAGACGGACCAACATTCCGTCAGGCAGCAAGCCGGCGAAATACCAGGCCGCCATGCCAGGTGCCCGCTCAGTTCCTTCTCAGTATTTTCGATCTGAACAACGCGCTGACCTCCAGCACCGGGCCCCGCGCGTCGCGAACCTCGACGGCCAAATGCTGATCGGAACCCGCAGCCGATTTCACGTTGTCGCGGATCGACTCGGCCAGTGCCGCGAAGGCTTCGTTGTGGGCAGCGTCGAGGTCGAGGAAATCATGCCCCTCTTCGTCCACGGCGACTGACCCGTTTGTTCGATAGTCGAAAAAATATCGTTCCATGTGCGCCAACAGGCCCGCAGGCCGCACCGTTCCTAAATCAATGACTCGTGATTGCGTCGTACTGTTACATGACGTGCGACGAGTTTTAACGAAGACGGCCTCGCTCCGCTTTATTGGCCGCAGCCAGCTTGGCCCCGACATACTCGGTCAGGTCGCCGACCTCCGCCCGCATTGAAGCTTCGTCGATTCCTTCGCCTTTCGCGCCATCGATCAATCGGGCCACGAGAACGGCAACGCTCTGTGATCCGCCGCTTGACCTGCCAAATGGCTCGGCGGCGTGAATGCTGGTCTCGATCCAGAAATCGATGTACTCGCGCGCCTTCGAACTCACCGTGTCCCCCAATCAGCGGCGCTAGTTCGGCAATCGCAGTCCCTTGGAATTGATCCAGTCATCAAGATTGGCAGCCGTCTCGGCTTGGCGAGCCTTGGCCATGAGTACGTCACGCTCAGGCCCGGGCTGTAGCTGGCTGGCCTGCTCGCGCACGTCCTTGGCCCAAGCGGCGAGCCTGCAATGAAGTGGAATATCTTGCTTTAAACGACGCCGCTTCTGCATGCGCTGCACCCTTCTTCGAATGGGGCGGGAGCGCAATCGGCGTTCTCATCACCGATAAATGCCACGGATCGGGCGGTGATGCTTTTGAATATGTCCCGAAACCTGCGCCTCCGCCAGCCATTCTTTTTTCGATCAGCGGGAACCAAGCAAGGCTTTCGACGAAGCCGGGAGTGTCGGTTTCCGACTCGGAATCCGAAGAATGAGACGAGCGGGAGCATCCGAACGAGGACACCTTGCGGTGTCCGTTACCTTTCGGTCGGCGGTCTAACTGGTCCGGCAATCAGCCGGAAGGTTGGAACCCAGGCCGTGTTCCATGACTCCAGCGTTGTCTCGCAAACCGAGCATTCAAAGCTGCTGATCTGTCGGCCCGATGCCATGGCCTCTGTACGGTTATAAACCGCGCCGCAGCAATGGCAGGATCGATGGTGAGAATCCGTCATCCGCCTCTCAGCGTCCAAAGCCGGTTGAAATCCAATGCATGTCCTTAATGCTTCAACCTCGCCAATGGCTCATCCAACCCCAAGCACACGGCGAGATGCTTCATTTGGATTTGGGGATTCGCTTTTTCTTCGCCGGCTTGACCGGCTTTGCCTCTATTGGCGGCGCCTCTGCTTCCTTCGCCAATCTCAGTTCGCGAAGGCGGGCCATGTTCTTGCGAATGGCGGCAGCGTCATTGGTTACATCTTCCATCGCCCGCGCGCTTTCCTCCCTGAAAAGGCGCTGACGGTTTTCCCTCGCTGTTTTCTCTTCGGTTTTGTCGGCCATCACGCGCGCAGATTTTCCGCGCTGCTCTTGCCGCGCTTGGTATCCATCTTGACGTCGTAGGTCAGTGCCTGACCTTCGGCCAACCCGGACAGGCCAGCTCGCTCTACCGCACTCACATGGACGAACACGTCGGTTCCTCCATCATCGGGTGCGATGAAGCCAAATCCCTTCTGGCCATTGTACCACTTCACCTTGCCTGTCGGCATCGCGACTCCTTTTTGTGCTTGGAAAACGCAACACAGCCTCGTCGCGCGCCTTTTTGGCGAGCGTTACGAGCCTGTCGCTAAGCGAGATTGCTTGTTGAGACGCCGCCGCTTTGTCACGGCGCTCCTCCCTGTTCGATTGGGCGGGAGCGCAACTGGCGGTCTCATCACCGATAGATGCCACGGGCCGGACGGTGATAGCTCCATTTTGCGCCCGCCAACCCAAAAATACCAGTGATTTATTCATGGATGCACGGGCATAGCGAGCTTTGATTGATAAGATTTTACGAGATCCTGCTTTTAAGGCGGGAGACACAGCGCACCGGAATGCTTCGACCATAAGCAAAAACCTTGCGCCCGCGCCTCGGTGCCATGCTGATTCTCGCCTGCGAGGGGCAGCGTGCCACAAAATGGTCACAGCATCGAAGCCGTTTCCCTGAGCCCACGAAACAGTCCTGAAACGCACCGCCGCCTATCGTCCGGCCAACAAGTAGGGATTGGTGCCATGACGATTATCGTTGCGTTTCTGGTTTGCTGTAGCGTGGCCGTTTTTCTCGCGCACGCCGTTGACGCTTATCACGCGAATTAAGGGGCCGTCGGCCAACGCCGGACTGAAGCCACGACGGCTTCATCACGGCATCCGGGATCAGGTGAGTGAGCTCAACCGCCTCCGAAAGTGGACGGGTCAAGAACCCTAACCGCGCCCCGAGGCAAGGGCGGATAGCCCGGAAACTTGTAGCAGGCCGGAGGGAGGCACGTGCCTTCGCTGGGCTGAACTCCGACATGATTGGGCTTGCGGAAGCGATGCATGGCTGCAGCGTTGGCAGAAACGCACAGGGCCATCAACAGGCCAAAGGCCAAGGCGAAACGCATCCAAGATCACTCCCTATCGAACGAGCCCCCAATTATGTGCGCGCGAGCGGTCACCTTCCCAAGGTGTAGCGGCTTCACGACCCGTCAAATTGGCGGGATCATGGGGCACGCCGTGGATGGGGGCGCCTTGCTGTCCAGCAGATAGGGACGTTCAAAGCCTTCGGGCGTTAGCTCGTCATGCGAGGGATCAGGCAAACCATTGCCAACATCGTCTGCCGGCTCTTCCACAGAAGGTCCTGGAGGACCGAGTGGACGGCCAATGAAGCGCACATCGAAATGCGATGCATGCGGTGCGGCCGGGTCTATTGAGGTGTCGATGTCCGACACCGGCGCGATGGAGCCAGCGAAGCCGCCGCGGCGGCATAGTTCTCAGCAAGGCTCCTCAGCGCCGCCCGGCCTTCAGGCGTTGCACTCTCATCGGCCTGTTCTAGGCAGAACCGCTCAAGATCGCGCAATTCGCGAACGGTAAAATTGACACCCACATGACGACATAAGCGCCGCCAACTGGTACCGCCAAGGGCGGTACGTTGATATTAACGCGGTGAAAACGGGGCAAAAAGGTGCGCATGGATCGCCCGTTAGGCGGCTGGCATAGCGATTGCTCAAGAGGTGTCGCTGGGGATTTCAGGGGCCCAGTTTGAAACAGGCGTCGCCGGGACGGCGTATTTCAAGCCCGGCGGCGTATCTTTTTGGGATTTTAGCAACCAAAGCGCCGTCGCGGTGGCTCGCCATCGTCATGCTGCTTTGAAAAATACGCACGGTAGTGAACTCGTTCACATAGGTTCCGAATCCTTGTCAGCTACCTTTTTACCAGCGCGGTGTTGTTGAGTTTGAGGGTACGAAAATGAGCCTCAATTCGAAGCGCCTATCCCTGGCCGACGTACGGCTCAAAATCTTCACTGAAATGGAAGCAGATCTTGAAGCTCGTTTCCTGGAGCTACTGAAGCTTCGCGAGCGGGTGCGTCAGGCAGAGCAAACGCTGGCCCGAAGGCCTGCGCCAGTTGTCGTCGCCGCAGTCGCCTAGCTGTGCCGCCAGCCGGTAAGATCGGCGGCGGCGGTTCATGGCGCGCCCCCCGCAAACTTTCTCGCGCCGTCGATCGCGACCAGGCGCGCATTGAGATACGGTGCACCCGGTGCGGCCGGGTCTATTGAAAGATTTTTGCCCTCGCCAAAGCGCGATTGTGAAGCGGTTCACATTCGAACAGGGCAGCGCTCGCTAAGCTACGCACGCTGGGGATTTAAGGGGCCCAGCGAAAAGACAACCGCCGGGACATCGTATTTCGAGCCCGGCGGTGTTTTTTTGGCAAGGCGCCGCACCGAACCAAGCAAGGCCGCGGCAGTTATCAGAACATGCATCGCATATTCCTTGGCATCGTCTTCGTTAGCGTCACCGGCCTCGCCTTCGGATTGATGGTGGCACTCGACAGGCTGATCGGCGGGTAAGGCCGCCCTGGATTGCCGGAACTCACCTATCCGAGCCGCCTCCGCGCGGCTTTTCTATTGCGGGAAGCGTATAAGGGACGCCGATTCGTTGGAGTCTGGACAAGATGGCAGACCACGTAAAAGCGTTACAGGAGGCGCGTAGTCGAATGGTGGAGTCGCGCCGCGAAATAGCAGACGAACTCTCGAAGGCTGCCGGACCGGTCAAGACGACTGGATTGCTAGCAGCCTTCATCGAGGTCCAGAACGCAATCGATCAGATCGACAAAGCGATTGCAGACGAGCAAAAGCTCGCTCCGCCGGCTCTGGTCAAAGGATTTTCGCCCGATAAACAACCCTAGATGCAAAGGCGAGGGTTTGCGCGTGCCGGGGTAGCTCTTGCCGTCTTTGCCCTCTTTCAGGTGCGGCACATGCCGCAGGTGCGCCAGTTGCCTCACGAGCGGGCTACAGTACCGCAGAGAAGCGAGCAGCAACGTAGCCGCTCGCTCATGTTCTCGCGGAAGGGCTATGCGGTCCGATCAACGCGCCGCGCCGCTTCTTCCTTGCAGCCGACGTGGGTCATTTCCTTGAGCACGTGATTAACCGCGCGCACATTGATCACGTAAGCCGCCGCGATCTCGTGTTGAAACTGCCCGGCCCATCGACGCAGCCAAACATCAATAGCTTCTTCAAAAGTGAACTTCGTTTTTCGAGGGTTGTTGTCTTGAACGATGCGTGCAGCCAAGTTAGGCTTCAATCGTGGTGAGGGAGCGCGAAAGCGCTCCTGTTGATGGAACCACGGAAAGCCGAGCTTTCACCAGGTGCAAGCTTCCGCGACTTGCCGGCGATCGGCTTTCCGCTTTCCTCGCACAGGTGCAACACGCCATCCTCGACGCCCGGGCCGGACAACCTATGTGTCCGGGCCGGACACATGGCTTTTGCCGGAAGGGGTGTCAGTCAACCCGCTCTGAAAAATAAGCGGTTTTTGCGCCTCCTACGGTTCTGCCCACGGTACGGGCGAGGGGACCGTAGCTTCGACAAGCTCCATTTTTCGTGATTCGATTCCGCCTTGAATGGGAGAGGGCGGATGCTGGCGCTACACCATCGCAAATCACGGTTGCTAGAATTGCGGCAAGCGATAGCGCTACCGCTTTATGCCGTCGCCCTGGTGCTGAGCTACGCGAGCGATGCGCTCGGCCACCTCGCTGCCTGGATCGCCGGCGACGACTGGCCGTAGGGCGATTTCCCGTGATTGATCGAACCTGTCCTAAGTTTAACCCGTGAAACGGACCCTTTTCGGCTACTTGGAACAGATGACTGGGGCGCTCTAACGGGACAATTCGTGATGGCCTTGACCTTAGCTTGACGGTGTAACGAGCTCGCTTATGCGCGTAGTCCTGATCTGTCTGGTCTGCCTCGTCGCCGGGGCCTGTTCCTTGGTGTCAGACCTACCGCCACTCGAAGTCCAGCCCCAGCCCGCGGAAGCCCAGCTACAGAGCGGGCTCGAGGCGAGTGTCAAAGATTCCCACTTCGCGCAGCCAATCGAAGTAACTGATCTTTTGAGATCGCCCGTCAGCTACATGGAGCCGTGGATGGTTTGCATCCGAGGCGCGAGCTCAGATCAGGCGAGGCGTCCCATCTACGCAACGTTCTACGGGACCAACGCCAACGGGGTGGCCGGACAGTACGTCAAATCGCGGTACTCGGTCATTGCCGACAACTGCGAGGCACAGACTTATCACCCGTACCTCGCTCCGGCGGTACCATCACCTTCACCCTCTCCGAGCCCTGTAGCCGAGCCGAAGACCCATCACAAACACGTGGGTTGAGGAGAGCGCGAGACCGAGCCCGCACTGCCAACAAAAGCCCGCCCCGGGCGGCCAAGGCGGGTTGAGTTGAGTTGGCCCCGCGGCGGCACACTTGGTTTCGGTGCGCATGGGCCACGGCGCCACAAGCGGTGCGTTGTAGAAATTCCTGAGAGCGTCTGTCGTCGCGGCGAGGCATCCCGCCTCGATTCGAGGAGATCGAAATGCCTGCGGACTTTTTCGTTTGGCTCAGCCAGCAACCTCAAGGCACAGCTAGCTTCATCGGCACACTGGCCGGGTCGACGCTAGGCTTTCTAGCTCTCTTGGCTGGCGCTCTATTTAACGCCCATCTCAATCGGCGCAGGGATGATCGACAGCGACGCCATGATCGAACTGCATTGGCCACGGCTCTTTGTGCGGAGCTGCAGCTCACCCGGGAGATCCTGCTGAGCAATACCGACGTGTTACGCAATCCGCCGACTGGTGTCGACGACGGCTTCTTCGTACCACTGCCGGTCGTGAAATTTCTCCCGGCGCTAACCGACCGCATCGGCTTGCTTAGTTCGGACGCAATAAAGGCCGCGCTGAGTGCCTATTTGGTGATCGAACAGACGGGAAGCGAGTTGGCGATGCTCGGAGGCAGGCGACTCAACAATCCGGACAACAATCAGCTTTGGGTCCCCGCAACTTGTGCGCCCCACGTTCTCAGAACGAATACCGCCAAGTCAGATTATATTATCAGCGCACTTACCGCCCTCGCGCCCTATCGAGAAGAGTAAAGCGCGGGACCGAAGCCCCATGCGCGTGTCCTTTAGGACAATGGAATTTCTAGCGCTGGCGGTGTCATGTCTCCTCATGGACCGGGATCGGGAAAGACAGGAACTTGACGCTCAATTGGCGCGCTACCAGGCTCGTGCCAAAGACTACCAGGACGGCCAGCCACCCCTTGCGCAGAACGTCGTGCTTGTACCAAAAAAGGTGATCGCGGCATTGCAGGCAGCACAACTGCTGCCAACCGACTGAAACGTGGGACCGAAGCCCCGCGCTCTTGTCGTTATCGCCCCCAGCCGCTGGCGATGGCCTGGTGAGGGTTTGGTGTGCGGCTACCAAGGCCGCCCGCAATCGCAATGGAGCAACCGGTGGGATTCTTTACGGGCGAGGCGCACACCCGCTCGTTTCTGAAGGCCGTCAGCTGGCGAGCCGCGGGCTCGATAGACACTTTCGTGATCAGCCTATTTGTGACGGGAAAAATCAGTCTGGCAGGTACAATCGCCTTGGTGGAGGTCGTCACCAAAACCGCCCTTTATTACTTTCACGAACGGGTTTGGGCGATGATCCCATGGGGACGATGATCTGGCGCGGGACCGAAGCCCCGCGCTGGCGCGCCGATTTGTAAGGTTGGCGTCAGGCTCAGGGCGTAGGGTAGCTCGAATGAGCAGCCACGATGACAGGCCACTAACCGATGAAGATGCGTCGCGGTCGGAACATGCCCGGCGCGTCGTTGATGAATACGCACAGATGCTGCGACAACTGGTCCAGGATTTACGAAAACGCGCGACGAACTAAGGCCGCCTCAGCCTCTTGGCATGGCTCGCCAGTAGCTGCCCAAGCCTGCGACTTTCGTCGCGCGGCAATTTGGTAATTTGACTCTGGGCTGATTTAGAATTTTGTTATTTGCAAGCTGAATTTAAGAATTGCCCACAGACTATCTCGAGTTGTTGTTTCCCTTGTCATGGATTTGGGGGCGAAAATGAGCCTCAGTTTGAAGCGTTTATCTCTCGCCGATGCGCGGCTTGAAATACTTGCTCAGGCAGAAGCCGCTCTTCACGCGCAGTTCCTCGAATTAGCGGATATGCGCGAGCAGTTGAGAGAAGCGCAGATCTCGGCGGATCTACAAAAAGCGACGCGGGCCCGAAGGCCCGCGCCAGTTGTTATCGCCGCAGTCGCCTAGCGCGTGCTGCTAGTCGCTGCCGGTTACGCCTCCGGAATCGGCGCAGCGCATGGGCGAGCGAAGGCGCTGCGCGTTGCCATGAACTCCGCGACGATATCTGCCCGCCGATCGCCGGCCTTGCGGAGTCTGTACAGCCAGCTTCCCGGCGTCCGGCTTCCCTTGTCCTCGTTACAAGGCTGGCACGCCAGCGCCTTCCCCTGCGCCAGCGTGAATCCCTTTGAGCGAGGATAAATGTGGTCGCGCGTCGGCGTGGCCATCGGATCCCCACAATAGGCACACGGTTTGCCGATGGCCGCGACGAGTTCCGCGCGGCGGACTTCGCGCACTGCGCGGGTCAGTCGTCTTGCCGCTCCTCCGTCTTTCGCTTCGGCCCTGGCTTCTTGCACGGCTTGCCAGAGGGCTTGCGGGTCGGGTGCGCGGCGAGGAATGCCTCATCGTCGGCGATGGCCTGCTCGACGCGCGGTTCTTTGACGGGAAGGTGATCGAAATCTCCGCTCTTGAGTTTCGCCCGCTTCCATGTGATCGCGCCAAGATCGGGCGCTGGCGTCAGCAGCTGCTTCGCAACCGCCTCGCGCCATTTTTCGACCAGTGCGTTACCGCTGGCTATAATCAGCCGCTGGGAAGGACGCGCTGTCGCCGATCCTGTGTTCTTGGGCGAGCGCGAGCGCGCCGCACCATTCAACGCGCGCCCATCAGTAATTCGCCACGCGGCCGGCAAGCCACCATGCATCGCGGCGCACGATCCCGATCCGGGCGTTTTTGGCGGTTTCGGTTGCCGGCGGCGGAAGTTCCGGCCTTCCAGCGCGGCGCCGCTGACTTGGCGTGAAAGCAGTCAGTTCCGCTGGGAGATTGTCACCGATATCTTCGCCAACGCGGGTGCTGGTCTTGACATTCTCGATGCGCCTCGGGGCAGTGGAAAATTGGAAGATTTCCGCGCTCATGACAGCACCCCCACATTCTTGAGGGAGGCTGCGAGACTTTCGAACAGCGCAACCGTAGTGCCCTCGTCGCGAGGATCCAGGATGATCCACGCCCATTCGTCGTCAGTTGCGAGTTCATGAAAATATTCGATCTTGGCAAGGAGACCGGAGGGGGTAGTTGCAGACGCTGCCGCGAGCTCCTCAAAGACATCGTTTTCGTGATGGCAGGGCTGCGTCGTTACCCAATTGCCAGCACCAGCGCCGTGACATTTTTCGAATCGATTTTGGGTTTTCATTGCCGTCATCAAAGCCGTGCGGGCACGGCGGTGTGCTTCGATCAGCTCCAGGATGGGATCGGTAATGGGCGGAAACATTGGTCTGTTTGAGGACGAGTCAGTCCGTGGCGTGCTATGCACGCGATCAGCTTGGGTCATTTGGATTTCGACTCCTCTGTGGCTCGGGTTAGAGCCGAGGCGGAAGCTCGCGACTTCCCTTCGGCTCGCATTTATGGTAAAACCAAAAATATGAAGAAGTCAATAAAGGTTGAACCAAAAAGGCGTGGACGGCCGGCTACCGGCCGTGACCCTGTAATGGGATTGCGGATGTCCCCAAACCTCAGGGGCGCCGTTGTGAAGTGGGCTGAAAACCAGCCGGACAAGCCTACGCTATCCGAAGCAACCCGCCGCCTGGTCGAGATCGGGCTGACGGTTAAAGCGAAGTCCAAACAAGCGCCTGTTGATCGGGCTTCACGAGCGAGAGAACTGGCCGCCAAGGCGATCGAAAAGATGGGGGATCCGTTAGCAACGCAGGAAGAGCGTGTTCAAAGGCGGCGACGACTCACCCGGGGGCCTCAAGAATTTCGCGAGGATCGTGTCGATTTGCCAGAAACAAAGCGAGGCAAATGAGCGAGCTTGAGCCGACACCTGAACTTCCGGATGACACGCCGATTCGTGAAGTCCGGTTTCCGACGCGAATTAAGAACGCCTTGTTTGCCGCTGGCATAAAGACTGTCGGCGAAGTGCGGGAAACGCCGGACGAAGCATTACTGGCGTTTCCGGACTTCGGAAAGACCTCGATCGCCCAGCTTCGCGAGATGTTGGGCCTGCCGTCATGCGACGGGGTGAGGCCATCGAGTAAGCGTTAATGCGCCGCACCCACGACGCGCAGTAGCCGGCGCTGTTCCACGCCTGATCTGGTTAAAAATGCATCCCCTCGGTGCGCCTCGACGCGTCTAGTCCCAAAGGCTGCGGCTCACGGTCTCGCCTATGGTGCCCGAGCCGCCGTCGAAAAGCGGTTGATCGAGAGAGATCAGTCGACTTTTGCCAAACTTCGCGAATTTTCCGGGATGCTGCCGATTATAGTCGGCGACGAAACGTCTTATGTGCTGGCTCAATTGCTTTCGGTCCAAACGACCTTCGATCAATTCAAGAAAAATCGACTGAACTACATCCTGCTTGCCAAGGAAACCGTCAGGCAGCATTGCCGGAACTGCGTAGGTATCGGCAGGATCCCACTCGTAGCGAGACGTGCCCGCAGCGACTACGGCGTGCGATAGACCCGGCTTTCCCTTGCTTCGATAACGAGCCGATTAAACTCAGGATTCTCGCGGCGATATCGAGCAAAGGTGTCAAATCGTAAAAGGTAACCTGCGCCAGGCTTAGTGAAGCGATTGGGCGGCGAGCCCGCGGCGATACGAGCTCTCACCTGCTCGAGGACGGCGGGCTTCATTATCCCTCCCCGCCGATAGCGCATCACTTCGCAAGCCCTGCACTGCCGGGTCATCCATCCCTTGTGCATGGCCACCCGGCCAAACTCGGCAAGAGAATGACCATTGACGCAATGACTCTTCTCCCGCAGGTAGGCGCCCTTACGTAGGTGAGCGGCCTTTGTGTTGGCTTCCATCAGCGGCCGAGCTTCGCGTGCGAACTCCGGATGGTCTGTAAAATTGGTTTGAAGGCGCGCCGGTCTTACGCCGAACGTTCGAAGCGTGCGACCTTCGCGAAGCGCAATCATCATCCGCACCGCTTTCTCGTCGGAAAGACGGTAGGTGTCTGCTTTGCCCATGTGACAAACGATAGCGCCGTGCCGCTCCCTGCGGCGCCGCTTCCAGATCATTGTCCCTGATCTCCCCGCAAGTCACCGCGGCGCGTGCAGTGCAGCTTAGGTATCAATTATGGGTTGCGGACTCGCTTGGGTTGCGCTTGGATGCGGCTTGGTCTGGGGATCAGCAAATGCGCAATTTGGGAATCGTGGTGCTAAGCGCCGCGTTGGCGGGGTGCGCCTCGTCGGCAGCCGACATTACGCCGACTTACGTTTCACCGGTTCAATATCAGTCCTACAACTGCCAGCAGCTTGCCCTTGAGGCTCAATCAATCTCGGCGCGAGTCATCTGCGTTGTCGGGCGCCCAGGATAGCCAGCGAACAACCGGTGCCAGGACGGCATTGAGCGCGCCAAGCGTAAGGGCACCAAATTCGGTCGGCCGCCTGCCCTGGATATCAGCCAGCGCCGCAAGATCGCTGAGCGCTATGCCGCTGGTGAGACCATGGCAGAGCTAGCCAGGGACTATGAATGCGGCGAGGCCACGATCTGGCGGGCTCTCCAAGCCCCACAGGCAGCCTGACAGTCGAATATGAAAGCCAAAAAGGACAAGCAAGCCCAGGGGGAGTCTTGAGAGTGAGGGCTTTCCTCTGCATGGAACGCGCGCATGTCGGCGACGAATGCCTTGGCGACCTCGGCCGGTAGTTCGATCGGTTTGCGGGGCATGCGTCGGATATAGGCATCCGAGTGGCGTTTGCGATCGGTTTAAAAGAAAAGGCCGTCCGGGCGGCTACCGAACGGCTCATTTCCGCAACTGCCGGTTCGTGACCGGTTCCATCGCTGAATTTCGGCGAGGCCTGTGAAGCTGCGCTCTCTTCGCTGACCTCTCATCAAGCGGTTCGTCACGTCGCTCAACTGCTGATTATCCTAATCGATAAAATTTTATCGACAATCGAAAGGAAGAATTAACGTTACCTGTTTGTTAACAGGCCGCGTGCAGCTGCCTTGGCCAGCTCACTCAAGAGCCTGCTCGCCGGTCAGCGTGGTCGGGTCGAGCCGGCGGCCGGGAAGATCATCCCAGTAGAAATACCGAGACGGTCGGCCGTCTGCAAAGCGGGCTTCATAGCTGCCGCAGTTCGGAATGGCTTCATGCTTGATCAGGCGGGCATGGACATGCCCCGATCATCCCGCGACTCATCGACGGATGAATACCGCTAGGGATTGGGGGGGCAAGCACGAAACCTTCAGGGTCTAGCCGGGCCATCAAAGCCCCTGATCACCCAGGCGCCTACAATACCGATTAAAAAACTCAAAAGAACAGGTGCAAACGCGATCGCTAAAACGGCAGGTGTTCTGCTCACGCCATCATCAAAGCAGTCGAATGGATTTCCGACACTGAGCACGGCCCTGACTTTGAAGCAGGCGGTTATCGGGCTTAAGAAGAAGACAACAGCGCCGATCCAGCAGGCGGATAAGATGAGCCACAACCGGAAGAGACCACGCCACCAATTCATCATCTCGCCCCTTAGCTCGAACCTGATGCGGATGCTTCCGCAACCTCAGGGCGCGCGCAAGTCAATTCGTTACTTTAGAACGGGATATTCGAACGTTACGCTAAAGGTTGGTATCCCGAAGCACCACTACGGATTGACCTTCGTGCTGCCAATCTTCGGTCTCGCTACGATCAAATTTTGAGTTCGCAGCGAGTTCGATGCGATCGCGATTCATATCGAACGTGGAGAGATCACCGTCAAGGTCAGATGGAGCGTTGGAATCAATGCTTGATAAGGCCTCGTGGGTTACGAAGACGCGTACAAAACGCGCGGGTGATGCGCCTTCGACTTCCATCCAGAAGGCGACCGCTTTTTTATCGAAATCAAAAATCCGTTTTTCTGTGGCTCGCTTCAGCATACGCCGACCTCTTTGGCGGTATTGATGTAAGACTCGACAGTCATGCCTGGTCCCTCATCTGCAGGAACATCTCTTTTACGTCGATAACTTGAAGCGGCCGCTCTCGCCGGCCGAGATATTCGTTCAGTATGAGGAGTTGCCGGATCGCGATCTCGTCGGCTTTGACACCCGTGCCGCCGACGGCAAAGAACGCGCGCATGTCGCGGACGAAGGCGCGCGCGATCTCGGGCGGTAGTTCGATTGGCTTGCTGGGCATGAGGCAAGGATAGACGCGCAAGCAGCGAATCGCGAATCCCGCGGCGCCGGGCAGCGGCAGCCGAGCGTTCGTGTCCTGGGGTAGGTGGAAAGACACTGCGCTCGGCTGCCCGGCCGCGCTGCGACCACCTCCATCACAACACAAGTTAATTAAGAAAGGTTCGCGATCTGCAACGTGAAGTAGGTATCGCAACACCAAACGATTCAACGATATCCCATGCCGCCGATAGGCCCTTGGGTATTCCAGTTGAAATTCGGTCGCACATCGGCGCCGAGCTGCTTCCCACAGACCGAGCACACGAAGTGCGGTTCGATATCCGACAATCTCACGTCACCCGGCCAGTGATCGGCCATCCAGCGCCATCGAGTTGCTACAGCGGTAGTCGGTGCAATAGACCAATATCCCGCGCACGCCGCTGTCGCGCATCTCGGCAAACGTGATCTTCACAGGACGATCCACCATCGCCCATGACAGCGCCTCGACCGTCGGCCTGCAATATAGCTAGCCTTAGTGCGCGAACGGCGGCGGCCTACAGCGCGTCGTGGGTGTGGAGAGAGTGCCGTTGTTAGCTTTCGGGCTCGACAGAAAATTCGATCTCTGCCGAGAAAATGGGAGATTCTACCGTCGGCGGCTTGGTGTTTATGGCCACAGCCTTCACCCGATAGCGGGCCGGCTTTGAGTTTTCAGGAATGCTCCACTCTATCTGCAAATCGAAATAGTACGGCTCAGACTTTGAGCCCGTCTGCATCGGCATTGTCGAGATGAAGAACAAGGCGGCGGTGTCCCACACGTCGAGCGGAATGAAGGTTTCCGCCGATCTGGTGATGAATGGCTTTTCAGTGGAAGCAGAAAAAGCGATGACGTTCTGCCCGGACGGGGTCCCTGGTGGGCCTATCAAAGTGAACATGTTGTCGGCGAACTGAATCTGACGACCGTGAAAGATCGGAGCGTTCATCACATTCCCCGGCCGGAGCACGAGGTCTCGCGGCGCGTACGCCAAACACAAGCCACGGCGATCGAAGAACGGCACCCCGGAGGAACGAGCAGCCAAGGCGGCGGAAGTGCGATCGACGCCTGCCGAGCTCGTTGTCCTGCCTGACTTGCCGCCGGCAATCGATGGTCGCAAGCTGCGGGGCAACCCAATGCGGGACTACATCCCCGTCATTTCGTTCGGCTCGACCGTCTGCGGTAGGTTGTACACGCTGGGCTTGAAGGGAGGCCGGCTTGCCGATGTGCCGGCGGACCTGCGGACCGCTTGGCTCGTCGACGTGCAGGGCGCGCGGGAAGCGATGGCCAAATTGAGCACAGGGCTTGCCCAGGCGGCCGAAACCTTGTGCAACAGTCTCGACGGCAACGAACCTTCCGAACGAGGTTTAGCAACCGAGCACGACCAATGAAGCGCCGGCGCCGATTCCGGAGGCGTAACCGGCAGCGACTGGCATCCCACCGCAGACGGTTGTGCAAGCGCATTTAGCTCGTATGGTATGCTCTGTCAGCGGCGGTCATTCGGTGCCGCTGGCCGTCAACTACAAACCTCCAACCCGTCCCGGCGACCACCCCGGGGCGGGTTTTTCTTTTTGATTTAATCGGTGGTCGACCTAAGCTGTCGCCGAGCGGCTTTAAAGGAGTGAGGCGTGGCGACAGGTACCGTGAAATGGTTCAACGCGACCAAGGGATATGGTTTCATTCAGCCGGACGGCGGTGGCAAGGACGTGTTTGTCCACATCTCAGCCGTGGAGAAGGCTGGCTACACCGGCTTGGCAGAAGGCGCGAAGGTGAGCTTCGACGTCGTTGCGAACCGTGGCAAGGAATCGGCGGAAAACTTGAAGATCCGCTGAGCGGGCGCGAGACAGAGCGGGGGGCTTCGGTCCCGCGTTTCAGTCGGTAGGCAGCAGTTGTGCCGCCTGCAATGCCGCAATCACCTGTTTTGGTACAAGCACGATGTTCTGCGCAAGGGGTGGCTGGCCGTCCTGATAGTCTTTGGCAAGAGCCTGGTGGCGCGCCAATTGAGCGTCAAGTTCCTGTCTTTCCCGATCCCGGTCCATGAGGAGATATGACACCCGCCAGCGCTAGAAATTCCATTGTCCTAAAGGACACGCGCAGAGGCTTCGGTCCCGCGCTCACTGAGCGAACATCACAAAGAAGGCGAGGACGGCCGCGAGCGATAACAGCGAAAAGATGACGTACCAACTGTCACGCGTCACGGTCTTGTCCGCCAAACAAATGCGATCCAGCCGAGGATAGACCCTCACGCTGACGCCGGCCTTACTCCACTATCAAAACTGCGTGCGCCCCTTGCTGATCGAGAGCGGCTGGCGGGCCATCGCAGGCGACTTGCACGATAAAGAAGGAGGGCCGCCCGTTGAGGCGGCCTTACTTTTTCTTGGCGTCCAATTCTCTCGCTTTCAATTGCCCAGCTCGACTAATGGTCGCGGCCTCGGTTCTGCTAAGCTTCTGAGCCACCACGCGCCATGTCAGACCGGATGCCCGAAGTTCGAGCATCAGCCTTTCGTCGTCGGCTGTCCAAGGCTTATCGACAATCACTTCGGCGACTGTAACCCGGTTGACGTGAGCCACTTGTTCATGTGCGAACCGGTCTCGGCCTGACGCGCTCTGCGGATCAACTGATCGCGCTCGATGCCAGGCGGAAGCGCTTTGGCTTCCTCGCGCAAACGCGAAGCTTCTTCGCCCAGACGTTCTTCAAGTGTCTGAATTTGTCTGAAACGGCGTCGCTGCATGTCGCTGCTCCGTCGCGGTTAGGGCGGGAGCACAACACTCTCAGTCACCGATGGAGGCCACTGGTGGGGCGGTGATGGGGACAATGTGGCACACCACGCTTCTGACGACAGTCCACAAGTGCACATAAGGAGGAATCGGACCCCGTAGTTTCCCTGACTCCATTTTCAGACATGGGTGTTCTATCAAAGGAACACCGGTAATATTTCAGCACCGATTTTTTTATTAATCCGGCACAGGCCGCGGAGGCCGTAAATCCGCGGCCTTTTCCGTGGGGCCCGTCGATTAGAGGCGGCCGCACCACGGGCAGCGCTCTCAGTCGCCATTAACGACCCTCCGGACCACCCTCGTCAGGATCGCGTAGGACGTTCCCCGACCGATCCTGATCCGTTGCTGTGGAGATGTGGATAAGTGGTTCGTTTCCGGACCACGAGAACATGAGGGTGCGGGCTTCGGTCCCGCGCTTCTTGTTAGGACCACGGCGGCTCTTCGCTGGCCTCAGCTGGCTCATGGTGAATTGTGACACCAGCCGAACGCAACCCCGTCAGCAATACGGTTCTTACAGAGGAATGCTCGAACGCAATTTCCCTAGCGTTCGGTGGATGTGCCTGGCTGCCCTTCAACCGGATCGCCAAGTGCAATGTGTTACACAGATGCTCGACAATGCGATCGACTTGCTCCTCGGTCATTCTTCGCCTCCGTGTCCGTCATCGCTCCCACTCAAACCGGAACCTGGCATCTGGCGGCGGCTCATTCTTGCGGGGTGGCCACGCCAATCTCCATTCGGCCGTGCAGAGAATCCCCCGATCACATTCATCTGCCAGCTTAAGAAGCAAATCCGCAACGGTCTTGTCCTGCTGGGCGATGGCCAGTTTGCGATATCGGATCGCGCGGACGCTGCTGCTCATGGAGCATCTCAAATCCAACGCCACGCTGGCGCGTGTGCGATAGAAGGGATCGCCTGCCTTCCATTATAGCCCGAACTTCCGGACTCACCAGCGGCCTTCCTAGAGGCGGGAAACGGGCCGTCGGCGATTGGCTGGCAGGTCCGGCTACAGCATAAGGCGCCGGCAGCGGCTGGCGAGCCATCGTTGGAGGCTGCGGGCCGTAACGGGATCGCAATCGATCGGCGGTAGCATAAGCCTACCGGACGAAGACTACGCTTGTTACCCGCCGACGTAAGAGCGCCGGCGGGCTTTCTATTTCCACGCGCATTATCCGGGCACTGTTGCACCCGCGCTATAGCGTATGCATTCACATTGCTGCCATGATTGGTTCACGCCGGTTGGGGGCAGCGCGGCAACTTGGCTAGGCTCAGCACACCTTCGGCGGAGGCGTGTGCTGAGCCGCCGCCAATCAGGGGTCACCGTCTGTCGCCAATTCGTTGCGGGCGGCCTGTGGACAAGCTGTGCATAACTTCAGCGCGAGAACAAAGAGTGCGGGGCTTCGGTCCCGCGCTACTTGATGATCGGTGACCTAACTGGCTCGATCAGAAAGAGATTTCCAAGGAAGGCAGTAAGAGCCGCAAGTGCGGCTACTTCGGTGCTCCCGGTTAAGCCGAGGGCCACATTCGCCGCCCCGACAGCCGCGAGCACGCAGAGCAGTGTCGTGCTGCCTGATGTACACCATCCGCTTCATCATCATGGACGCTCCCGCCGCTGTAGGAAGACAACGATAGGGAGAGGCCGGCCGCCCGTCATCTGGCTTGGAGCGGGGAGCTGATCAATCGGGATGGTCGCAAGGATCCAGGGGTTCTGTCGCGTGCTATTGCAGGCCGCACTGCGGGCAGCGGCTGGCGAGCCATCGCAGGCGGTTGCATCGCAGAACGAGCACAAGCTAGATTGCGACCTGCCATCGGCGTTGGTCATTCGGTGCCAATGGCAAGCAAGAGAACCTCCAACCCGCCCAGGTCCGCCTGGGGCGGGTTCTTTTTTGCCGCCGGCTTGAACGACGCGCTTGTCCAAGACGGCGAGTCCCTTGGCAACGGATTTTCCACCCATTGTGCTATCCGGCCGGCAGGATGGCGCCTCCGGGAAAACGTCGCCTTCGCATGCGCGCAGCTCATGCCGACAGCCCTTATCACGGAGCACCCCAGACTCCGGGGTTGGCGGAGCCCTGGGGCTGCTTCCCGGTGTGGCAGTCCCTTAGGGCAGGGGGAGTTGCGGCTGCCCGGGACAATCCACTGCGCCTGTGCGCGATTGCGTGAAGCGTACAAAGGTACCGCTCTCATGCAGCTCAAGCCAGCCGTTGGCGATCGCATAGTCGAGCCCAGCCTTGTATTCGCTGCGGTTGGCTGTCCAGCTTCCGCTGGCATGCGATTGCCGAGTTGCTTGGTGTCGCACTCGCTGGCTGTTAATCTCCCATCACTGATTTAGAGAGGCAAGGGATGGGTTGGCTACGGTCGAACCGGGCAAGAAATCGCGGCGCGCTGTCGGCAATCATTGCTTTACTGTCGCTGCTTACGGCTGGTCCCGCCGCGGCGGAGAAGCGCATCGCGCTGGTGGTAGGCAACTCCGCTTATCAAAACATCACCCGGCTCGACAATCCCCGCAACGATGCGACGCTGATGGCCGAGACGCTCTCGGGCCTCGGCTTTACCTTGATCGGAGGAAGCGCCCAGCTCGATCTCGAGAAAGCCGCCCTGGACACCGACGTCCAAAACTTCGGGCTGCAAATCCAGGGCGCAGACGTCGCGCTGTTCTATTATGCCGGTCATGGCGTACAGGTGAACGGCTCGAATTATCTCGTGCCGGTCGGCGCAAATCCGACCCGCGAAGCCGACGTCGACTTCCAGATGGTGGACATCAATCTTGTGCTGCGACAGATGCAGGGCTCTGGGACGCGGCTCAACATGGTGATACTCGATGCCTGCCGGAACAATCCTTTCGGCGCGCGGGGCCTCCGTTCTGCTGATGGGGGGCTTGCCCAGATGAGGGCACCGGAAGGCACGCTGATCTCCTATGCGACGCAGCCCGGCAGCGTCGCCCAGGACGGCCGCGACGGTCACAGCCCCTATACCAAGGCCTTGGCGGCGACCATCAAACAGGCGGGGCTCGATATTTTTCAAACGTTCAACCAGGTCGGCCTGGCCGTGAAGCGGGAAACCGGTGGATCGCAGCAGCCCTGGGTGTCTTCCTCGCCGATCGATGGCTCCTTCTATTTCGTGGCGCCGGTGACTACGGCGCCGCAGGCTACTATCGAACCGGCACAGCGACTTGCCAATGCGCCACCAGGGAACCTGGAAAAAGAGCCACTTCGATCGCCGCGTAACGGTGAGGAGGGAGGGAATAACTTTGATGGCAAATGGGCGTACACCGGTACTGGCACCAATTGTCGGGGTAGCGCATCGGGCTTCTTGGTAATTTCTGGCGGTCTGGTCAGCAGTAAGAATGGCCGCGGCATCGGTCGAGTTAGCCCGGATGGGACTTACCATGCGGCCAGCGTTAGCGACGATGGTGTGGCGCTGACAGCGACTGGAAGGATGTCAGGCAATGCCGGAGGCGGCTCCTATAGGCGAGCCGACGGCTGTGTCGGTCGCTGGATCGCGAGGAGGCTGTAGGCCGGACCGCGCGTTCTCAGGTCTGATTTTGGCCGGCAGCTCATACGGGCTTCCACCAGCGCCGGTGGAACGTCTTGCAGATCCAGGCTCCAATGCCTTCCATGAGCATCACGGAATCGTCGCTCATAGATGCGGCCGAACGACGGAGAGGTCGCGTCACTCTAGCGATCTGATTTCGCATCGGCAGGCTTGCACTCGATCGCGGTCACGCGGTCGCCGTCGGCTCTTTCGTCCGAGGGCTTGGAAGATTTGAATTGCGGTTGTTCGGTGTGGGGTGGAAGCATGGCGCGGCAGTTCCAGTCAGGCTCGGCATTGCTCGTGCTCCCGGTTGAAAGAAATCACATTGGCAGTGGAAATGAAGTCCGCCCAATCGCGCATCAGGGCCCGGCGCTTCTCGAGCTTCTGGCCACGCTGATAGGCCGCCGTCGTCTCGGACTTGTACTTGTGCGCGAGGGCGGCTTCCCGGACGCCGTCGGGATAGTCTGTGCATTCCTCTGCCCAGGTTGCGAAGGTCGACCGGAAGCCGTGCACGGTGACATGCCCGTATCCGAGGCGGTCGAGCACCGCCAGCATAGCGTTTTCGGAGAATTGCCCGCCGTCGGGATTCGGGAAGATCAGTTCACCTTGGCTGCCATCCCGCATTGCGTCCAGTATGGCTAGGGCGGGATCCGACAACGGAACGTGATGATCCTGGTCCATCTTCATTCGTTCGCCCGGGATTTTCCAGGCCGAAGATGGTCTATCGATTTCGAGCCAAGCCGCTTCCACAACCTCGTTGGTCCGGCACGCCGTGAAGATCACGTAGCGAAGCATCGTGGCGGCCACACCCGGGGCGCCTGTGAGCGCGACCATGAAGGCCCGGAGTAGGGCAGGGAGGGGTGATGCTGCACGGCGCGCTTGGGCCGTCTGGGAAGCTTTTCACGCAGCTGCTTGGTGAGCTCCGCAGGATTGCGGAAGTCCGTGTCGTTCGATCCGGCCGCGGACGCGATTGGCAGTCTCCCGTTTCTCAATCCAGATCGGCTTCAGCAAATCGTGGATGTGGCTCGGCTTGATCTCCGCGATCGCGAGCGCACCAATCGTCGGATAAGCGTATCGTTTGAGCGAGGAGGGCCATTGCGCACGGTGCTTCTCGCTCCAGCCGTTCCAGTGCTCATCGATGTAGGCCTGGGCGCACTCTTCGAAGGTCTTGGCCTTCTCGACCGCTTCGGCCGCCTTCTTCTCCTCGCGAGCCGCTCGCTTTTCCTGCACCAGGTCGACGCCGGCGCGCACCTGCAGGCGAGCAGCATCGCGAGCAAGCCGCGCGTCTTTCAGCGAAACGTCCTTGAAGGAGCCGAGCCCGTGCCAGCGCTCCTTGCCCTTGAACCAGTATCGATAGCTCCAGTTTTTCGACGTCGGGCCGACGACGATGAGATAGAGGCCATCGCCGTCAGCGTACTTGCCGGGGTTTTCTGCGCGTTGAATGTCGAGCGGTTTGAGCTTGCCAGCCATTGTGTTTCTCCGGTTGAAACCGTCCTCCGAACCCACGGTCAAAAACTACGGTTTGCGTTCTGACTATCGAGAACATCAGAGAACACTGAAGTACAGCGTTTCCGAGCAAGCCGTTGCGTTTACTGCGGATTCCGAACGATTGAGAACAATGGAGAACAGCATACTGGCGGAAGGGGTGGGATTCGAACCCACGGTACCCTTGCAGGCACGCCGGTTTTCAAGACCGGTGCCTTAAACCACTCGGCCACCCTTCCAGCCGTTGATGTTGTTCA
>Ga0210387_10000979_pt1 | contig 21129 bp, 23 predicted proteins | sample IncBWC7OmetaG_FD_160108 | JGI IMG/M metagenome (GOLD analysis project Ga0210387, IMG submission 160108) | Forest soil microbial communities from Barre Woods Harvard Forest LTER site, Petersham, Massachusetts, United States - Inc-BW-C-7-O ...
ACTAGTTGAGCCTTACAATACCAGCCATCGCAAGTCGCACCGGGCGGCTGCCGCTTCGTCGAACATCGTTTCTGTGGGGATAGTCATGAGTTCCATTCGCCTCGCGCGCGTCTTGATGATCGTCGCCGGCTTGGCCGCTCTGTCGTGTCAGACGTCGCTCGCACAGGACCGCGTTCTGGCCAATGGCAAGATCTTTACCGCCAATCCGCAGCAGCCTTATGCTGAAGCCGTATCGATCCGCGGTGGCAAGATCATCGCGGTTGGTAGCCGGCGCGAGGTGGACGCCAGCGTCGGCAGGGACGCGCAGATCGTGGACTTGGAAGGCAAAACACTGCTGCCGGGCCTGATCGATAGTCACGTGCATGCGGTTATAGGCGGTGTCGCATTGGTGTCGGCCGATGCCAAGAACGAGATTTCCGACATCGCTGCGCTCGAGGCGTTTGTGGCCCAGGCCAAGAGCAGCGGCAGAGGCATGAGGGGCGATGTTTTGGTAGTCAGCGGCATACCGCTGGCGATCTGGTCCCAGAATACCGCACTCAATGCGCGCTTCAATGCCGGCGTCTATGCCAATCAGCCGTTGTTTTTGGGCGGAATGGATGGACATACGGGCTGGTCAAATATCGCATTGCGAAAGCGCGCCGGATTGAACAAAGCGTTCATCAGCAAATTGCCCGAGGAAAAGCGTAAGTACTACGGTCTCGAGAAGGACCTCACGCCCAACGGATTCGGTGTGGACGAGGGTCTCGATATCGTTCAGAAGCAGGTCCCGCAGCCCGATGCGAACAAGAATCTGGCCGGGGCGCGCGCCGGCTTGAACTACCTGCACAGCCTGGGCATCACGTCTTGGCTGGATCCGATGACCGATGCGTCGATTCTTGAGGCGTATCGCGGGCTTGCCGCCGCCGGCGAACTCACAGCACACGTCGCCGCACTCCCGGTCGTCAAACCGGATGATCCGAATTCCTTCGGGGCGGCGCTGGCTTTGCGCGCTCACTACGCGAACATTCCCAATCTCACCTTTCCCGGCGTGAAAGTCTTTGCCGACGGCGTGGTCGAATATCCCTCGCAAAGCGCCGCAATGACGGCTGCCTACACCAATACCGGCAAACACGGGGACCTGCTGTTCAAACCAGAGAACTTTGCCAAACTGTGCATCGAGGCCGACAAGCAAGGATTGCTCGTGCATACGCATGCCATCGGCGACCTGGCTGTTCACGAGGCGCTGAACGGGTATGAAGCCGCCCGCAAAGCCAACGGCAACAGCGGTGTGCCGCACACCATCACTCATTTGCAATTCGTGCGCAGCGAGGATGTGGACCGCTTCAAGCCGCTTGGGGTCGTGGCTTCCTTCCAACTGCTGTGGGCCGAGTTGGCAGTGGATACCGTAGATCTGATCAAGCCCTATGTCGCGTCTGACATCTACTCGTGGCAGTACCCGGCGCGCTCCATGCTCGATGCAGGTGCGTTGATTGCGGGTGCCAGTGACTGGAACGTGTCGACGCCGGATGTATTCAAGGCCATCTATCAAGCCGAAACACGTCGCGGCGAGGAGGGCGTGCTGGATGCGAACCAGGATATGCCGCGCGAGGCCATGCTGTATGCGTGCACGCTCAATGCGGCGCGCGCGATGAGGCAGGAAGCGAACGTCGGATCAATCGAGCCGGGCAAGGCGGCGGACTTCGCGCTGGTGGACCGCGACGTACTCACCGTTCCCGCCGAACAGATGCGCGACACCCGTGTCCTTTGGACCATGGTTTCCGGGGAGTGGGTGTATCGCGCCGACGGGCTGCCTGCACCACGCTGATCCTCCCATCAGATCGGAACGCGCCGGCATGACGTTCGATGGGATCACATCCCTGTGCGCAGCAGCGCTGACGATCCTTACACTCGCTCCTCCCTTGAGCGCGCACGAAAGCGCCCGGTCCTTGCCAATCTTTTATGACCCCGCGCTGGCGGCGCAAGGATTTCCAAATCCATTGGTGAAAGCACGGATGGCAGGGCACGAGGCGGTATTTATTATTGATACCGGGGCAAGCACCAGTGTACTTGCGGATTGGTATGCGGAGGTTGCGGGAATCTCAACCGCAAGAACCGAATCGCGGGCGGAAGATGCAGCCGGAAAGACCGCTCCGGCACGACTCGTTCATCGGCTTCAAGGTCGCTGGAGTGATGGTCGGCGCTTCAGTATAAACGAAGCCATAGTCGTCGCATTTCCACCCTATTTTGAATCACTACGTCTTGGCGGCCTGTTATCGCCGCAGCTCTTGGCGCCGCCTGGGATGGCCGCTGTGCTGGACCTTCGAGTCCCTTCCCTCAGATTTGTGCCATTTGCGCGCGCGCAGTCTGATCTGCAACGGTCGAAAGGGCCGGTACGGCTCGAACTGACAGAGCCATGCCGGAATGCGGACTCAAAGCTCGTGAATCGGGTTTATTTGACTCATGTTACATCCGTGGGCGTTACGCAGCCGATGCTTATCGACACCGGTGCAACCGGGACTACTCTCGCTGATAAATCACAGATTGTTCAGGCCATCGGAAGCGGCAGTGAACCGGGTCCCCGCTCCGAAGGTGTCGGCGGCGAAGTGAAGGGACGCAGGGTGCGCGAGGTTCAACTGTTCCGGGGTGGCCGGATCGTCATATTGAATCCGACCATTGCAGAAGTCTCCGGGCGCTGTGGTGCGCAGGGGGTATTGGGAATGGACGCATTGCGCAGTTGTTTCCTCATCCTTGGCGCGAAGCAGACGGCATTTTCGTGCGACTGAGCGTCGAAGCCGCAACAAACTGCAGAAAGCCACAGCCTATGGCGTGCCCCGCACAGGCCGCTGCTGCAAGAGCTGCTGGTACGATTCCGGGGTCAAGTCGGGCATCTTGCGAACGAAGCCGACGATGTTCCAGATCGCCTCATCGTCCAAAGTCTTCCCCCAGGCCGGCATGGCGCTCATCTTGATGCCGTGTTTGATGATCCAGAATGCCCGCCGAGCTTGCTGCGGCTCTTCCTGGGCAAGGTTCGGCGGGTGAGGATAAAGGCCTTGGCGAACGTCTGACTTCGTTACGCCCGGAGCAAGATGACACCCCACACACAGCGCGGCGTAGCTCTGTCCACCGGCCGCGATGCGCTGCGGGTCTTCTACGTAACGAGCCTCGATCGTGCGGGAGCGCGCGGCGATGGAACGATCGCGCAACTGCTGGATGAGGGCCAAAACCAGTTTCGTGTGATGGTCATCGGCGCCGATGTTGTAAACACCCGAGCCGACGAACACCACACCACCCATCACCGCGAGCGCAACCGCAGCCCCTAGAATCAGCCCGAGTTTCCAATGCTTGCTCATGGGGTTCACTCAACGACGATTATTCCGACCATGCGCGGATGAATCGAGCACGTAAAGTGATAGGTTCCAGGCTGGGTGAACTTGAAGGAAAAGCTCTCCTTGGTATCGAGGGCGCCCGAGCGGAACATTGCGGTGTTGCTGACCACCGTATGCGGTTCATCGTCCATATTGACCCAGGTGACGGTGGATCCTGCTTTGACCGTCAAGGGATTGGGCATGAACATGAACTCCTGGATTAGGATCTTGTTCGCGTCGGAGGTTTGCGCCGCCGCCGGGACGCAAACCATACTTCCCCAAAGCAGCGCTACGCTGACAGCAGTCAGCCACGGCCGGAATCGAATGGAAATCACTATGGTTCTCCTTGTGAAAAAGTTCGAGAAATTTACGCCAACGACCTATCGTCGAGTGCGAGGGAGCGGGGATGACTCACCACCGACACGCTGGTGATGCCAAGCATCCCGGCCAATTGATCCGACGGCACTTTGAGCGGGCCAGGCCCTGTTCCCACGCCGGCGACCGGTTGCGGGTAGGAGGTCGAGCGCGCCGTGTGGAAGGTCATATTGCCTTCGACTTTCTGCACGATTTGGTGAATGTGCCCGTTGAGCACCGTGACCGACCCGAAGCGGCGCAACTGGCCGAGAAGTTGATCCGCGTCGCCTGTTCCCCAACCCCAGGGCTCGTAAATCGTCCACAGCGGCATGTGGGCGAAAACAACGATGGGGGTGCTCGACGAGCGTCCTTTGAGATCGGCCGCTACCCAAGCGAGTTGATCCGCACCCAAGGTTCCGAGGCCGCCTGGCTTGAACTGCAGCACATTGATGAGTGCCACAAAATGCACGCCGGCGTGATCGAAACTGTAATAGCCCTTGTTTTTCGATGCCTTGCCAAAACGGTTGAAATATTCCGTCACGGTCGCATCACTGGTGTCGTGTTCTCCAGGTACGGTGTGAATCTCCGTCGTGCGCAGGCGCGAAAATAGCTGTTGTGCCGTGTCGAATTCCGCGGGTTTCGACAAATGCGTGATATCGCCGGTATGAATGATGAGCGCCGGCTGGATGGCCATGCCATTCACGATGTCGATGGTCTGGCCGAAGGTTGCGTCGACGTCGGGGTTGGCCTCCTTGTTGAAGCCGATGTGGGTATCGCTGATTTGCACGAATAACGGTTTGCCCAATTTGGCGGCGCCTGATGCGTCGTCCGCCGCCATCGCCAAATTGATGGGCGCGAGCACGCCGCCCGATAATGCGAAGAGCGTTCCGGCCCCGCCATAGGCCATGCACTTTAAGGCGTTGCGACGCGAGAGCAGCGATTCGTCCGACATGTTTGTCTCCTGGTAAAGTTGTCGTTCAGGAGACAAGACTGAGGATTAAAGCGATTTATTCCATTTTTTCCGGATTATCGCGCGCGCTCAAATCGCGCATGAGTTTGGCAAGCCCCAACAGCTCGTCCCAACCCGTGTCGGACACCGCGCAATACGCCAAGTCGCCGGACTTCCAGAAAGCCAGATGATAGCCGTCGCGCGTGGTGTTTTTGGGGAGCGCAGCTTGATTGGCTTCCCAGCTGAATACGTTGATGACATGCGGGCCGTGGCGGTAGACCACCACGGCCGCGCGTTTAGAGTTGAAATAGTCCGCGCGTCCGCCGACGAGCTTATAGCCCTGCGATGCAAAATCGGCGACCACGGGCGACACATCGGCGTGACCCGAAAACCAGGGCTTGACGGTGTGCTGATCCGTGGACACCACATCGATCAGATGCTCGGGCATCAGCGAGCGCACGTGCGCGCTCACCAACTCGTCGGGCAGGGCAGAGTTCAAGGATGGCGTCAGAAGAAAGAGGGCGAGGCTTGCCGCGACGGCCGAGCCGGCGATTCCCACGAAGGCGCCCTGCCAAAATGACCGCGGACGCCGCAGCCTCGATTCGCTGCGTGGAAGTGACGTCTTGCGGGGCGGGGATTCCTGATCGAGCGCGCTGGCTATGCGGGCATGCAGTGCCGGCGGAGCGCTGGCATAGCTCAAGTCCCGCCGCAGGGCGGTACGCACCTGCTGCAGGTCTTGCAGCAACCGGCGGCACTCCGCGCAATGTTCCGCGTGACGCTCGATATCCGCGGCGCCGAGCGCGTCGAGCTCGCCGTCGAAGTAGGCTTGGGTCCGCAGCGATTCAGCGCACTGCATGCGGCGCTCCTTTGACTTCTCGCAACCAGCGCACTTTGAGCGCAGCCCGGGCCCGCGCCAGACGCGACATCACCGTGCCGATGGGCACGTTGGTGACGGCGGCAATCTCGCGGTAATCCAGCTCCTCAATTTCCCGCAGCACCAAAACCTCCCGGTGTTCCTCCGGCAACGTCGATAGCAGTCGATCGAGGGTAAGCTGCTCATCCGCGCGCATGGACGAATTCTCCGGATCCGGCACCGTCGATATCATGGCCGGGCCATCGTGCACATCCGACTCCTCCGGCAGCGGCACATGGACATGCCGTTGCTGCTGTTTGAGCGCCGTTAAATGGCAATTCTTCACGATGGTCAGCAGCCACGGCTTCACATCGGAGCCGCGCAGCGCCTCGAATCCGCGAAACGCGCGCAAGATGGCATCCTGGACGACGTCGTCCGCGTCGCTCGGACTGTGCGACAGCCAGCGCGCAAAGCGGTACGCCGCGTCCAAGTGCGGCAATACCAACACCTCGAAACGGCGTCGCCTGTCATCCATGGAATCGATTGCGCACTAACTTCACCGCATTCAATCAGCCCAACTCAACCGCCGGTGTTCAGATACACCTCGGGCGGCGCCTCGAGCGCCGGCCGCCGAATCACATATAAGCCTTTTTCGGCAAGCAGGAAAGTGGTGCCTGTGTGGGCGTTGGTCGCCTCCTGAACCACCTGCCTGACCTCGACAACACGATCTTCGACTTGCGATTTCCCGGGTTGCAGGACCTGGAAGTCCTGGGCGATTTGCGCGTTTGCCGCGGCGTCGGCCGCCGCCGTGGCGCTCAAGTCCTCGGCGCGCAGCAGCGCCGTGGAACCCCGCTGCTCAAGACCTTGAGGCTGCTTCAGCGTTGGAGCCTTGCGCAGATCCAGTATCGCCTCCCCCTGGCCATCGCGAAATCTGACGAGCGCCGCCCGCTTGCCGAGAGGCGCCACGAAGTCGAAGGGCCCCGCCGCGTCAAGTTGCGCCGAACCCTTTCCTTTGACGTGCGCCGGGTCAGTCACGTCGAAGATAGCCAGCTGCGCGCCTTGACGCTGTTCGACGTAGAGCAATGTCCGACCATTGCTTGCATCGCTCAAAAACATCGCTTCGCCGCTCTGCTGTGCCAAGACGGGAAGCTCCGTCGGCGGCACGACAACGACGCTGTTCGGATTGGCGTGAATGATTTCAAACGGCACTAGCGCGCCCATGACGATGGCAATCGCCAGTCGTGTTGCATTTTCTTTCATCGTACTTCTCCTGCTGCTTTGTTGATCCGTACCAGCAAGACTGCGCAACCGAGCTTTTTATTCCATGGGCAGAGCTTGGAAAGTTGGATAACATGGAGAAATGCCTTTCGTGACCCCCGCGACGCTTGCAAAAAGTTATGACGTCATCATCGTGGGGTCCGGCGCCGCCGGCGGCCAAACCGCCTACACCTTGTGCATGGAAGGCGCCAAGGTGCTGATGCTGGAGGCCGGGCGCAAATACGTGCCCGAGCTCGAAACTCCGATGTTTCAAACGCCGGATCTGGCGCCGCTGCGCGGTGGCGCGACGCCGGACAAGAGTTTCGGGTTTTACGATGCGACCGTCGATGGCGGCTGGCAAGTCCCCGGCGAGCCGTATGTCCGGACTACGGAAGAGCCGGCGGGACGTTTCGACTGGTGGCGCGCGCGCATGCTGGGCGGCCGTACCAATCACTGGGGCCGCATTTCGTTGCGCAACGGTCCGTACGATTTCAAGCCGCACAGCCGCGACGGCTTGGGCTTCGACTGGCCCATTTCCTACGATGACATCGCGCCGTACTACGATAAAGTAGAAATGCTCATCGGCGTGTACGGGACTTCTCCGGGGCTCGAGAACACTCCGAACTCATCGCCCGGATGCCTGTTGCCGCCGCCGGCGCCGTTGGTCAGCGATCTTCTGATCCAACAGCGTGCTCCGCGCATCGGCGTTCCCATCATTCCCGCACACCGTGCCGTGCTCACGCAAAAGCTCGATTTCAAGCGCTCGCCCGCGCTGCTGCATCCGGGCAATGCGAAGGCGCAAAAAATCATTGCGGCAGACATGCAGAACCGTTCGGCATGCCTGTGGGCGACGCCCTGCGGACGCGGTTGTTCGGTGCGGGCAAATTATCAATCAACGACGGTGCATCTGCCCCCTGCGCTCGCCACCGGCAATCTCGACATCCTCACCGATGCCATGGTCAGAGAAATCCAACTCGACAAAAGCGGCCTTGCGCGGGGCGTGGCGTTCATCGACAAAACCACCGGCGTGGAACACAGGGCCTCGGCGCGCATCGTGGTTCTGGCCGCGAGCGCCTGCGAAAGCGCGCGTATCTTGCTCAACTCGAAAAGCGCGCGGTTCCAGCACGGGCTCGCCAATTCGAGCGGCAAGGTCGGACGCTACATCATGGATACCGTGGGCAGCCCGCTCTCTGGCCAGATTCCGCTGCTTGAATCGCTGCCGCCGCTCAATGAGGATGGGGCCGATGGGGACGCGGTGTACGCGCCGTGGTGGTTATATCAGGAGCAGCGCGCCGGCAAACTCGACTTCGCGCGCGGCTATCACATCGAAATGGGCGGCGGCAGACAAATGCCGCGCGCCGGCACGATGAGCGGCACCGAATGGCTGACCGGCGGCAGCTACGGCAAGAAATTCAAAGATGACGCGCGCCGTTATTACGGCTCGTTCGTCGGTTTCGCCGGCCGAGGCGAGATGATTCCGAACGAGAATTCGTACTGCGAAATCGACGAGAAAGTGGTGGACAAGTGGGGCATCCCGGTGCTGCGCTTTCATTGGCAATGGTCGGAGCATGAGACGCGGCAAGCCGCCCACATGCAGAAAACCTTCGCGGGAATCATCGAGGCGATGGGCGGGCGCGTGAAAGACGGCCCGATCACCGACGGGTCGAAGGCCATCTCGCCGGGAGGCTTCATCATTCACGAAGTGGGCGGCGCCATCATGGGCGCGGACAAAAAGTCTTCGGTCACCAATCAGTGGTGCCAGACTTGGGACGTCAAGAATCTGTTTATCACTGACGGCGCGGTTTTCGCGTCGAACGCGGATAAGAATCCCACACTGACCATCATGGCGTTGGCTTGGCGCAGCGCCGATCGCATGCTCGATCTGATGCGTCGCAAGGAATTGTGATGGATAGGCGCAGTTCTCTGAAATGGATGTTGGCCGCTTCGGCGGCCATGCCGCTACTGGCGCGCGGCGCATTCGGCGAAAACGCGCCCGCTGCCATCACCGCCGCCAAGGGTTACGGCACCGATCCTGATCTTTCCAAAGTGTATCGACCGGGCGATGTTTGGCCGCTGACATTTACCCCGTCGCAACGCATCACCGCCGTTGCTTTGTGCGATGTGATCGTGCCCGCGGACGCCCGCTCGCCCAGCGCGTCGAGCGTGGGCGTGGTCGATTTTCTCGACGAATGGGTGAGCGCCCCGTACCCCACCCAGCAAACCGACCGACCGTTGATACTCGACGGCTTGCTGTGGATGGACACGGAGGCGCAGCGGCGCTTTGGCGCAAATTTCTCGGCGCTCGATGAGTTGCGCCGACACGCAATCTGCGACGATATCTGCTACGAGCAGACCGCTCTGCCGCAGTTTGCGTCGGCCGCAAAGTTCTTTGCGCGCTACCGGGATCTGACCGCCGGCGGCTTTTACTCCAGTCCCGAAGGCCGCAAGGATCTGGGCTACATCGGCAACGTGCCGCTGCAGAAGTTCGTCGGCCCGCCGCTCGAGCTCTTGCAGAAGTTAGGACTTGAGCCTTCGGCATGAGTATGCCGCTCGGTGTTGGCTTCGTCGGCAGCGGCTTCAACGCGCGCTTTCACATGCAGGCATTCCAGGCCGTGCGCGACGCCGAAGTGCGCGGTGTGTGGAGTCCGAATTCCGAGCACGCCGCAGCGGCCGCCGCGCTGGCGCGCGATTTGGACTTAGGGCCTGCGCGCGCCTTCGGTTCCATCGAAGAGATGGTGGCGGATCCGGCGATCGATGCGATTTGGCTGACGGGCCCCAATCACATGCGCCTGCAGAATCTCGAGGCCATCGTCCATACCCTCGATAAGGGGTTAGGTACGCTGCGCGGCATCGCCTGCGAAAAGCCGCTCGCGCGCAACGTCGCGGAAGCGCAGCGTATGTTGACGCTCATCCGCCGCAGCGGGGTCGCGCATGGTTATTTGGAAAATCAGTTGTTTGCGCCGCAGATCGAAACCGGCCGTGCCTTGAGCTGGGCGCGCGGCGCGGCCAGCACCGGCAGGCCATACCTCGCGCGCGCGTCGGAGGAGCATAGCGGACCGCATGCGCCATGGTTTTGGCGCGGTGATCAGCAGGGCGGAGGTGTGCTCAACGACATGATGTGCCACTCGGCGCTGCTCGTGCGGCATTTGCTGACGCAGCCGGGCGCTGCCTATTCCTCCGTGAGACCGGTACGGGTCACGGGACATGTCGCGAGCCTCAAGTGGGCGCAAGCCGCCTACGCCGCGCAGCTCAAGGCCAGGTTCGGACGCGAGGTCGACTACGCGAAGCATCCATCGGAGGACTTCGCCAGCGTCATGATCGAGTTCGAGACCGACGATGGTCAACTGCTGATCGGCGAAGCCTCGACTTCCTGGAGCTTCGTCGGCGCCGGCCTGCGTTTGTCGGCGGAACTTTTGGGGCCGGAATACTCGATGTCGTGGAATACCTTGGACAGCGGACTGAAGCTGTTCTTTTCGCGCGAGGTCCGGGGTACGAGCGGCGAGGATCTGGTGGAGAAGCAGAACGCGGAAGCCGGATTGATGCCGGTGGTCGCGGGCGAAGCGGCGGCGTACGGCTATGAGAACGAAGATCGGCATTTCGTGCGGGTGTTCCTCGGCAAGGAAGCGCCGCGACTGACATTCGACGATGGGCTCGAAGTCGTCAAGCTGTTGATGGCAGCCTATCAGAGCGCCGAGCTTGGCAAGACGCTCGATTACCCGCCGCCGGGCTTGGAGGCGTTCATTCCGGCGGTGGCGCGTGGCGATTGGAAACCGCGCAACTAATCAGCGAGGCAACAACATGCGGAAGAGCATCATGGGAATTGCGGCACTTGCCCTCGGCGCGGGCTGCTTCATGGCGCATGCCGCCGGCGAGGCTCCCGCGCCGGCATGGCAGACGCTGTTCGACGGGAACATATTGAACACTTTCCGCGGCTGGAAGTCGCAAGGTATGCCCGCAGGCTGGCATGTGATCGACGGCGCACTCGTCAAGGAGGGCGAAGTCGATGAGTTGGTGACGCGGCAGCAATTCGGCGACTTCGAGCTCGAACTCGAGTGGAAAATCGGCCAGGAGGGTAACAGCGGTGTGTTTTATCGCGGCACGCGCGAATACGATCATATTTATTGGAGCGCGCCGGAGTATCAACTGCTGGATGATGCAAACGCGCCGGACGGCCGCAGTCAGCTCACCGCAACCGCTTCCGTGTTTGGGCTGTATGCATCGCCTGCGGGCATCGTCAAGCCATTCGGGGAATGGAACAGCACCCGGATCGTGGTCAAGGGCGAGCATGTCGAGCATTGGCTGAACGGACGGCTGGCTGTGGCGTACGACTTGCAAAGCCCCGAGTGGCAAGCCAAGGTTGCGGCGAGCAAGTTCGCTAAATTTCCTCACTACGGACTCGCCAAGCGTGGCTATATCGGCATCCAAGGGGATCATCCCGGCGCCTTGGCACTGCGCCATATCCGGATCCGCGAGCTCCCATGACCCGAGCGCGCCTCGCGCTGATGATGTTTCTCGAGTATTTCATCTGGGGCGTGTGGTTCGTCACCATGGGTACGTACCTCGGTCAGACCCTGCACTTCACCGATTCGCAGATCGGCCTCGCTTACGGAGCAACCGCCATCGGCGCACTGGTGTCGCCATTCTTCATCGGCATCGTCGCCGACCGCTGGTTCGCGAGTCAGAAATTATTGGCCGCGCTACAGTTCGCGGGCGCCATGTTGATGTGGACGGTTTCCCGGCAATCGGCGTTTGCAACCTTTTATCCGCTCCTCATACTGTATGCCTTGTGCTACATGCCGACTCTCTCGCTGACCAATTCCATTGCCTTCCATCATCTGCGCGACTCCAGCAGCTTTCCCTACATCCGCGTGCTCGGTTCGGTCGGCTGGATCGCCGCAGGGGTGCTGGTCGGCAAACGCTTGCACGCCGATGCACTCGTCTTGCCCATGCAGATCGCCGCCGCTGCGTCGATTTTGATGAGCGTGTATGCCTTGTCGCTGCCGCACACGCCGCCCAAGGCGGCTGACGCACCATTTAGCTTGCGCGATGCCTTGGGCCTGGACGCCCTGCAGTTGCTGAGAGAAAAGGACTTCCTCATTTTTGTGGCCGGCTCATTCCTGCTGTGCATTCCGCTGCAGTTCTATTACAGCTTCGCGAACCCGTTCCTCAACGAAATAAAAGTGCCGGAAGCGGCCTTCATTCAAACCTTCGGGCAAATCTCCGAGGTGGCCTTCATGCTGTTGCTGGCGTATGTGCTGCGTGCCTTCGGTATCAAAGTCATCATGTTGGTGGGAATGCTCGCCTGGGGATTGCGCTATATCGCGTTCGCAAACGGCAATGCGTCCGGTGGAATGTGGCTGATTTATACGGGTATCATTTTGCACGGTGTGTGCTATGACTTTTTCTTCGTTGGCGGGCAGGTTTACACCGACCAGCGTGCCGGCGAAAAAATACGCGCGGCCGCGCAAGGCTTGATCAACTTCGTGACCAACGGCCTGGGCTACTTCGTCGGTGCATTCGTGTCGGGCGCCATCGTAAATCACTACGTGATCCGGAATCCGCCCTGTGGCGCCACGGCGCCCGCTCACCCGTGCCTGCAGCCGATGCATGACTGGCACGCCATCTGGATGTTTCCGGCCATCGCGGCGCTCGGCATATTCGCGCTGTTCGGCATCGTGTTTCGGCCCGTGAAGGTGGCTCCTTGATTTTGCTGAAGATTAAATCGCGCTCGGCGCGTGGAGTCGCGGCCGGCATCGCGGCGTTCGCGCTCATGCTGCTATCGCCGCATCCGTGCCGGGCGGCCGATGCGGCCGATCCGTTCGCGCACCCGCCGGAACTCGAGCCCGACGTCCGCTTTTGGATTCGGGTGTACACCGAGGTTACGACGGATCAAGGATTGCTGCACGACGACCGCAATCTCACCTTGGTGTACGAGGTGCTGCGTTTCGATCCGGCGGATTCGCCAGGGCAACGCGAGCGCATGGTGTCGCAAGCGAAGGCGCGCTATGCCGAGCTCCTGCGACGCTTCGCCGCAGGGGCCACTGACAATTTATCGCCGCACGAGCAGCGCATACTGCGAGCATTCGGTGAGAAAGCGACGGCGGCGGACTTTCGCGAAGCGGCCCTGCATATTCGCTTTCAGCTTGGGCAGGCGGATCGTTTCCACGAAGGCTTGGTCCGGGCACAGGCCTACGAAGCCAACATTTCGCGAGTGCTTGCCGAGCGCGGCGTGCCTGCGGAAATCGGTGCGCTGCCGCATGTCGAGTCATCGTTCAATCCCAGTGCCTACTCTCGCGTAGGCGCCGCCGGTCTGTGGCAGTTCATGCCCTCCACCGCAAAGCGATACATGCGCGTCGACAGTTTGGTGGATGAACGCCTGGATCCCTACAGTGCGACCGCGGCGGCTGCTAATTTGATGTTGTACAACTATCGGTTGCTGGGTAGCTGGCCGCTGGCGGTCACCGCCTACAATCACGGGCCCGGCGGATTGCGCCACGCTCAGGAAGAATTGGGGACCAGCAACATCGCGGTGATCGTCAAGCGCTACCAAGGCGCGACGTTTGGCTTCGCATCGCGAAATTTCTACGTGGCATTTTTGGCCGCGCTCGAGGTCGATCGCAACGCGGAAAAATACTTCGGCCCTCTCACGAAGCTTCCGGACGCGCAAAGCAGTTTGGTGACCGTGCCCGACTACGTGCCCGTTGACGCGCTGGCCAAGGCATTCAAGGCTGATATCGGCGCCCTACACGTGCTGAATCCGGCATTGCGTCCGCCGATCTGGAGCGGGGCGCGTTTCGTGCCGCGCGGCTATGCGCTGCGGGTGCCTGGCACGCCGCAACCAGCCGAGGTCGCCGCCGCCTGGGCGCGGCTGCCGCCGGCGCAACGCTACCTGGTTCAACGAAATGACGGCACGCACCGAATGCGCCGCGGCGAGACGCTCGCGAGCGTTGCCGCGGCCAGCGGCGTCGCATTGCCCAAGCTGCTGGCGGCGAACGGCTGGTCCGGCACGCGGCAGGCAAGCCGGGGCGAGGTCGTGCGGATTCCCATGCCGGCGTCGCGCGCGGATGCCACCGGTGCCGTATCGGCCGCGACACCGGCGGTTACCGCACCGCCCGCTGCCGCCGCGACCGAGGCCCCGCCTCAACCCGTCGTCGCGAAGTTGCCGCCCCCGCCCATGGAGCCGGTGTCGCAGCGGCAAGCGGAAACTACCGCATTGCTGCCGGCCGCAGCGCCGACGGGGAATTTGGACACCACCGACTACAGTGTGGCGCCGGACAACACCGTGATCGTGCAAGCCGCAGAGACACTGGGTCACTTCGCCGATTGGTCGAAAGTCAGCGCGCCAACCTTGCTGGCCTTGAATAAGCTGCGCAAGAACGCGATGGTGACTCTCGGCCACAAAGTGAAATTGGACTTATCCAAGGTGAGTGCCGCGGATTTCACGGCGACGCGGCGCGAGTATCACCGGCAATTGCAGGAATCGTTCTTCGCCACCCATAGGATCGCCGGCACGGAGAACTATGCGGTGAAGCACGGCGAATCTTTGTGGACGATCGCCCAACAGCGCGCCGATCTGCCGGTGTGGCTGGTGGCCGAATACAACCCCGACGTGAATTTCAACGACGTTCGTCCCGGGAACACCATCGTGTTGCCGCAGGTCGAAGTCATCAATCGGCAGTGATTCCCCGGGCGTGCAAGTAACTGGTCAGTGTCCCGCGCGTGTCATAAGTGGCGACGAAGTTCACGATGGAATCATCCTTGGCGCGAACGTCGAGTTCGAATTTTTGGCTGGCCGCCATTTGCTTGAGCATATCGACGTTGAGTTCGAAATAGGCCGTCTGGCCCCACGAGGCGGCGGGCTGGTAGGCGCCCCTGCCGAGCTGCGGGGCGTCGATGGGCGACAGCACCTGCGGCCCGGAGTCCAGAATCAGGGTCAGCGCGGTGGGCGCGCGGATATCGGCGATCGGCTTGTCGTCTCCCGGCGCAATGTGTATCCACAAGCCGTACAACAAGGAGCCGCTGCGGTCGAATTCGACCGGTCCCACGTAGGCAAAACTGACTTTGTTTTTGAATTTGTCGAAAATATGAAGGCCCGGCTGGTGCACGCTGGGCACCAATTCGATCGGCTCCTTGAGCGCGCCCACGGTCATGGCAGTACGGTCGTCGAGGTACTCCACGGGTTTGGTGGCCTTGGTGGCCGACAGTGAGGCACAGCCGGCAAGTTCGAGGATTAAAATTACGGGTAGCCATTGCATGCGCATGGGCCTCAGTATACCGGGACGTGAGCTATAGCCGATTATCAACTTCTCCGTACGCGGTATACTTTTGACAATGATCATGCGATTCGGGCGTCGCTCGGCGAAGACAATGCGGATATTTCTAGCACTGGTACTGTGCGTGGCGAGCGGGGCGGGCGCCGCTTTGGCCACCGATATCGCGACCGCGGACCGCATCGTGGTCCACAAGGCCGAACACAAGCTTTACCTCTATAGCGGCACCCAGCTGCTGGGCTCCTACAAGGTAGCGCTGGGATTGAGCCCGGTGGGACAGAAGGAACGCGAGCGCGACTTCAGGACCCCCGAGGGCCGCTATTACCTGGCTCGGCGCAATACCCGCAGCGAGTACTTTCTCGCCATCCAAGTCTCCTATCCGAACAAAGACGATGAACTGCGCGCCCACAAGAAGGGCTGGGCGCCAGGCGGCTCCATCATGATCCATGGATTTCCCAACGCCCCTAAGCATCCCTCGTCATACTATGCATCGAATGACTGGACCGACGGCTGCATTGCGCTGTCGAATTCAGATATGGTCGAGGTGTGGATGCGCACGCAGGATAATATTCCGATCGATATCTACCCGTAAAAAACAGGTGCTGCGTGGAAACCTCGATTCTATCGTCTGACATGGTCGATGCGCGGGTGGCCCCAAAGGGCAGCTTGGAGCACCTTTCACAGCAGGAAATCGCCAAGCTCCTGGATTCGGGTCAGGGCGGCTTATACCCGCTGTTTCGCAAGTGTGCGCTGGCCGTGCTCAATTCCGGCAGCGATATCGATGATGCTCGCGTGATCTTCGAGAAGTACCGCGATTTCGATTTGCGCATCGTGCGCCAGGCATGGGGCATCAAGCTCGAGATCAAGAACGCTCCGGCCGCCGCATTCGTCGACGGCGTCATGATCAGGGGCTTGAAGGACCACCTTTTCGCGGTGCTGCGCGACGTTGTATTCATCTCCAACGAGATCATGGAAAGCGGGCGCTACGACCTCAATTCGTCCGCCAGCATCACCAATGCAGTGTTCCATATCCTACGCAACGCACGGGTGCTCGAACTGCAGGTGCGGCCCAATCTGGTGGTCTGCTGGGGCGGTCATGCCATCCGACGCTTCGAGTATGACTACACGAAGAAAGTAGGCTACGAACTGGGTCTGCGCAGCTTGGATGTGTGCACTGGCTGCGGGCCGGGTGCCATGAAGGGTCCCATGAAAGGCGCGACCATCGGACATTCCAAACAGCGCATCACCGATGGGCGCTATTTGGGTATCACCGAACCCGGCATCATCGCCGCCGAGCCGCCAAACCCAATCGTCAGTCAGCTGGTGATCATGCCCGATATCGAAAAGCGCCTGGAAGCCTTCGTGCGGCTCGGCCACGGTATCGTCATATTCCCCGGCGGCGCGGGTACCGCGGAAGAGATTCTCTATTTGCTCGGAATTCTGCTCGATCCCGCCAATCAAAAGCTGCCATTTCCGGTGGTGTTCACCGGTCCCGCGGACAGCGCCGACTATTTCGAACAAATTCACCGCTTCATCGGTGCGACCTTGGGGACTGCCGCGCAATCGCGCTACAAAGTCATCATCGACGATCCGGCGGGTGTCGCACGCGCGATGGTGCAGGGCTTGGCGGAAGTGCGCGATTACCGGCGTCAGGCCAGCGATTCCTACGGGTTCAACTGGCTGCTGAAAATTCCGCTGGAATTTCAAAAGCCTTTTGAGGTCACGCACGCCTCGATGCGTGCGCTGCGCCTGTCGCACGATCAGCCGGTTCACGAACGCGCGGCCGACCTGCGACGCGCTTTTTCGGGGATTGTCGCCGGCAACATCAAGGAATACGGCGTCAATGCCATCGAACGCTACGGCCCGTTCGAACTGACGGGCGAAGCGGCGATCATCGAGCCGCTGGACAGGCTGTTGCGCTCCTTCGTGGCGCAAGGGCGCATGAAATTCACCGGTACCGAATACACACCGTGCTATCGACTCGTGGCATGACGGACTCGCTGCATATCCACTATCGCTTCGATTTGCCCGACGGTACGCGAAAAACTTTGGACCTCGATTTCGATGCCGCCAGCTTTCGGCTGTCGAATGCGCCGCCCGCCGATCCGCCGTTTTGGACCGAACTGAAGTTCAGCCAATGCGCCAATTGTCCGTTGAGCTCCGCGGAGCACCCCCACTGCCCGTCGGCGTTGCACATGGCGCCGGCGGTGGAATCGCTCAAGGAATTGGTGTCATTCGACACTGTGGGGGTCACGGTTACCCAGGCGGAGCGCACCATTTACGCCGAGATCAGCGCGCAACAAGCGATGAGTTCGGTGCTCGGGTTGATCATGGCGACCTCGGGCTGCCCATGGACGGATCGCTTGCGGCCCATGGCACGGTTTCATTTGCCCTTTGCCAGCGAAGCGGAAACCGTCTATCGCAGCGTATGCAGCTTTTTGCTGGGCCGGGAACTCGTGGGCGCCGGCGGCAGCCGCGGTTTCGAAACACTCGAGAACCTCTACCAGAACTTGCACGTCGTGAATCGCGATATGTCGCGACGCTTGGGGGCGGCCACACGCACCGATCCCGCGCGCAACGCCATGGCGCTGCTCGATTCGTACACCACTTTGTTGCCCGCCGCCCTCGAATCCTCGCTCGAGGAGCTCAAGCCTCTATATGACGGATGGCGGGGCGACCAGATTTAGTCCATTTAACTTACCGCGTCTGTCTCTGAGATGCGTATCCCAATGCTGTCGCCGTTGCACGACAGCCCCGGCTCGGCGTGACACAGTTCCTGCCCTAGAGAGGGGGCGACACTTACTGTCGTTCCCATCGACAGAGGCACATGAGATGACTGACGTTAAGAATCCGACTCGATACACGGGAGTGGATCGCAGAGCGCCGCGCTCCGACGCGACCGCTGCCAAAACAGGCGGTCGCCACGCGGCGATTACCAACAGCCTTTACAATTGGCACAGCTATAAGAACTGGGCCGAGAAGGCTCGCGGCAACTTCGACGAGAAGAAATAGGCCGGACCGCATCGAGTAATCAGGCCGTTTCGGGCAAGGGATTGATGCCTTCAATCGGCCGCCGCACGGCTTCCTCTTTGGCCTTGAGCCACGCCAGCATGGGCTGCCAGTCCTCAAGATCCTGCGCCACCGCATAGCGTTTCATTTCGTGCACGCCGACGCCCTGTTCGGCGGCGCGCACGTAGTTTTGCGAGTCGCGCAGCGTCGCGATGACGGGAATTCTTAAGGTCTCGAGAAATCGCATCAACGACTGATAAATCACGGTATTGCGCTTGACGCGATTGGCGACCACACCGATCCGATACTCATCGCGGCGCACCTTGGCGATCAACAGCAAGTCGGCAATGCACTTCGAACAGGCGTGAATATCAATGTCCGAAGGCAGCACCGGCACGATGATGGCGTCGGCATTTTTTGTCATATCGGGCATGTCTTGCGCAGGCACGGCGGCCGGCGTGTCCACGACCACATGCGCGGCATCCGCCGGCACGCGCATCTGCCACGCCCGGGTCATGCGCGAATTGCGCTCGAAGGCGGCGACGCCGTAGATGAAGGATTGGTCGGGTTTGCGCTTCTTGAGCCAGCGGGTGCTAGAACCCTGCGGATCCATATCCGACAGCAGCGGACGGTCGCCCTGGCTCGCGAAATAGCTCGCGAGGTTGGTGGCTATCGTCGTTTTGCCCGAACCGCCTTTCGGATTCAGGACGAGAATGCGCTGCATGTTTGTAGAGCCTACGCAGCCCCAGGCACCATAGCAAGCCAGTTGCCGCGCCAAGCCAAGGTCTACCGGCGAGGCTGTGATGCCACTCACGGTTGGCCGCCGCCGGGGCATCTACACTCCCATCAATGGAGTGGATGCTACAAGCCGTCGATGAAGTCGACGACGCGGTGAGTGCGGTGCGGCTGTACGCCTTAGGCATCGCCGCGGAACTGCGCTTCGTAGCTGCCGGCGGCGCGGCGGTTTTCGCGCTGTGCGCCGCCTTCGTCACCCACGCCGGGTGAAACACGCATCGTAAAATGCATTAAGATGCCGCCATGGCATCTCGAACTCTTCCAAAACTAACTCTCATCGTCTCGATCGCGCTGCTGTCCGCATGCTCGGGCAAGTCCGATGCGCCCTCGGCGAGTGCGCCATCGCAGCCCGCCGGGGTGAGTGCGCTGCAATCGCTGCCTCTAAAGGAAGGCACGGGCGCGGCGGTTTCTGGCGGACAAATTGCCGTCATGCAGTACACCGGCTGGTTGTACGACGCGTCGGCGGCCGACCACAAAGGCAAGCAATTCGACAGTTCGCGCACTGCGGGACAAGCGTTCAAATTCCCGTTGGGCACGGGCGCGGTGATCAAGGGTTGGGATCAGGGCGTCGTCGGCATGAAGGTCGGCGAAAGCCGTCGTCTCATTATTCCGCCGGATCTGGCCTACGGCGATAACGGTGCGGGCGGCGTCATCCCACCGGGCGCGACCCTGGTGTTCGACGTGGAACTCGTCGGAATCGAATAGCGACCGGCCGCTGGCGATTCGGAGCGGCCGAGCTGCCTCAGCCGCCCCAACACGCCAAAATCAAATCAGTTCACGAATTCCTTCAGCGTCTTCAGTGCGGCGATGCGCACTTTCTTGCTGGCGGGTTTCGCCTTGAACATCATCTTTTCGCCGTTGAACGGATTGACACCCTCGCGCGCCTTCGTGGCAGGCTTTTTCACGACTTTCATCTTCAAAAGACCCGGCAGTGTGAACAGGCCGTGACTGCGCAGGCTCTTCTTGATCGAGGCGGAAAGCGAGTCAAACACGGCTCCGACCTGCTTCTTAGAGAGCTCTGTTTCCTTCGAAATCGTAGCGAGAATTTCAGACTTGGTCGGTGCTGCATTCTTTTTCGCCATATTTAATCTCCTAAAATGTTTGCGAGCGCGGGCAGTTAAATGCCCACAATTTCAACTCGGCGCCGAAAATAACATAGAAAAAAGCCGATGTTTAGCGCAATCGCGAAAAAAGATTTTCGCCGCCGATGCAATTCACCCTGGTTTTTCAGGCTTCCGCGCCTCCGAGTATCCCATTCCAGGCACGCCATGCAGCGTCGATCACAGCGATATCAGGCATGTACGAGGCGATGTTCAACGCAGTAACACAAGCAGCGCGCCGATCGCGATCAACACCCACAGGATGGAAAAATCTATTTGTCCGATGCGGGGAATTACCCGACGGACGGGCTTTAAGATGGGTTCGCACAGTTGTGCGAGCAAACGGACGCCCGGCGCATAGCCTCCGGGAGAGACGAAACTCGTGAGCCCATACAGCAGCATGGCAAACAGGTAGATGCGCAGTAGCATGTCCACCAAGCCGATGAGGGTGATGCGCAGGAACACGACTGGATCCGGTGTGCCGCCGCCGGCCATCGCCATCATGATGAAAGTACGCAACGCCGCTATCAGCAGTACGGCAATCAGCGTGGCGGTGTCGACCTTGCCGATGGGCGGCAATACACGGCGTAAAGGCCGTATCAGCCAATTCGTGATCCGTACGATGGCATCGGCCATCGGATCGCGAAAATCCGCTCGAACCAATTGAAACAGCAGCCGCAGCATGAACGCGAGCAGCAGCAGCCACAGCAATGTATCGACGATATATCTGATCGCTTCCATGAGGGGTAACGCTTAAGGTGTTAGGGGGCGCCGAACTCGGCGGCCAGTTCGGCTGAGCGGCGATCGGCTGCCGCCACCGCGTGCCCGACGATAGCACGAAGACCCGCGGCATCGAGTACCTCGAGAGCCGCGGCGGTGGTGCCTCCCTTGGAGGTGACTTGCTCGCGCAGCGTGGCCAAGGAATCGCTGGAGTGGCGCGCCATTTGCGCCGCCCCAAACGCCGTCTCCAGCGTCAGCCGGTGGGCAATGTCCCAGGGGAGACCACGCTCGTGTGCCGCAGCCTCCAATGCTTCCATCAGCAGGAAAAAGTATGCAGGTCCGCTGCCGGACAGCGCGGTGACCGTATCCATTTGCGATTCATGCTCGACCCACACCGTGGCGCTCACCGCGGCCATGATGGCTTCCGCCAACGCGCGATAGGCTGCGCCGACTCCCGCGGGAGCATACAAACCCGTTG
>Ga0210387_10000981_pt1 | contig 21122 bp, 27 predicted proteins | sample IncBWC7OmetaG_FD_160108 | JGI IMG/M metagenome (GOLD analysis project Ga0210387, IMG submission 160108) | Forest soil microbial communities from Barre Woods Harvard Forest LTER site, Petersham, Massachusetts, United States - Inc-BW-C-7-O ...
CCGCCCTTAGCGCGCGGTGTACACTGTCGCGACAATAGCTACCACGGCGTAGATCACCGTGCTGGCGGGCAGGTTGTCGCCGAATTCCGACATGGCAAGCAAGAGTCTGTTGATCGTATGCACGGCTAGCAGACGAAAAGCACAAGCCGTGCGCAACGCGCCGGGAACCATATATTCAACCCATTGGTTGACTATATCACAAACCCGGAGACGGCGATGCCTACACACGAGACCGGAACCCGCGAGGCGTGGCTCAAAGCACGCCTGACGCTGCTGGACGCCGAGAAGGAGCTCACGCGGCACAGCGATGACGTAGCGCGACGGCGGCAAGAATTGCCTTGGGTGCCGGTCGAAAAGGACTATCGATTCGACACGGACGATGGGCGCGCCTCACTGCCGGACCTCTTCCAGGGCCGCTCGCAGCTCCTCGTCTATCATTTCATGTTCGGCCCCGACTTCAAAGCGGGTTGCCCATCCTGCTCATCGATTGCCGACGGGTTCAATGGCGTCGCCGTCCACCTCGCCAATCACGACGTCATGCTGTGGGCGATCTCGCGCGGGCCGCTCGCCAAGCTCCAAGCGTTCAAGAAGCGGATGGGCTGGACGTTCCCCTGGGCGTCATCGGGCAGCACCGACTTCAACGCCGACTACGCGGCCTCGTTCACCGACCAGCAACAGCGCGAAGGCATCGAATACAATTTCCGGCGCGAGGCCCCGGTGGACATGACCGCCGGAGGTACCGACATCGACCATGCGGGCCAAGCCGGAACCGATGACCTCACGTTTCTGCGTGAGCGGCCCGGCGTCAGCGCGTTCGCGCTCGAGGATGGCGTCGTCTACCACACGTACTCGGCGTACTCCCGCGGCGTCGATGGCCTGTGGGGCATGTACCAGTGGCTCGACCGCGCGCCCAAAGGGCGCAACGAAGCGAAGGGCGTCTGGTGGCGCCATCATGATCGCTACCCGATCTAGGTCGTCACCCCGCATCCAACTGATTCGGCCACGGCGCGTGTGGCATCCACCCCGGCGACGGCGCGCGGTGCTGCGCACGGAGCGAACGTGCGCATCGGATTCGCTGAGAGGGCAGTACCGTGCTCGACCGGCACCTTGCATGCAGCACGATTGTGAGCGCATTTCTGCTGCTCAGCTGCTCGGGCAACTCGACGGGTCCGAATGCGCACGGCGTCGCGGATGTCTCCATGATGCCCGACGCGCTCACGATCGCCACCGGGGATTCGGCGGCGATCCAAGCCCAAGCAGTGAACGCGGCCGGCACACCAGTCCCTGATGTGTCGCTCTTTTGGTCCACGAGCGACTCCAGCATCGCCACCGTCGATCAGCACGGCATGGTGAAAGCGACCGGTATCGGCGCGGTCAACATCGACGCGAGCACCGCGGGTGTCTCGCCGAAACATCCTGCACGCGTGGTGGTCACCGCCCAGCCGGTCGCATCAATCGTGATCGCGCCGGCGGCGATTGGCCTGGTCGTTGGTGGCGCCTTCCAGTTCACGGATACGACCAAGGACGCAGCTGGAAAATTGCTCGTTGGCCGGGTCGTCTCATGGGCGAGCAGCGACACCAACGTCGCGCCCGTCGATCAGGCTGGACTCGTGCTCGCCAAGAGACTCGGCTCGGCGACCATAACGGTCTCTTCGGGCTCGATCAGCGCCACCGCGGCCGTCATCGTGAGCCGTGTACCAGTAGCAAGGATCGCGATCGCACCGAGCCACCCGACGGTGGTCGTCGGACAAGAGACGCAACTTTCAGCAACGCCGCAGGATTCCGCGGGCAACGCGCTCACCGGCGTCGCCATCACATGGTCCTCGGCCGATCCGACGACGGCGACGATCGATCAGACCGGCACGGCGTCAGGGAAAAAGGCCGGCGTGGTCACCATCACCGCCACGAGCGGGACCGTCTCTGCGTCGACGTCGCTGACCGTACAAGCCGCGTCGGCAAACGCGGTGTCCTTGTCGCCACAATCATCGAGTCTGATCGTCGGACAGACGCTGACCGTGACGGCAGTGGTCACCGACGCCAGCGGCAGTCCCTTACCTAACGCGACAGTCGTCTTCTCCAGCGGCGCCTCCGGCGTGGCGACGGTCTCGTCCACCGGAGCGCTCGCGGCCACGGTGACCGCCGTCGGATCGGGACAGGCGCAGATCACCGGCACCAGCGGCGGCATAGTGGGAACGGCGACGGTCAACGTCGCGCCGGTTCCGGTCGGCTCGGTGACGATCAGTCCGTCGAGCGCGACCATCGCGCAAAGCGGTGGCACCGCGCAACTGACGGCGACGGTGAAGGACACCGCCGGGCATGTGCTGTCCGGCCGTACTATCACGTGGACCTCGCTCAACCCGGCCGTCGCGGCCGTGTCGTCGACCGGACTCGTGGTCGGCGTGAGCGCGGGCGAAGCCGTGATTTCGGCGTCGACCGGTGGCCAGTCTGGCGTTGCCGTCGTGAGCGTCGGTCCCGCCGGGCCCGGCGCCGTCAACTCGGTCATCGTCACGCCCGACACCGCGACGATCACGAACTCGAACAACTCGAGCGTCCAGCTGACCGCGACGCTCAAAGACGCTCAGGGCAATACAATCACGGGACCGTCCGTCACGTGGTCGTCGGACAACCCAGATGTCGCGGTCGTGTCGTCCATAGGCCTCGTCATGGCGAACGACGGCGGCTCCCACGGCACGGCGACGATCCGGGCGACCGGCGGAGGCAAGCAGGGTACGGCCACCGTGACTGTCCTCGACAACGGTGGCGGGAACTAGTTCGCCGGGACGCTATGAAACTCGATCGTGTAGTCGACGGGCCCGCCGAGGTGGGGGCTCGTGATGTGCGCGATCATTCGCAACCGTTGTCCGGCATCCTCGACCACGTATTGAAACGCGCTGCCGCCGCTACCCGCATCGCAAAATTGCGTGAGCGTATCGGCGACGACAGTCTCATGGGCTTTGCAGACATCACCATGACCATTGTCCCAACGGATGACCGTTCCGTTTCGGGGCAGCGTCATGGCCTTGCCAGAATCCCCCTGCGTACCAACTGAATCATCGAGTACGATGACGCGCAATACACTCGGGATCGTGTTCGTCTCCAGCAGCCGGCGCCGAGCGATCCGGTGCGCGGTCGGTAGCATCCCGTTTACCCCTCGATCCACGGCCTGTTGTATGGCCGGCAGCTGCCCGGTATCCGGCGCATACGCGTACTGCCCCAGGCGCTCGTAGAGAGCGCCCGGGGCCGTACTCTGCTGGGCATTGGCGCTCCGTCCAACAACGACGAACGCGACAATCCACCAGGCGCGAGTCATATCAGAGTGCCGAGCGAACGACGCGCTGCACGTCGGATTGAGCCGACTTGAGCTTGAAAGCACCAATGAGCATGATGATTCCGCCAACGACCGCGAATCCCGAGATAAGTCCCATGATCGCCGCCAACGTGGCGCCTTGATAGTAGAAGGCGAAGCCGCCGGCAACAATGCTCAAAACCCCAAAGGCCATCGTCCAACCCCACGGCAGATCTGCCGCTTTCTGCTGTACCGATATGTACACGCCGATGCAGCCCGTCAGGATGAGCCACCAGGCGGCCCATACCACGGCGAAGGCCAGCGACAACACGGGATAGAAAAACAGCGCCGCCATGCCGAACCCGACGCTGACGATGCCGCCGAGGAGCATGAGCCACCAGTGGTTGTACAACGACTTGAGATCGAACGCGTGCACGATATTCGTGATGCCATCGACCAGCGCCCAGATCGCGATGACGAGCGCGAACGCCGCGACCGACTCGAGCGGCCGCGCAAAGATGAAGATGCCGAGCGCAATCGAGACCAGGCCGCGGAGCACGAGGCCCCACCAGGCGCGATTGAGTATTGTGGTCACGTCCTTAGGCATTGTCCCCTCCGACTGCCGCCGAGAGCTCGCGCAGTGAATTGTCGAAATCAGCCTTCGCCTTTTGCCAGTCCGCGGATGTCGCGCTGAGCAAAGCACCGCCTTTCGCCACGACGGTCTCACGCGCGGCGCGGAGCTGATCCGCAACGGGTGCTGCGCCGATCGCGTCGATGTGTCCCTGAAGCTCCTCGCGGTACTTCGCTATCGCCGTCTGGATTTCGCCGAGCTTGGCCTTGGCTTGCACGGCGGCTGATCCTGCCGCCACGCGCAGCGCCTGCTCCGCCATTATCCGATCGCCTTCGAGCCGCGCCATGTCCCGGCTGGTCGCGTCGAACGCTTGACGCCGCGCCTTGAGCTGGGCAAGCGTATCACTTGTGTTCATGTGCTCTCCTGAGTTAGGTCCCTTGGTACAGATACTCAGGCAAGAGGTCCAACGCGTAATACTCTTTTGCGATCAGGGGTATGCTGCCGTCAGGCCAGCCCCTCGACGATGCGTCGAAAGATGCGCGTCCGAACCGATCGGTCATCGGTGCGCGAGACGAGCTGCGTCTCCAACGGGATCGCGACATCGGTGAGTGGCACATAGCGAACGGTCGGCGGTATCGCCGGCCGCGCCGTGGTGGGCAGCAGCGCCCATCCATAGCCGCTCCCCACGAGCGCGAACGCGGTCGCCGAGCTGACGTCGACCTGACCAATGGCGGGAATCAACCGCGGCGTAAAGCCCACTTGATGAAACGCGCTCAGAATCCGATCGAACATCGTCGGGTGCACGGACCGGTCGTACCACATGAAATCATACGGCTCGAGGTCCACCGCCGAGATCTTGGCGCGCCGTGACAGCGGATGGCCGCGAGCGACGATCACGCCCGACATGTGGTCCTCCGTCACGGTCTCCATATTCACGTCGGACCGCGCCGGCAGCATCGCGTAGCCGATTCCGGCGTCGATGGCCCGCACCAACGTCGCCTCGACCATCGCGATCGACGCCATCGATTCGAGGTGGACCGCCACCTTCGGCGCCGCCTTCCGGTACCGCGCGAGCACGGTTCGAATCCACGCCGGGCGCAGCTCGGGATTGACGACGCCCACGACCAGCGGCCCGTCCTCGCTCTCTCTCGCATCGCGCGCCCTCGCGATCGCCGCCGTCGCCTCGGCCAGCGTCCGTCGCGCCCCTTCCATGAATCGCTCGCCGGCCTGCGTCAGGTGCACGCCGTGCGCGCTCCGCGCGAACAAGGTCACCCCCAGTTCGCGCTCCAGATCCTGAATCGTGCGGCTCAGCGCCGACTGGGCCACGCGCAAGTGCTGCGCGGCGCGACGGACGCTATGTGCATCGGCAACCGCGATGAATGCCCGCAGGTGGCGAATCTCCATAGGGCGATAATATGTTGCGGCAACTATTTATTACAGGATGGGCGATGGCGGACGAGGATATGCGGGCGGAGCTGGAGCGCCTGCGCAAAGAGAACGAGGCCCTCAAAAAGGGCGCGGTCAAAGGGGTCTCGCTCAAGGTCAGCGAGAAGGGCGGGGTCTCAGTCTATGGACTGGGCAGGTTTCCCATCACTCTGTACAAGGAGCAGTGGGCCAAGCTCCTCGACATGACCGAGGACATCCGGGCGTTCATCGCGACGCACGAGAAGGAGCTCAAGAGCAAGACGTAAGATCATGGCGCGATCCGGTGCACACATTTGATGGTCAGTGTCGCGGTCAGCGGCCGATCGATCGCCCGGCGATCCGGAAACCGAAACCGCGACAACGGATCCGTCGTGTACCCCGAGTTCCAGACGAGGTAGATATCGTCCCCGATGACCGGCGTCCAATGGAACCGAAGGTCGAAATCGGTGCGATTGAGCGCGTTGTCGTACTGGGCGAACCCGAGGAAATCCGCGACCGTCGTGAACGCATATTCGAGTCGTCCGGTCGACTGGATCGCCACAAAATGCCCAACTGGGAGTGACACCTCGGTTCGCGTGACCCCTCCGCCCAGGATGAGATGACCGCCCGATCGCCACGTCACACCGCCGTCCGTCTCGGTGCCGTGCCCGTTGTAGAACGTCCCCGTTGACACGAACGCGAATCCGCTGATCGGCCGGCCGAGGGATGTTTGGTACTGGGCGCCCACCTGTGTCCACCAGTAGTTGCCAGCGCGAATCGTGACGCCGCGAAACACCGTGAACGTGTCCGGCGGCGCGTCCATCAGTCGTTGCACTGTGAGATAGAACTGATCGCCATTGTCGAGGGTCCCACCGATGGGATGCCACTCGATGATAGCATTCTGCCAGCCGCTCCCATTGTGGTTCAGATAGATATCCCACGACGGGATCTGGAAGTCGAATTGTCTGATGCCGAGCACGTGGGGCCGCGGCATGAAATCGATGTGCCCGTCGAGCTCCAACGCGTCGGTTCGCCGGACGAAGCCGAGTGTGGGCGCGAACCCGGAATCGTACTGGGCGACCGAGATGTTGTTGTCGAAGAGATCGTTCGGAAAGTCGGTCCCGATTCTCCAGGCGACTCTCGTCCCCGCCGTATCGGGCGTCTGTGTACCCGCGACCCAGAACTGCGGCTCGATATTCTGATTGCCGATTTTGAGAGGAAAATCCCCATCAACCCCCGCTGCCACGTCGCTGCCGTGCACGCTCGAACCGGTGCGAGTGGTGACGATCGCCCCGACATATGAGCGATCGAACAGATCGCGCTTGATGCGAACGACCGCATCGTTCGCGTCATCGATCCCGCCAGTGCGCGTGTCGAGCACACCCAGGGTCCACGATCCGGCTTTGCCCGTGAGGCGCGCCCCGGCCAGGATGGGCACGACGGCGCCGGAATCCGTCAGGCCGATGCGCCGCGAGTAGAAGAGCAGGGCGTGATCGTTGCCGAAGTCGAAGATGCCGCTCGATTCGAGAAAGAACGTGCGCTTCTCGGGGAAGAACGTCGGAAAGCGCGTGAGGTTGATCACCTGGCTGTCGACCTCGACCTGCGCGAAGTCGGTATTCACGGTGAGGTCTGCCGTCATCGTCCCTGACACCGCAAGCTTGGCGTCGACCCCCACTTTCCCGGCGACGCCCGCGCCGCCGATACGGTCGCCAATCGAATCGTGCGGCGCCTGAAAGGCGTCGGCGAGCACGTACGGCAGGATCTCGATGTCGCGCGTTCGACTCACACCGTCGAGTCCCGTGAGCTCCCCTTCGCCGTCGAGCTGATAGAGACCTTGGGTTCGCCTCCACCCGCACCACAGATCTTCTTCGTTTCGCCGTCGGATGAACCGCCGCACGTTGAACCCGAACGCCGCGGTCGCACCTGCCGTGAAGCGCAAGGTCCGGAACGGAATGCGGAAGACCGCGGTCCAACCGGCCGAATCACGGCTGGTCATCACGGTCCAGATCCCGTTCCAATCCTGGTTGACGTTATCGCCCTCGGTGATCTGCGCATCCCAGCGCGCGCCGTTGGGATTCGTCTGAAAGAGCCAGCCGCCACGCCGGTCGTGGAAACTGTCGATCAGGATCGTCACGTTGTCGTCGGCCGAGAGATCGGCATCGCGCCGCAGTTGCGTCGCGCGGATGGCGCTCGCGTCGCGGTCCCAGGCGCGAACCGCGATGTACAGGGCATCGTGATCCCGTAACACCTTCACCACCGTCCGCTCGCTCGGGGCGGCCCCCTCGGCCGGGTCGCGTTGGCGAAACCCGGTGATCGAATCGGCCGTGCTCCACGCCGCGGAATCAACGGTCGCGACGGAGCGGGCGCTGATGGTCGCCGAGTCGCCAGCGCTCACCAGGAGCGCAACACTGAGTAGACATATCATGCTAGTTCTCTAGCATACAGCTAGAAAACTAGCATCGTTGGCTTACCGCACGGTTACAGCGATGATCCCCGCAAACTGACCATCCGTATCTGGCCGATCCGGCGCCACGTAGAACTGCGAGATGGCGCCATCGAGGTAGAGGGCGTCCGGGCAGTGAAGCGCATCGCGAAAAATCGTCGCGAACGTGTAGAGATTGATGGGATCGCGTCCGACCGCGAAGATCCCGCCATTTGTCGCGAACGCTAGGTGTCGCCCGTGCGAGCGCACGATCGAGTCGAGTCGCGCAAACGAACCGATTGGCCGCCCACCGGCATCGCGCCAGTAGAGTTCGACGTCGTCGCGTCCTATACTGAACTCGCAGACCGACACCTGCACGCCACCGACGTCCCGCATAGTGCACAACCCAACCAGTGCCGCGATCGCCAAAATCATATGAGAGCCTTTCTGATCCCAGCTGCGCTATTGGTCATCTCCAACACGTTCATGACGTTCGCCTGGTACGGCCACCTGAAATACGAGAAGACCGCCTTGTGGATCGTGATCCTCGTGAGCTGGGGCATCGCGTTCTTCGAGTACTGCTTTCAGGTACCCGCCAATCGCATCGGCAACCTCGCGGGTACCTCGGCCGGCCAGCTCAAGATCATGCAAGAGGCGATCACCTTGGTCGTGTTCGCCATCTTCGCCCGCCTCTACCTCGGCGAGCGACTCACCTGGAACTACTACGCCGCCTTCGTGCTCATCTTCGGCGCAGTATGCCTCGTCTTTATTCCGGCGTCCAGTGTGGGTGGCTCGTGAATAGCCCGTCGACGATCCCGATCCGGTAAGCGATAAACAATCCAAACGCGAGACTGATCGCCCCGGATGCCACTCTCAGGCCTCGCGGGCTGACCCACCCAAAGGGCAGGCTGATCACCATCGTCATGAGCATCATCCCGACGATGGTGCCGAGCCCGAAAATGAGCAGATAGAATACCGCCAGACCGGGATCGTGAATCGTCGTCAGCACGAGCAGCGCGACGGCCGCTGATCCGGCGAGACCGTGCACGATCCCGACGACCAACGGTCGCACATATCGATACGCCCCCAGCGCCCCGAAATGCCGGTCGAGCCACCCGAGCGGCGTCGCATCGGGTGCATGCGAATGCGCCTCGGGATGATGTCCATGAATATGGGTATGCACGTAATCGCCATGCTCGTGAGCATGCGCATGCACGTTGTGTGACGCCGGAATGATGCCCCGAAGGTTGAGAAGGCCGAGCAACACGAGCATGAGCCCGACGGTCCATTCCATGGACAACCCGAGTCGCGGCGGTATCACCCAGCCGCCCAGGATGATCCCGCTCCCGACGGCCAAGATCGTCAGCGTATGCCCCAGTCCCCACACGGCGCCAATGGCCGCCGCACCAGGGATGGACCGTTGCCGCGTGATGATCGTCGTCACGGCGATGACGTGATCAGGATCCGTCGCGTGCCGCATCCCCAGGAAGAATCCCAGGGAAAGAATCGCGAGCAGTCCAGTCACGTCGTGGCGTGCTCCAAGAACGTGACGAGCTCCCCCATCCCCTCACCAGTCTTGGCCGACACGCTGAGTGTCCGCATGCCGGGCCGCACGGTTTGCACGTTGCGCTCGAGGGCGGTCCGATCGCATTCCACCGCTTCCGCGAGATCGATCTTCGTGATCACCGCGACGTCCGCGGTATTGAAGATCGTGGGATATTTGAGCGGCTTATCCTCACCCTCGGCGACCGACAGGACCACGCAGCGCAGATGTTCCCCCAGGTCGTACGACGCCGGGCACACGAGATTCCCCACGTTCTCCACGAACAGGAAGTCGAGCTGATCCAACGCCCATCCGTCAAGGGCCTGTTCGACCATCGCTGCGTCGAGGTGGCAAATGGTACCCGTGGTGATCTGCCTGACCGGGGCGCCGCTGCGCGCCAAGCGCGCGGCATCATTCTCGGTCGCCAGGTCGCCAACGAGCGCCGCTACCCGATATCGCCTCTGCAGGGTCGTCAAGACCCTCTCGAGCAACATCGTCTTTCCCGACCCCGGGCTCGACACCAGACTGACGACAAAGACCCCATGCTCCTGAAAACGATCGCGCAGCGCCCGCGCGAGAATATCGTTGTGCTTGAGGATATTCTGTCGCACCTCGACCAGTCGCGGAGCCATGGTCACGACTCGATCTCCAACGCCACGAGCTCCAACTCCCGGCCGTCGGTATCCTCAATCACCAGCCGTGAACCGGCAATCGGCGTGTCCTGGCATGCGATGTCAAACGAAAATGCCAGCGCCTCCTTGGCGACACCAGCCAATTGGCCGATCTTCACATGCACGGCACATACGCGTCCGCCCAAGCGTCCGCCTTCCTCGGTGGCGATCTCCACGAGGCTCACAGCTACGGACAATTCGTGCATTGCCCAAAGGCCGCGAGCGCGGCTTGGCCGAGGCTGATCCCGCCATCGTTCGGCGGAACGAGATGGTTGGTCCCAGCATCCAACTCAGTCTGCACGATCGAATTCTGTAGGACACCGCCCGACGCCACTACCGTATCGACGCCATGTGCGTCACACAGCGTCGCGATCGCGCCGCGCAGCCCGCGAACGAATCCGGCGTGGAACGCCCGCGCAATCGCATTGATATCCCGCCCCCGCTCGCGATCCCTGACGACGGCGGCCAGCAGTGGCCGAAAATCCAACTCGGCGCCGTCAAACGGAAAGTCATACGTCCCAGCGTGGCCTGATCGTCGCGCGCACTGCTCCAGCCAGATCGCCGCTTGCCCTTCGAACGAGATGGGCCGCATCCAGCCGAGGACCGCGGCGACAGTGTCGAATAGCCTCCCGGCCGAGGTGGTGGTGAACGTTCGTGTTCCACTCCTGAGCACGGCAAGCGCGTCACGATACCGGTCGGAGTCGAGCTCGACATCGATCTGCTGCAAGAACCCGGCGGCCGCCTGCACGGGATACCGCGCCGCCGCATCGCCGCCGACAAGCGCGGCCGGCCTGAGATGCGCGACGCGCTCCAGCCCGCGCGCTACACTGCCGACGAAGATCTCGCCACCCCAGATGGTGCCGTCGTCACCATACCCCGTCCCGTCGAGCGCCACACCGAGCACCCGCCGTTCCCACTCACCGCGCTCGGCGAGCACCGACGCCACGTGTGCCCGATGATGCTGCACTCGCATTGATACGCCACTCGCGGAGCGGTACTCCGGATGCGCGTCACCGACGACGAGGGCCCCGGCGCGGTCTACACGGTACATCCGGAGGAGATCATCGATCGTCTCGCGAAACGCGGAAATGGATTGGTAGTCGTCGAGATCCCCGATGTGTTGACTCACGAACGCCTGGCCGTCGACCACGAGCGTAATCGTGTTCTTGAGGTCAGCCCCGAGCGCGAGAATCGGCCGGTCGGTCGGTATCGTCGCCACCGCACCAGGCGCATAGCCGCGACTCCGTCGCACGAACATCGGTCCGGGCCGCACCACGGAATCCTCGACCCTCCGCGCAATCGACCGCTCGCCGACGAGAAACCCGTCGGCGATACCCGCCAATCGCTCTCGCGCCTCGTCGTCCCGGTAGGCGATCGGCTCGCTCGACCGATTGCCGCTCGTCATCACGAGAGCCGCCGGCGCCCCGGCCGCAAAAAGCAGATGGTGCACGGGCGTGTACGGCAGCATGATCCCGAGCTCGTCGCTATCAGGCGCGACACCTGGCAGCCCCACAATCGCTGGCGCGAGCACAATGGGTCTGGCGGGACTCGTGAGCAACGCCACGGCCTCCTCGGATAGCTCGACCAGGCTCCTCGCCGTGCCGATATCCCGCACCATGACCGCGAACGGTTTCTCCTTTCTGTATTTTCGCTCCCGCAACGCGGCAACCGCGGCCGCGTTTCGTGCATCACATGCCAGGTGATATCCGCCAATCCCTTTGACCGCCAAAATCCGCCCTTCGCGCAGTCGTTCGGCCGCGCCAGCAAGGTCATAGCGCGGCCCACACGCCGGGCAGCACACGGGTTGCGCATGGAATCGCCGATTCGCAGGGTCATGGTATTCGCCGGCGCACAAAGCATCCGTAGGCCACGCCGCCATAGTCGTGGCCGGGCGGTCATATGGCAACTCGCGCACAATCGAATACCGCGGCCCGCAATTCGTACAGTTGATATACGGATACAAGAACCGCGGGTCGTTCGGGTTGAATAACTCGCGCAAACATTCCTCGCACGTACCGAGATCCGGAGAGATAGGCACCACGGCCCGACCCAGTCGCCGACTCTCCCGAATCTCGAAGTTGCCGAGTCCAGCGACGTCGGCCGGCGCGACGTCAATGGTCGCAATCGCCGCGGCAGGTGGCGCGTACGCGCGAAGCGCGCCGAGAAACGTGTCGAGGTCATCGTGCGACCCTTCGAGGTGAATCTCCACGCCGTCCCCGGCGTTCAGCACCCACCCGGCCAACGTGTGCTCATGCGCCAGTCGATAGACATACGGCCGAAAGCCGACTCCCTGCACGATGCCGCGCACGCGCACCGAGCACGCGCTCGTCACTCCAGTCATTCGCCGACCACACACCCACGGCCTTGCCAGCCGACTTGCACCACGGTGCCGTCCTGCACGAGCACGGGAACGGTCCGCTCCGGCCCCGCATACGAGCGCATGCGGTCCCGCGCTTGCGTGTCCGTCTCGACGTCGTACTCGGTAAACGACACACGCCGCATCTCCAGCCACTCCCGCATGTCCCGCGTATACGGACACGTCGCGGTCCCGAACAGCTCAAACGTTGGCACGGATGAGATGATAGATGGAAGCCTGAACTTCTTGAATGCGCGGGATGTAATCCGACCGCACGACGATGCAGTGATCCGCCAAGCCGCGCCGCCGAATCTCGCCGCCGTCATACCCGAGCAGCGCCACCGTCACCAGCTCGCGCTTCCGCGCTTCTTCGAGCGCGGCGATCACATTGCGCGAACCCCCGCTGGTCGAAATCGCCACGGCAATGTCGCCGCCGGTGGCGTGCGCAATGAGTTGTCTTGAGAAAATGACGTCGACGCCAACATCGTTCGCGATCGCCGTAATGTTCGCCGGCTCCATCGAGAGAGAAATCGCGGGAATCGGCGCATATCCCTCGGGCGGGGCCACACAGTCCAACGCCCAATCGTTGGCGTCGGTCGCCGACCCCCCATTGCCGAAGATGATGAGCTTGCCCCCGGCCCGTATCCCGTCCCTCATCACGCCCGTCGTCTCGGCGATCACCTCGGCCTCTTCGCTGGCGACAGTCGCGCGCAGCGCGCTGTCGTCTGCGACCTTCGCGATGATGGACGCGGCGACGTCGTCCAATGGCACCGACTGACCGCGAGCCAGAAACGGATACAAGAACTCGGCCTGCCCCACATCGTGCCCGAGCTCGCGATGCTCGAAGAACACGTGCACCGTCTCCCACAACGTGTGATACAAGATCTCGATCATCTCCTGATGCATGAACGGATCGTGCGTCACCGCCTGAATCGCGTACGACCCGGCCGAGCCGGGCAGCGCAAACGTCATGGCCCCACGCGATCGCGCGACCGCCAGCGCCGCCCACACCGCCGGATCGCCTTCCGGCGGCCCGAAACCCATGACGATGTCCTCAGGCCGCAGGATGGCATCGAGCCACGCCGGAAACTCCAGCGAAATATCGAGCGCGGGCAACGCTCGCTTGCCGACGATGACCGGATGCACGAACTCGACCGACACGTGCTGGGCATCAGTCGCATACGGCCCCCGGCCGAACGCCAGCAACCGCCCGCCGCGCAGAAAGCGCTGCGCCATCTCCTCACACGCCTCCGCCAGCACCAGCGCCTCTCGCGCGAAGAACGCCTCGAACAGCTGGTTGCGTTCGAGCAACCCCTGTTCGATCTGCGCACCAAGCCCCAATCGCGTCAACATATGCGGGGCAGCGGATCTCCCACGAGCATATCCACGATGCGGCTCCCGCCATACCCTGTGGTGACGAGCACGGAGCCCGCGGGCTCGCTCTTGACCTCGCCAATCAGCGCCGCGCGCTCACCCATTGCCGCTAACGCCGCCTCGGCATACTCGGCCGCGACAACCGTCAAGAATTGCCCCTCGTTGGCGATGTGTAGCGGATCCAGACCCAGCAACTCACAGGCGCCTCTGACCTCCGCGCGGACCGGTATGAGCTCTTCGAGGAGATGGACGCCGAAGCCGCTGTCGAGCGCGAGCTCGTTGAGCGTCGTCGCGACCCCGCCACGGGTCGGATCGCGCATCCACCGCACGCCGGGACCCGCGGCGAATATCAACGCCTCCACGAGCGGCAGCACGGACCTCGTATCCGATCTGAGGTCGGCCTCCAAATCCAACTCGCCCCGAGCGAGCAAGATGGTAATACCGTGATCCCCGATCGGCCCTGAGACGATAATCTTGTCCCCGGTTTGAACCTGGCGTGGGCCAAGCACGAGACCCGGGCGCCGTCGCCCGATCCCTGTCGTCGTGATGTACATCTGGTCGGCCTTGCCGTGCTCGACGACTTTCGTATCGCCGCCGACGATCGCAATCCCGGCGCACGCCGCGGCCTGTGCCATCGCGCGCACTTCGGCCTCGAGGACATTCGTCGGCAATCCAGCTTCGAGCACAAACGACACGACCATCGCGATCGGCGTGGCCCCAGACACAGCGAGGTCGTTCACGGTGCCGTTGACGGCCAACTCTCCGATGGATCCACCTGGGAACCGCAGCGGCGTAACCACAAACGCGTCGGTCGTAATAGCCACCGCCGCCCCGTCGACGTCGACAGTCGCCGCATCGCCCAGCGACTCGTGCGCATCGTAGGCATCGCGCATGAGCAACGGCGCGATCAGCCCGTCGATGAGGCGCCGGGTCGCCTTGCCACCGGCGCCGTGAGCCATCTCGATCTGCTGCTCTCGAAATTTCACACCGTTGCGGGCTGGCGCCCCAACGTCTTCCGATGCTCGTAGTTGTAGTACGCTGCGCATGATCCTTCCGAGGAGACCATCAACGCCCCGACCGGCCGCTCGGGCGTGCACTCGCGCCCGAACAGTTTGCACTGCACCGGCTTGAGCACGCCCTTCAAGACTTCACCGCACTGCGCGGCCTTGGGATCGGTCACCCGCACCCCCGCGACGTCGAACCGGCGCTCCGCATCCCACTGCGCGTAGCTTTCCTTGATCCGCAGGGCGGACTGCGAGATGAACCCGAGTCCGCGCCACTCGAAGAACGGCCGCAGCTCGAACACCTCGGCCATCGCTGCCAGCGCTGCCCGGTTGCCTTCCCAGGGAACGACGCGCTTGTACTGGTTCTCGACGATCGAGATGCGGCCTTTGATCTGCCGCAATAACATGACGATCGCTTGGAGCAGATCGAGCGGCTCGAACCCGGAAACGACGATCGGCCGCTTCTCGTCCCGTGCGATCCACTCGTACGGCCGGCATCCAATCACGGTCGACACGTGCCCGGGCCCGATAAACGCGTCCAATCTCATGTCGGGCGAATCCAGTATCGCCCGGATGGCGGGAATAATGGTGACGTGGTTGCAAAACACCGAAAAATTCTTGATACCCTCGGCCTTCGCGCGCATCAGGGTCAGCGCGGTCGATGGCGCCGTCGTCTCGAACCCGATCGCAAAGAACATGACGTGCCGGTCGGGATTGGTCCTCGCCAACTTGAGCGCGTCCGATGGCGAGTACACGATGCGAACATCCATACCCCGCGCCTTATGCTCCAGCGGGCTCCCGTGCGCCCCGGGCACGCGCATCATGTCGCCGAATGCCGCGAAGATGACCTCGGGTTGCCGGCCGAGGGCGAGCCCGTCATCGATCCGCCCCATCGGAAGCACACACACGGGACACCCCGGCCCGTGAATCAACTCGATGTTCTCGGGCAGGACATCCTTGAGCCCGAACCGATAGATCGCGTGCGTATGCCCGCCGCACACTTCCATGAGCCGGTAGCGCCGCCCGGGGTCGGTCAGCCACCGGATCTCTTCGGCGACCGTGTTGATCACCTCGGGATCGCGAAACTCATCGACGAATCTCATGAGGACTCCAGCCCATAGCCGCGAACCTCTTCCATCGCCGCCAGGTCCTCGCCAAGAATTCTCAACGTCCGCATCTGCTCGGCCGCGTCCTGCTCGCTGATCTTGCTCATCGCGAACCCGACGTGAATAAGAACCCAATCTCCGGGGACCGGATGCTCATCGACGAGCAACCCCAAATCCACGCGCCGCCGCACCCCATTGACGTCGACCACCGCGAGCGTCGCTTGGTCGGCCACCATCTCGACAATCTTACCGGGAATCGCTAGACACATGTGACGACGATGTCGAATGGACACTTGAGCTCATCGAGCGCGAGCGCCGCTTGGTCGGCGCCCATCTCGATGATCTTTCGAGGAATTGCTAGACACATTTGACGACGATGTCGAATGGACACTTAAGCTCATCGAGCGCGAGCGCCGCTTGGTCGGCGCCCATCTCGATGATCTCACCGGGAATCGCTAGGCACATTTGACGACGATGTCGAATGGACACTTAAGCTCATCGAGCCCGAGCGCCGCTTGGTCGGCGACCATCTCGATGATCTCACCGGGAATCGCTAGACACATTGGCGACAATGTCGAACGTACACTTGAGCTCATCCTTGGCTTTGACCGCCCCACCTGCGGCGCTCACGAGCTTGATTCCGTAGTCAGTCTGTCTGACACTGAACTCACCATATGCCCGCAGCGTCGCGGGACCAACAATCGCTCGCGCATTCACAGGCTGCCGGCGCGAAGCGCCGTGCAGCATGAGATTGCCCGCCAGAGCAATATCGAATTGCCCATCGCCGTTACGTTTCGCCGTAGTCGCCGACGTCGGCGAATCGTACGAAATAGTCGGGTACTTCGACGTTTCAAGCACCTGATCTCGCATGATGCTCTCGATCTCTTCCCGATCACGACTGCTGACGTCGTCGATCAGCTCCAACGAAGCCCCGGTAATCGAGAGCGTCAAAGACGCGTCATCACCCGATTCCGGGTCTATATTAGCCTCGCCTTCATACTGCCGGACCGCAAACGTGGGATTATGCGCCAGCGCCGACAGCATCCCGGCGGCAAACGCCTTGATCGTGAATTTGCTCACGCCAACCTCGATCCTATACCTCACATAGCTCTGAGCTTCAGATATCGGGCCACATCGGGCACGGCGTTCTGGATCAGGTCGGCAGGCCGTATCTGCCCCAGCAATTGCCGAACATTCCGGTTCGACAAGATCAACCCGGCGCCGAGGATCGCCAGCGCCACGCCACCGAACAGCAGCATGGTGTCCCGATCCCCCGCGTCGCCATCCTCGACTGCTCTCATCGCTCCCCTCCGTTCAAGAATTTCGCGATCAGCAACTCCACGACGGTCGCAGCCTGCACGACAGCGGCCTCTACGCCGGCACTCAGCCCCATCTGCCCTTCCGGCGGCCCAAGTGTGACCGGCTCACACCCAACGATCAGCACGTTCTTCAACGTCGCGCCTTGCGCCCTCGCCAACCGCAGCACGTGCACGGGATGCATGTCATGTGCATCAAACGTCGCCGGGTCGCTCTCGTGATCGATGTCGGGCTCGATAACAAAGACGTCGCCCGGAGTCCTCCCCCACGGACACGCGTCGACCAGGATGACGTGGTCGTACTCGTCCATAAGGGCAAACGCCAGATCGTACCCTCGTATGCCAAAATCGACAACGTTCACCCCAGCGGGGAACTCTCGACAACTGAGATGCCTGACGACCTCCACCCCGAACCCGTCGTCGCCCATGAAGATGTTGCCAACCCCGGCCACGAGAATCCGCGGCGGCGAGGGCTCCGGCGGCTCGGCCGCCGCCTCCACAAACTCCAACTCGCCCGGCGCAAAGAAGAAGCGATGCGCGGGCGCACGCGGCCCGAGGGCTCGGCCCGGATCGTCGTCGAGCACGACCACGACGTGCTCCTGCCCGGCGTAGTCCCGCTCGACGGACGCCACGCGCGCCAACTGACCCGCCAGCGCAAGATCGAAAATATCCCCCCGCACTCTCGGCTGGAGCCGCACGCGATCCCCGGGCTGCAGCGTGGTCATACGGGTCTCATGGTCCCATGCAGCTTCATGAGCTGCTCGGCCGCAAGGGACTGCGTGCGCTCCAACAGCGCGCGACCCTTCTCGTCGGACGCGCGTATCTCGCGCTGCTCATCGTCGCTCAGCGCCAGGATCCGAAGCGACAGGATCTCATCGATCTCCGTGCTATCATAGAGATCCCCGGGACTCTCGTCCGCGATCTCCGGATAGTCGTACACGATAATGGGAGACGACAGCACGATCTGATGCTGTCCGCGCGGCCCCGCCAGCACCGGCCACGTCCGAATATTCTGGCACTCGCCCGCCGTCGCCCGATAGATCTCCGGCGGGTCGATCATCGAGACGAACTCTCCGTTCGACACGCCGAGAATGGTGTGCGTCGCCGCCATCGAGTGCCCGGACTCGGACGTCGTGTTGACGATCCGGACGCGGACTCTCAACGTGCGGTCGGCATACCGGATGGTGGACACCTCGACCACGCCACTCAACGACGGCCAAGCGAACGTCGTCGCACCCATCGCGCCGGTGGTCACCTCGCGCTCGACCGGATCGGGCGTGAGCTCGATAAACCGCACGCGCACATCGAACGTCGTCGCCGCATCACCCATGACGAGACACTCGGTCTGCATATGGTCGCCGGGCGCGATGATGCCGAAGGTAAACGGCTGCCGATTCTTGAGCGCCGATGGACGGTACGGGTAGAGCAGGTACCCTTCGTAGAGCAACACATTGGCGACTTTGTCGACGTCAGTGATGGTCATACGCGCGTCACCTCCTCCATCACTTGCTCCCACGTGGGAATGCCGCGAGCGATCTTGAACCGGTAGAGCCGCTCGAAGATGTCCCGCCGGAGCGCCAACCAGGCGAGGTTCGGATAGTACTGGTCCATGAGATCCTTCCATACTTTCACCGGGAGCCGGAACTTCGCCTCACGGTCCCAGGGGATCGGCGCGACTTGCAGCGCCCCACTCGCATCCTGATAGAACACACTGCCGCTGAACAGAAACGTGAGCGGCACCTCGCCATCGGCGAGCGCATAGAAGTACTTGGTCGCCGCGACGTTGAAGTCGAACGTGCACGGCACGGGCATATCGACGGTGGTCTCGCGAGTGAACGACGGCACGATGACACCCACGTGTGTCCACAAGAGGCTCTTGAGCGTCGTGCCCCACCGATCCCGCTCGCCGAACAGGTCGCGGAGCTTCGCCGCTTCCTCGCTATCGTACTGGCGGCGCAGGACATCGAGCTGGATCTGACACCGCAGGACCACGGTGTGAACCACCTCGTCAGCCGGCCGGTTCGTCACCCGCAGCGCAAAGCCCAACATCGGTACGAGAGCAAACGGCGTCACTGACGCACCCTCGACCACAAACGATAGATCAGGCACGACGCCTCAGCTCGTTGAAGAAGTCCGCGATCGCCACCCACACTTGGGTACCACCCGACAATCCCTTCCATTGCGTCCTGATCAGGCCGACGAGCCGGTAACACTGGTCGATCGGTGCCACGAAGTACTCCGGCACGGCGCGATTGACGAGCAGGGCTTCGACGTCAGGCGTCAACCCTATGTCCTCCCACGTGTCGAGGTCGAGCGCGGACTCCGTTGCCCCAGCCGGGCTCGGATAGTACGCCACCACACGCCCATGCGGTGTGGAATTCACGAAGAACGCGAGATTGATCGGAATCCCGAGCGCGTCCCATTGCGCGTTGCTCATTTGAAAGTCGCCGAGCAGCCGCACGCGCCGGGGTACGCGCTTCCGCGTCGTCGTCCGCTCGAACAACACGGCGCACGCGCCGCATGCGCAGATCAGCCGCCGCTCACCCACCTCGAGCAGATGCTCGTGGTCGGTGTGCAATTCGGACCCACACAACTCACACCGCTCGGTCGCCCGCGAGCGGGCATTGAACTGGCGCAGGCGATTGAAGGCGGTCGCGCCCACTAGCGCCTGCGCTCCAGCATCACCAGCGGCTCCTGGCGCTCGACGACGATCGAGTCGACATCGGGCGCGGCCTCTCGAAGCGCTTCTTCGATGGTTCGGGCGAGCGACGTCGGGCCGTCGACTCGCACGTGCGCCGATGAGTCATCGACGCGCAAGATCTCGACCTTTCCCTCGTGTGTCCGCAGGGCCTCGCGCACGCGCTTCGCGGCGTCCCACGGATGCAGGTCATGCAGCAACAGCAGCGTGCGCACTGTCGGATCCCGCGCGAATCGCTCCAGCAGCGCCTCGCCGGGCGCGCCACTCGCGCGCGTCAGGTCGAGGACACGCCCGAGTCCGGCGGCATGGAGCTCCATCACGGCCTGCAATAACTCCTTCGACATGGCTTTCGAGGCCGGGTCGCTCCCGGCCTCGAGTTGCTCCACGAGCTCGGCGATGCGCTCGATCAAGGTTGTATCCCGAACATCGGCGTGTGATGCGTCTCGAGCGTCTTGCCGTTGCCGAGATACATGTGGACGCCGCACGGCAGACACGGATCGAAGCTCCGCACGGCGCGCATGATGTCGATGCCCTTGAACGAATCCGGCCCGTTCTCCTCGAAGATCGGCGTGTTCTGCACGGCATCTTCGTACGGCCCCGGCGTCCCATAGACATCGCGCACGCTGCCGTTCCACGGCGTCGGCGGATACGGGTGGTAGTTGGCGATCTTGCCTTCGCGGATCACGACGTGATGCGACAGCACGCCCCGGACGGCTTCGTGGAATCCGCAAGCGATGGCTTCGTCGGGCACCTTGAACTCGCTCCACGTCCTGGTGCGCCCCGCATGGAGCTCGGCCAGCGCCTTCTCCACGAAGTAGTACGCGCAGGCACACGCATACGCCTGGAAGTACGTGCGCGCGCGGTCACGCTCCAGTGCGTTGCTCCACTTCGGAATCTTCCACTCGAACTCCGTCTCGGGCAGCGTCGCAGTCTTCGGCAGATAGATCTTGACGCTCTTGCCGGTTGCTTTCACGTAACCGATGTCAACCAGCCCCGCGAGCGCAGTCGCCCAGAATCTGGCGATCGGTCCGCCACCGGTATCGAGCGCCAAATAGTCTTTGCCGTCGAACCACCGTGGCGACATGGTCCAGCTGTACTTGTCATCGAAGTCGCGCTTCTGCGGACGGGGTATGGTGGTCTGGTTCCAGGGATGCCGCTGATCGACCGGATTTCCGAGGGGGTCCGCTTTTACAAACGTCTCACTGTTTTGCCAATCATCGTAGAACGAATGCCCGAGAAGTATCCTGATGCCCAGGTTGATATCGACCAGATCATGTGTCACCAACTTCCCGTCGACCACAACGCCGGGCGTGACATACATGGCATCGCCCCACGTCGACATCTTCTTGTACGTGTAATCGCACGCATCGG
>Ga0210387_10000982_pt1 | contig 21114 bp, 18 predicted proteins | sample IncBWC7OmetaG_FD_160108 | JGI IMG/M metagenome (GOLD analysis project Ga0210387, IMG submission 160108) | Forest soil microbial communities from Barre Woods Harvard Forest LTER site, Petersham, Massachusetts, United States - Inc-BW-C-7-O ...
CAAAATACACCAGGTCGACATGCCGGCTGACAAGTTCGGTGAACGCTTCCTCCGAACGACCCTCCAGGTACCGGCGCAATAATTGGGCATCTTTCGTCATGCGGTTGGATTCAAATTCTCGAGCGCGGTTGAGGGTCTGTTCCATAATGATGCGAATCGTCGCTACATGATACCGGTAGCTGTGTATCAGCCGATCGTTTTAAAAACACCAGAAATCGGTGCATTTTTCGAGCCACCCTAGCCATGACTTTGTCCGGGTTGAGATTCACAAGTCCTTTGCTTTTACCGCGGATTGCGCGGATCAGCGCGGATAAATTCCGGTATCGGTGGCAATCCCTCCTCCCTGTCGTCTGATCCGCTATATTCGCGCATTTTTTAGGGCCACATTTTTTAGGGACAGGTTGAAAAATCTAAAAGATTGGGCACAATTTGCAGCTAGATTGGGTGTGTGCGAACACGACGAATCAAAGTACCGCCGAAGGAGGGAGAAGCGGTCTATCATTGCATCAGCCGAACTGTGAACCGGGAATGGTTATTTGACTCGACCGCCAAAGAGACCTTCCGAAAACAACTCTGGATAACGGCCGACTACTGTGGGGTGGAGGTGCTGACTTGGACGATCCTTTCCAGCCACTTTCATGTTCTGGTTCGTGTACCTCAAACCAAGCCCGTAACGGACGAAGAATTACTGCGGCGCTATCAGGTGCTTTATCCGAAGCCAACCAAGTACAACGCCTTGAGACTGGAAGTGATCAGGGCGTATCTGCAGGATGGAGCCTCGGAAGGAGAGGCCTGGAGGCAAAGGCAGATGGCCCAAATGGGCGAGGTTTCTGCTTTCATGAAACTGCTCAAGCAGCGTTTTTGCGTCTGGTTCAACCGACACCACAACCGGATTGGGACGCTGTGGTGCGAGCGGTTTAAGAGCATCCTGGTCGAACCCAAGCATCGCGTGATCGAAGCAATGGCGGCGTACATTGATCTGAACTGCATTCGCGCCCGGATTTGCTCCGATCCGAAAGAATATCGGTTTTGCGGCTACGCGGAAGCGGTCGCCGGATCAAAGCTGGCTCAAAAGGGATTGCTTTCGGTTATTGGGGGATCTGACTGGATCGCGACGCAAGCCGCTTACCGGCAGATCCTGTTTACCACCGGCGCTGGCCCACGGGAAGACGCTGGAGCGATTTCCGAGCAAGCGGTCAAGCGAGTGGTGGAGGCTGAAGGAAAATTGCCGCTGGCAGTCGTGCTTCGCCATCGCCTGGCCTATTTCACTTCCGGAGCCGTCTTAGGTGGAAAAAACTTTGTCGAAGAACAATTGATCAAATACCGCGAAGGGTCGGGCCGGCGCAAGCGAACGAAACCCTTTCTGTTGCCTGACCTGTTTGAATGCGGCGAGTTGCTCGCGCTTCGGGGCTACCGCCAACGCGCCTAAAAAGATCATTATCGCGGCATTTCGCCTTCGCCATTTTGCTTGGAGAAAGGGCGTCGTAGTCTGTTCGCATCCCACGTATCCGTATTCGACAGGGTCGTTTCCCACTAGCAAGCAAGGCTGTCCCTCCATTCACACCACGAACTCCTGTTCCAATGTCGGCCTCCTGTCATTTTCGACCCGTCCCTAAAATTTCCTCGCAGCAGCAGGACGTCGCCGGCAGCGACGGCGAGCTCGCGGGCCTCGCCCACTTCAAACGAAGACGGAGAGCGGCTAGGTGAAAAGTTTAACTCGCGGCCATTGCTGCGCTGCACGCGAAGCTGTTTGCCGACGGGCTCGATTACCTCGACCGTCTCACCGGCTTTGAAGTGCGTTGTGTTTTTGACGAAGCGCAGGCGCAGGCCCGGCTCGTAATGCGCCAAGCCAACGGGGCCGGGGCTCAATTCTCAATTTGGAGCATTTGACGATACTCGTTAACGGGCGGGCATGCCTCTCTGACGCAAGCCTCACGCCAAGGTTCAAAACTATCCACCGGATCCGACAAAATTATTTCTCTGTCTACCAAATGGCGGAGCCATTTTTTTAGGCGCCCGTGGACGAAGCCCGACGGGCTCCCAGGCGGATCGCGAGCAGCATGGCCAGTGCGAGGTAAAACCAATAGCTGAGTGCGCCTCCGCCACCACCACCGCCGCTACTGCCGCCGCCACTGCCAGAGGCAGGCGAGGAGGGGGTGGGAGCGGTTGGCACGGTGCCAAGGGCGTTGGCGAGGTTGGTGATATTTGGGCTGCCGAGGCCCGTGCACAAATCGTAGCCGGGACCGGCAGAGTAAAATCCGTTGTTCCCGCTGGTGATATCGTTGAAGGCGGAGGTGCCATGAAGGGGGTAGATCGCCGGGCCGAGGAGCCCGAGGGTGGGTTTCCCGGCGGTGGCGCGCGCTTGGTTGAGGAGGGCTGCGATTCCACCCCACACTTGAACCGAAAGACTCGTGCCGCCTCCGCCGATATCTCCTCCATTCACGACGACAAGCGCACTGGAACCAAAATTACTGCTTTGGAAAAGGGAATCCCAAACAATCGAGACATCCGGCACGCAGCGAAACGCATTTGTGTTGAGAATCGACCCGCCATCGGTTTGCCAGGTGGGGCGTGCGAACAATTGCGATACACCTCCACCCGAAGCGAAACCGCTGCCGCCTGAGATGGTGCTGAAGACGGTCTCGCCGGCGTAGGAAAGGGTGTTCTGGTTAAGGAATAATTCGGTCCCACCGACTCCCGCGACGTTCGGATCGCTGGCGGGATACTCGGCCTCGCGCGGATTCGCCACGTTGTAGCTTCCGTCGGAACCACCCGGGTTCGAGCCTCCGTCCCCGGAGGCAAAAAGCACGGTGATTCCTGCCGCGGCCATTTGCGCAAAATCCTGGCTGTCAGTTTGCATGGTCGAGGGTGAAAAATCACTCTCCGCACCACCCAGGCTGATCGAAACGACCGTTATATTATTGGCCTGGGCGTCGGCCAAAATTTGCACGCTGGCGTCGTGGATGGACAGATTGCTGAGATCAGGGATCGCGTAGAGCCGGATTTGGGCGCCGGGGGCCGTTCCGCTTGTCCACTCAACGTCCAGTGCGGCTTCACGGACTTCATTTTGGCTTGGAGATGTCGGCCCACCATCGACTTTAATGGTGGTGAAGTTTGCCGTGGTCGCGGTGCTGCCAATGGTGGAGTAAAATGTCCTGAGGTCGGAGGTGGCCACCATTGCATCCATGACAACGGCGATCGTCTGCTTGGTGCCGTTGAGCGTACTTGGGGCGTTGTAGGCCGCGAGAATGTCGGCCGGCGCGAAAAACTCTTGACCGCCAATTGAGGTGAAGTTCGGTTGGAAACGGCTCCTGGGGTGCATCCGAAGATGCGGCTGCAGGCCGTTGATCCCGAGGACTGCGTTGGAAAACTCTGCCGGCAGGTTCGGAGCGCTGATGGCCGAGGTAAACTCCCCCTCGGCCGTGGCGACCCGGGCGAAGGAAACGCCCAGCGTGTTCTCGATTTGGGAGACCGTTCCGCTCAAGAATATGTTCGTATGGTTCGGATCCTCCTGTCTGAGGGTGAATCCCTGTCCTATGAGCCAGGCTTCCACCGCGGTGTAGTCCGATTCCGATGGCAGGTATCGGGCTTCCATGACGGCGTGCGGGATTTGCTCGCCATGGGCGATCCGGTCTTCGAGTTCCGCGAAGTTCGGCATCTTTAGTGAAACGGAAAACCTCAGGACTTCATTGTGCTCCGATGCTATGAGCGTTTGCCGAATCACCTGCACGTTCGGGTCGGAGGCGATCTCCTTGATTGAGTCGCTGAAGCAACACCTGGCCCCGGAAAAGGCGAGGGCGGGTGCGGTGGAAACGATGGCCAGGACGACTGCGACGAAAGCCGTTACGCACGAAAGGCGGGACTTGGGGTATAGGTGGTTGCGCACGGTTATCATGGACAACAGGGGCGACCCCACAGTTTCTTTTATGTTCAACAGAGTCAATCCATGTCCATCGAATGCACTCTGTTTGCTGGTTGTGGCTAAAAAAGGATCGAGATCAGCGTACATTAGCGGGGGTTTGGCTATCCGCGTGCATCCGTGCAGGCCGTGGTAAAATGGCTGCCGGGCGGGCGCTGCGGTGTGCAAACGCTGGCGATTTTGAATTTTGAGATAGCTTCCGGCCTCTCGCGTGTCGCATGCTTGGCCGGGCCCGCTCCAAGCCCGCCGCCGCCTTGACCGAAAAACCGCCCACCATCGCCTATTTGTTCACCACGTTTCCAAAATCCACGGAGACGTTCCTCCAGCGCGAAATCATCGGCATGCAGGCGCGCGGCGTGAATCTGCAAATCTATTCGTTGCATGGCGGCGGGGGAACGTTCCGCGGGACTTCGACCAGCCCAGCCGGGCCCCTGCGAGTCGAGCGGTTTTCAAAATGGCGGCTGGTGGAACTATTTTGGAAGATTCCGTTCGAGTCCGCGCGCCGTCCGGGCGTGCTGTTCGAATTGCTGCGCGGCCTGGCCGCGCGGCGGGCACCGTCGTGGATGAATTTCTGGGAGAACATGCTCGGCGCGGGCTTTGCCTGCGTTTATGCGCGGCATTTTCGGAAAAATCCGCCCGCGCTCATCCATGCCGCGTGGGGTGGGGCGCCCGCCACGGCTGCGTGGATTCTCTGGCGCATCGACGGCCACCGCTACAGTGCCGCAGCGCACGCTTACGACATTTATGAGCATGGCGGGGACTGGTGGTTGGGCGAAAAGCTCCGGCCCGCCGCCTTTGTGCATACGTCCACCGAGATGGGCCGGGGCGCGCTGATGGAACGCGGCGTGCCTCCTGGGAAAATTGCCTGCATCCGCCGCGGCCTCGAGGTGCTGCCGCCGCTCAAGCCGCTGCGCACGGCGCGTACGGCGCTGCGCCTGCTGTGCGTGGCCCGACTCGTCGAAAAAAAGGGGCTGCGCCACCAGCTCCGCCTCTATGCCTGCCTGCGCGATGCGGGTTTTGCCTTTGAAGCGCGCATCGCCGGCGACGGCCCCTTGCGCGGTGAACTCGAAGTGCTGGCGCGCGAACTGCGCCTCGCCAGCCGCGTGGTTTTCACCGGCCATCTGCCCCAGCGGGAAATTTGGGACCAACTCGCGTGGGCCGATGTGCTGATTCACACTGGCGTCGTCGCGCCCAGTGGCGACCGCGACGGCCTGCCCAACGTCATCCCCGAGGCGATGTCCGCCGGCGTGCTGGTGGTCACCTCGCCCGCTGCCGCCACGACTGAGGCGGTGACCGATGGAGTCACGGGCCTGGTCGCACGCGTGGATGAACCCGAGGTGTGGCTGACCGCGCTGCGCCGCCTTGCGTCCGACGACAAGTTCGCCGAATCGCTGCGGATCGCGGCGCACCGCTGGGTTGGAGAAAATTTCGACGCGCACAAGAATGCCGCCCGCCTGCTCGCGCAGTTCGAGCAGGCCATCTTAAACCCGGGTTCAACCGTATTAACCACTGATGCACACGAATGAGCACTATTCACACTAATCTCTTTTTAACCACTGATGTATACTTATTGATTTCTGGCCACGGATTATCACGGATTCGAACCGGTTTTAACCGCAGATGAACACGAATACACGCGGATGGGCTGCTATGAAAAACTGTGCTGCGAATGCAGCACAATCCTCCCTCCGTGTACTCTGTGACCTCCGTGTTCAAAATCCGAATCCGTGTTCATTCGCGTTCATCTGCGGTTAAAAAAAAATTAGCGCCTGTTAGTGTGCATTAGTGGTTAAAAATCCCTCCAAATCCGCGCGCACCATGATTTTTTTTGACGTCACCAAGTCCGCCTCGGCCGGCCATCGCTCCGGTCTCACGCGTGTGAGTGAGCGCCTGCGCGACGAGCTTGGCCCGGACGTGCAGCCGGTGGTGTGGTCCGACTGGAACCGCGCCGTGGCGAAAGATGACTGGTTTCTCACGGGTGAACTTTTTTCCGAGGCCGAGCGGCCCGGATTTTGGGAATTCTTAAGGAGTCCGCCGTGCCGGCTGGCGGCGGTATTTCACGATGCGATCCCGCTCAAGCTGCCGCATGTCACCTGGCCGCAGAGCGTGGCGCGGCATCCCGAATACCTTAAGATGCTCGCCTGTTTCGACCGCGTGTTGGCGGTGTCCGAGGCAAGCCGGCGCGACCTGGCGGGGTTCTGGCGATGGCAGGGCGTGGAGCCGCGGGCGAAAGTTGAAACGATTTTGCTCGGCGCGGACTTCAACGGCGCGCCCCGCGCGCCGTTGATCTCAAATCTCAAATCTCAAATTTCAAATCTATTACTGTGCGTCGGGATCGTCGAGCCGCGAAAAAACCAGGCCTTCCTGCTCGAGGTATGCGTGGAACTGTGGCGCGAGGGCCTGGCGTTCGAGCTGCATTTCGTCGGCCGGGTGAATCCGCATTTTGGCCGGCCGATCGCGGAAAAGATAAAATCGCTGCGGAAAAACTTTCCTGGCCTGCATTTTCACGAGGCGGCGGATGACCGGACGCTGGGGGCGCTTTACGGACAGGCGCGCGCGAGTGTTTTTCCGACCCTGGCCGAGGGCTGCGGCCTGCCGCTGCTGGAATCGCTCTGGCGCGGCGTGCCGTGTGTGTGCAGCGACCTGCCGGTGCTGCGGGAGAATGCCGATGCCGGCGGCTGCCTCGCGGTTGCGCCGGCCGACATGGCGGCCTGGAAAGCAGCGCTGCGCGCAGTGCTGACCGACGCCGCGGTCGGGCAAAAGCTCCAGGCGGCGGCGGCCGCGCGGACCTTGCCTCGCTGGGCCGACACCGCGGCCGCGTTGCGCGCGGCGCTAAAATTTTAATACAGAAGCCAGGAATCCAGGAAAACCTGGCCACAATAGAGCACAAAGGTGGGAAAGCCGTCCGTTATTGGTAGGGCCCGTTGTCCTTCAACGGGCCGAAGCCAACGGGCGGCTGGGGGGCAGCCGCCCCTACCTTAATCGCCTAGATCTTCTTCAGCGCGTAGGCCATTGCGTCGCCGATTTTGTCGATCTGTTCGTCCGTGTGCATGGCGGAGACGGCGGTGCGGATGAGATCTTTCCCCGCGGGCACGGCCGGGGAAATGGACATGACGGTAAAAACATTTTTTTCGAGCAGCGCCCGCCAGAAAAGGTAAACGCGTTCCTTTGAGCCCAGCACGATCGGCACGGCGGGCGTCTCGCTGTCCCAAGTGTCCAGGCCGAGGCCCTTGAGCATGGCCCGGTAGCGGTGGGTGTTTTTCCAGAGGCGCTCGAGATGCTGCGGCTCGGTTTGCATGATCCCGAGCGCAGCTTCGGCACAGGCGGCCTGGCTGGGGCTGAGCGCGGCGCTGAAGATGGTCTGTTTCGAGTGCGAGCGCAGGTACTCGATGATGTCGCTCGAGGCGGCGATGAAACCGCCGGTGCTGGCGAGCGATTTCGACAGGCTGCCGCAAATGACATCGACCCGGTCATTGAGCTTGAAATGATCCACCGTGCCACGGCCCTCGCGGCCGAGCACGCCGAAGCCGTGCGCATCGTCCACCACGCTGAAGCAGCCATGGGCATCGGCCACTTCCATGATTTCGGGCAGGCGGGTAATGTGGCCTTCCATCGAGTAAACGCCTTCGACGACGAGTATTTTCGGAGCGGACGGGTCGAGCGTGGCGGCGACCGAGCGGAGGTCGTCGGGATTATTGTGGGAAAAGCGTTCGGCCGAGGCCGTGGAGAGGCGGATGCCGTCCCACAGGCAGGAGTGGATGTTTTTATCGGCGAGGATCAAGTCGCCCTTTTGGGCAAAGGCGGCGATGCTGGAGAGGCAGGACAGGTAGCCGGCGGAGTGCACGTGGCAGGCCTCGCGGCCGAGAAAGGCGGCGAGTTTTTCCTCGAGGCGCAAGTGATAGGCGCGCGAGCCGTTGGACGGGCGGGCCCCGGTCGTGCTTGAACCCCATTCGAGCAGCGCGGCGCGGCCGGCCTCGATGACTTTCGGGTGGAACGACAGCCCGAGGTAATCGTTGCTCGAAAGCATGATCATGTCGCGCCCGTCGAGGCGGATATCCGTGCCGCGCTGGGCGTCGATGGCGTGGTAGAAGGGCGCGTATTTCAACCGCATCTTGGTCGTGGGATCGTCGCGGCAGCGATCGAGCAGGGCCTTTTTATTTTTGGAGAATAGAGAGAACGCCATGAATTTTCGAAGTTGAATCAACGCGCGGTGCTTAGCAAATGCAAAGGCGCCGCCGTCGGCGGAAGTAACTGGTATCAGGTAACAAGCAACAACGGAGGCAAAGTAGCAGGTAACAAGTACCAAGTAACAAGAGCGCGCGGTGGCTGCAGGACAATCTTGTTACTTGATACCTGATACTTGTCGCTTCGAGAGCGTCGGCAGCCAGGCAGAGAGTTCGGCGGCGTAGTCATGCCACGATTTGAAGGTGCGGGCGCGGGCCGCCGCCGCGAGCGCGGCGAGGTCGGAGGGGTTTTGCAGCAGCCGCAGGATGGCGGTGGCGAGCGAACCGGCATCCACCGCATCGAGCGCGACACAACCGCCGCCGCGTGCGGCCTCGCCGAGCGCGCCGTGGCCGGAGCACACGCAGGGTTTGCCGTGGGCGAGGCTTTCGAGCACGGGCAGGCCGAAGCCCTCCATGAGCGATGGGTAAACCGTGAACTGGCATGCATCGTACGCGGCGGCGACCGTGGCGTCGTCCACCGGGCCGCTGTAGCGCGGCGGCCGGCCGGCGGCCTGGAGCGCGACGATTTTATCGAGGGCGGCGCGGCCGGTTTGCGGGTGGGTGAGGCCGATCAGATGCAGCTCGAAATGCAGGCCGCGCGCCCAGAGCTGTTCGCAGGCGTCGAGCAGGGCGAGGTGGTTCTTGCGGCCTTCCACGCTGCCGACGCTCAGTATAGAATTTGAGATTTGAGATTTCGGATTTGAGATGCTTCCGGCGCTCGGCGCCGGAAGGGAGAGGCCGAGGGGGATGGTTTGCACCGGCGGCGGGTTGTTTACGCCGAGCCACCGCCAGTAATCGAGCAGCGACTGGCGCGAGTCTTCGGAGATGGCGGCGATGCCGTCGAAGGCGAGCAACTCGCGCAGATAGGCGGGGAAACGTGCGACGGTTTTTGCCGGCGTGAGCTCGGGCAGCTTCAGGGCGATGGCGTCGTGGAAGATGGCGGCGCGCGGGCCGCTGGCTTGGGTGAAGAGCGCGGGCAGGGCGTCAGCCACGCCGGGCGAGAAAATTTCGGGCACGAGCAGGCTGGTGGAGGCGGGAGGCGGGAGGCGGGAGGCGAGAGGCGGCGTGCGGCCGAGGTGGCGGCGCAGCGTGCCGCGAAGGCGGGCGCGCCACGGCCAGTTTGCGCCGCGAGAGGCGGCGGCGCCCTTGGCCGAGAGGTTGTTTTCCTCCCACGGTTCGAGCGTTCGCCAGCTTTTTTGCCAGCGGTCGAAGCATACGGCGATTTCTCCGCCTTGGGCGCAAAGCGCGGTGTGAAGCTGGCGGGCGACGCGCTGGATGCCGGTGCGGGCCTGCGTGTGGCTGGTGTGGGTCAGATCGAGGAGAAGCATCGCAGCCGAGCGATCAATTGCGCCGCCAAAGATTGTACTTCAGGATCACATAGAAAGCACGGACGCCGTCCTTCCACCCGATTTTCTTCCCTTCGGCATAGCTTCGTCCGAAATAAGAGATGCCGACTTCGTAGATGCGGCAGCCACGGTGCGCCACTTTGGCGGTGACTTCAGGTTCAAAGCCAAAACGGTTTTCCTCGATGGTGATGCCCTGGATGATCTCGCGGCGGAAAACTTTGTAGCACGATTCCATGTCGGTGAGATTGAGGTTGGTGAACATGTTGGAAAGCAGGGTGAGGAAGCGGTTGCCGACCATGTGCCAGAAGTAAGCCACGCGGTGGGGCCGGCTGGACTGGAAACGTGAGCCAAAAACAACATCGGCCATGCCGCGCTGGATGGGCTCGATGAGCAGGGGGTACTCGGTCGGGTCGTATTCGAGGTCGGCATCCTGGATGACGACGATGTCGCCCGTGGCAACCCGGATGCCGCTGCGCAGCGCGGCGCCCTTGCCCTGGTTTCTTTCGTGAAAAAGGGTTTTATCCGCCAGGCTGGCGCCCGGCCCCTGCAGCCACTCCCGGGTGCCGTCGGTCGAGCAATCGTCCACCACGATCAGCTCCACCGGGCCGGCAGGCGAGCGCCGCACGGCCTGGAGCAGTTCGGCGATGGTCTTGCTTTCGTTATAACAGGGGACGACGACGGAGATGGTCACACGGAGAGGAGTTTAACGTTGAAGCCGTTTGCCCGATCCAAGCGGAAAGGCGCAGCGAGGGGACAATGGGAAGGGAACCTGCCGCAGGCAAGCGATGAACACGGGCGGTGGTGGACCGGCGGCCGCCTGCTAGCCTTTGATCGTGGTTTTGAGGCAGCGGGCGAGGGTATCACAGGAGCGGCCAGTGGTGGCCCAGGCGAGAGCAAGGCATAGTCGTGGGCCGTTGAAGCGCCACGGGCGGTTCCAGTAGCGTTGCAGATAAACAAGGCCGCGATAGCGAAAGGTGGGTTCGCGTCCCCAGCGGGCCATGAACAGGCGGAAGTTTTCATTTTCCTTCGCGTGCCGGGTGGGCGAGGCGCTCAGATGATGAAGTGCGTGGCTGCGGTTGGCCACATAATGGCGGAACCCGGCGCGCCCGAGCCGCAGGCACAGGTCGATGTCCTCATAGCCGTTGCGGAAAGCCGGGTCGAAGCCGCCGTGCGCATTGAAGACGTCGGCCCGCAAAAGGCAGCAGGCCGCGGTGACCGCGCGGTAGCGCGTGTAGGCCCGGGGAAACCAGGGGCGGCTGGAGTCATGAAGGGGACGGCCGAGCAGATCGAAGCGCACGCCGCGATGATCCAGCGCCTGCGTGCCGGGAGTGAACTGCCAGTTGCCGATGATGCCGGCGCGGGGCAAGCGCACAAAAGCGTCCAGCATCGGCGGCAGCCAGCCGGGCAGGAGCACGAGGTCGTTGTTGAGCAGAGCGAGAAATTCGCCGCGGGCCAGCGTGGCGGCGAGGTTGTTGGCGGCGGCGTAGCCGAGGTTTTTCTCGTTGAGCACGACGCGAATGGACGGATCGGCCAGCGTCGCGAGCCACTCGCGCGTGCCGTCGGTCGAGCCGTCGTCCACGAAGATGATTTCACAGGTCAGCCCGGGCGGAAGCGTGGCCTGCAGGCTCGCGAGCATGGCCTGCGTGAGCGGCAGGCAGTTGTAGAGCGGAATGACTGCAGATAGTTTCAAGCTGGTTGAAAGTTGAAAGTTGAATGCCAGCTAGCAACCCGCGAAGTCTCTCCGTTCTCAGCGTTAAACCTTCGTTTCGGCGAGCAGGCGCACCAGGTACTGCCCATAGGCGGATTTGCCGAGTTTCTTGACGTTGGCTTCAAGTTGCGCGCGGTTGATCCAGCCTTGGGTCCAGGCAATTTCCTCGGGGCAGGCGATTTTCAAGCCCTGGCGGTTCTCGATGATGCTCACGAAATTTCCCGCTTCGAGGAGGGAGTCATGGGTGCCCGTATCGAGCCACGCCGTGCCGCGGCCGAGAAGCTCGACCTGGAGTTTGCCTGCCTCCAGGTAGAGGCGGTTGAGGTCGGTGATTTCGAGTTCACCGCGCGCCGAAGGCTTGAGGCTGCGCGCGAGCGGGACGACGTCACGGTCATAAAAATAAAGGCCGGGGATGGCGTAATTGGATTTCGGAGCCTTGGGTTTCTCCTCGAGCGAGAGCACGCGGCCATCAGGTGCAAACTCAACGACACCGTAGGCCTGGGGATCGCGCACATGGTAGCCGAAGATGGTTGCCCCGCTGGCACGGGCGGAGGCGGCGCCGAGGGATTTTGAGAATTCATTGCCGTAGAAAAGATTATCGCCGAGCACGAGCGCGGAGGGTGCGTCGCCGATGAAATCCGCACCGATGATAAAGGCTTGCGCAAGGCCATCGGGGCTGGGCTGCTCCGCGTAGGTGAACGACAGGCCAAACTGGGAGCCGTCGCCCAGCAGCCGGCGGAAGAGCGGCAGATCCTGCGGCGTGGAGATGATCAAAATCTCGCGGATGCCCGAGAGCATGAGCACCGAGAGGGGATAATACACCATCGGCTTGTCATAGACGGGCATGAGCTGCTTGCTCACGGCGATGGTGAGGGGGTAGAGCCGCGTGCCGGAGCCCCCGGCCAAAATGATTCCGCGGCGCGGGATCATTTTGGCCGCAGGCGATGGATTATGGGCGATAGGCGATGGGTCAGGTGGCATGAGGTATTCGGGCTTTGATCAAAGCGCCAAGTTTTCGGCCAATGAGGGTAGCTTGCGACAAAATAGATTCTGCCGTTTGCGGTGGAATGAGGCCAACTTCCTGGGCAATTTCGATTTGGGTGCAAAGTTCAGCGAGTGATCCTTTCGCAATGTAGAAAAAACGAATGGATTCCTTGTCGGTATCTCGTTCGTCTCCTTCTGCAATATTGGAGGGCACGCTCACGGCGGAACGACGCATCTGATCACGGAGGCTTTGGTCACGCACGGTGGCAGTGGTGGTGTAGATTGTGACAGCGAGGGCTTTTGCCTCACGCCAGACTTGTATATCATGAAATCCGGTTCCCATCGCCTATGGCCCCTTGCCTCTCGCCTGTGGCAACGCCCCAAGCCTCTCCCGCGCATAGCGCGTGGCCGTGATATCCGTGCACCAGGCCCGGTGGGCGAGATACCAGTCCACGGTTTTTTCGAGGCCGGTGGAAAAGTTTTCGCTCGGGCGCCAGCCGAGTTCGCGCTGGAGCTTTGAGCAATCGATGGCGTAGCGGCGATCGTGGCCCGGCCGGTCGGCCACAAACGCGACCTGCGCGGCATAGGATTTGCCGTCGGTGCGCGGGGATTTTTTATCGAGGAGCGAACAGATGAGTTTCACGACCTCGAGGTTGGGCTGCTCGTTGAGCCCGCCGATGTTATAGGTCTCGCCGAGGCGGCCGCGCTGCAGCACGAGCCAGATGGCAGCGGCATGGTCTTCAACGTAGAGCCAGTCGCGAACCTGCATGCCGTCGCCGTAAACGGGCAGCGGTTTTCCGTCGAGGGCATTGAGGATGATGAGCGGGATGAGTTTTTCCGGGAAATGATACGGGCCGTAGTTGTTCGAGCAGTTGGTCGTCAGGGTGGGCAGGCCGTAGGTGTGCTGGCAGGCGCGCACAAGGTGGTCGCTGGCCGCCTTCGAGGCGGCGTAGGGGCTGTTGGGTGCGAAATTGGTTTCCTCGGTGAAGGCGGGGTCGGATGCCGCGAGGGTGCCATAGACCTCGTCGGTGGAAACATGCAGGAAGCGAAACGAGTTTTTCTTCGGTGCGGGCAGCGCCGCCCAGTGGCGGCGTGCGGCGTTGAGGAGGCGGAGCGTGCCGACAACATTGGTCTGGATGAACGGCTCGGGCGAATCGATGGAACGGTCCACGTGCGATTCGGCGGCGAAATTCACGATGGCATCGATGCCGTGCTCGGCCAGCAGGCGTCCGCCGAGGGTTTCGTCGCCGATGTCGCCCTGGACGAAAACATAGCGCGGGTCGCCGGCGAGGTCGGCGAGGTTGGCGGGATTGCCGGCGTAGGTGAGCAGGTCGAGATTGACGAGCTTCGTGAGCGGCGAATTTTTTTCGGTGAGACGCTGGCGAATAAAATTGCTGCCGATGAAACCGCAGCCGCCGGTGACGAGAATATTCATGTTTACTGCCAAGAAGCTAAGAATCTCTAAGAAGAGCAGGGTGGATGATCCGATGGAGGCCGTCTTTAAGGAGTGAAACGTTGAAGTTGATGGGCAGGCCAAGCGGAAGGCGGGTAAGTTTAATGTAGGTGATGATTTGTGCCTTGTGGCACGGGAAGCAGTATTTCAACGGCCTTGAGTTCGATCAATACCCGATCATCGAGGACGAGATCGGCACGGAAGGCAGCGTCGAAATTCAAACCACGGTAACTGATGGGGATGGGAACCTCGCTACGTGCATGAATGCCTATTTGGGTCAGCTCATGGACCAGGCAATGTTGGCAAACGCTTTCGAGCAGGCCCGGGCCGAGTTCGCGATGGACGCGAATGGCGGCATCAATCGTGAGTTTTGCGATCTCCTCGGCGCGATCATCCAGCTCCAGATTCTTGGCTTCTTTGCAGTTCATGGTTTTTTCCAATCACGCAAAGCCTGTTCTATCGATTCATGGACTTCGGTCAGTTCGATGCCGACCGATGCGAGCTTCGAGGAATCCATCACGCAATTGGATCGGGGGGTTTTGGCCGCGACGTGCATGAACTCGTCCTCATCCTTAAAAAACCTATATTCCTTCCGGCAGACGCCACTGCGTTTGATGTGTTCGACTACCTCGTGCGTGGTCACCTGGCCGGGGTTGGTGATGTTGTAGGTGCCAAAGGGCACGCGTTTTTCCCGGCAAGCGAGGGTGGCGGCGACAAACTCGTGCAGCTGCGAGATGGAGTTGGTGGCTTCCAGCAGTTGCTGATAGCGCATGAGCTTGGTAAGATAGTTGCGCGGGCTTTCGACGTGATCGAAGGGGATGCGCAGGCGCCAGACATAAACATTGGGCTGGCCGGCGAGCACTTCTTCGCCGAGGGCCTTGGTGCCGCTGTAGAAACTGCACGGTGGCGAGCGAAAGGTGAAGTTGGGCGGGTCGTTCTCGGTAAAGCCGCGGCCATCCGCGCGTGCGCCGTTATAAATGCAGCCGGAAGAGACGTGGCCCCAGGGCACGCCGGCCTCGGCGCAGGCCTGGGCAATGAGGCCGGGCAGCACGGCATTGCCGAGAAGGCACTCGGCCTTGTGCAGCTCGCAGGCATCGACATTGGGTTTGCCCGTGTAGCCGGCGGCGTTGATGAGGAAATCAGGTTTGTCGCGCTTCAACGCGGCCACGAGCAGGGCGGGCTGGGCGTAATCCAGTTCGATCCGGCGAAGATTGCGAAAAGGGATGCCTTTGCGGGTGAACAGGGCCTGATAGGCGTGGCCGACGTAGCCGGAACCTCCGAGTAGATAGATCATAAAAGGTCAGGAGTGTATTCAAACTGCAAAGCGATACCGTTCGCGTCGAGGGCCAAGGCCCTCCGGGCATTGGCTCCTCGACTCCGCCTTGCCCTGCGCTTTTCCAGCCGATGGCGGTATGGCTTTGGAGTTTGAAAACACTCCTTCAATGAAGCGCAGCCCACGGCGACAAACAAGGTGTTTTTGCGCAGGTGCTTATTTGCGCCGGTAGTCGCCACGGCTGAAGTATTTTTCAAACCACACGTAGGCGCAGATAAAAAAGTAGCGGCTGCCCATTTCCTTGATCTTGAGTTTGGCCGCGCCGTGTTGCCGATTCTGCCATGAGATGGGGATGACCGTCCACGAATAGCCGCGCACGATGGCTTTGAGCGGGATCTCGACGGTGAGGTTGAAATGCGGTGAAAGGAAAGGACGGCCGCCATCAATGACGGTGCGGCGGTAGGCCTTGAAGGCATTGGTGGTGTCATTCAGGGGGATGTTAAACAGGATTCTGATGGAAAAATTGGCGAGGCGGTTGATGAAAAGTTTGAGCCGGGGATAATCAACGACCTGGCCGCCTTTGACGAAGCGGCTGCCGAAGGCGCAGTCCCAGCCATCGTTGAGCAGGCGCCAGTACTTCACGGCGTCGCCGGGCGCGTCGGAGGCATCGGCCATCATGATGGCGCAGGCGTCGCCGTGCATATGATCGAGGCCGCAGATGACAGCGTTGCCGAAGCCGTGCGGGCCGAGGTTCTGCACGGGAAGAAGCGTGGGGATTTCTGCGCGGAGGCTTTGCAGCACGGCCCAAGTTTGATCGCGGCTGCCGTCGTCAATGACGACAATTTCGTGGGGAATGTTTTCCGTGGCGAAGGTTGCGTGCAGATCGCGCAAGGTGGACGGCAGCGAGGCTTCCTCGTCGCGCGCGGGGATGACGATCGAAAAAAGCGTGAGCGGGGGTTTAGGATCGGGCATCAGAAATTAGCGGGGCGCTGAGATCGAGCCATTCGGGATGCGCCTGGGCATGGGCGGCAATTTCATCGAGGATGGCGGCCAGGGGCGTTTGCGGCCGCCAGCTCCACAACCGCGAGGCCTTGGCGGAGTCGAGCACGATCCACGGAAGATCAAAGGGGCGTGGCGCGGAATCGACCGCGACGGTGTGCGGGCCGAATTTCTTCGCGCACCATTCACTGAGTTGGAGCAGCGACATGGCGGAAGCCGTTCCGCCGGAAACATTGACGGTGCGGTCGGCCGGCGGGAGCGAGGGTGCGGCCAGTTGTTTTTCAAGCAGCGGCATGAGGTCGCGCGGGTGCAGGCAGTCGCGCACCTGATGACCGTGGCCGCCAAAGCCGATGTAGCTGAGTGGCCGGCGGCGCAGCCAGGAGTTTAGCCAGAACGCAAAAATGCCCTGGTCGGGCCGGCCAAACTGTCCGGCGCCGGCGAGCACGCCGCAGCGATTGATGAAAACGGGGAAGCAAAAACTTTCGCCGTACTCGAGAGCCAGCGCCTCGCTGGCGAGTTTCGTAGCGCCGTACAGTGAAATCGGCGCGAGGGTTGGAAATGTTTCGTCCAGGCCGTTGGCGGTAGGCCCGGCGGCAGCGGTGTGCGCGGGTCGGGCCGGAAAGCGCCGCGCTCCGCGACGACCGGCAGCGCGGCCAGCGGGGCAATCGAGTAAACCCGGCTGGTGCTGAGCAGGATGAAACCGGCATGGTGCTGCTTGCAGTATTCGAGGAGGTTGACCGTGCCGGCGAGGTTGTGCTCGACGATCTGGCGCGAACTGGTGCGACCGTCAACGCCGGCCAGCACGCTGGGATTGGCGGCGGCATCGATGACGAAATCGCACGCCGGCAGCGGCTCGAAATCGCTGGCTGCACGCACGTCGGCATGAAGAAACTTCACGCCGATTTTTTTCAGTTCGAGGCGGTTGGCTTCGCTGCCGGGACGGATGAAATTGTCCAAGCCAAAAACCTGATGGCCGGATCCCGCCAGCGCGCGGGCGAGGGTGCTGCCGACAAAACCGCAGGCGCCGGAGAGGAGGATTCGCATCGCTCAAGCTTGATACAACTGTCCCCGGGCGGAAAGGCGTAAAAATCCGGCCGGATCCATGACGTTACCCCGCCTGCCGCCGGCGCCAGGCCTCGACGATCTGGCGGATGGTCTCCTCGAGGCTGACGGTGAGGTCCCAGCCGGGATAGTGTGCGCGCATTTTGCGCAGGTCGGAGTAATAGCAGATGTGGTCGCCGATGCGGTTTTGATCCAGGTAGGCATGGACTTGGCGCTGGCCGGTGAATTTCTCCGTGATCTTGAAGGCCTCGAGAATGGAGCAGGAGTTGGCTTTGCCCCCGCCGAGGTTGTAGACCTCGCCGGCGCGCGGCGCCGAGACGAAGGCGGCCATGAAGCGGGCGACATCGAGCGAATGGATGTTGTCGCGCACCTGCTTTCCTTTGTATCCGAAAACCTTATACTCACGGCCTTCGAGGTTGCATTTCACAAGGTAGCTGAGAAAGCCGTGCAGCTCGACGCCGGAATGGTTGGGCCCGGTGAGGCAGCCGCCGCGCAGGCAGCACGAGGGCAGGTTGAAATAGCGGCCGTATTCCTGCACCATGACGTCGGCGGCGACTTTCGAGGCGCCGAACAGGGAGTGTTTCGACTGGTCGATGGTGAAGGTCTCGGGAATGCCGTGCGCGTAGGCTGGGTCGGCGTAGTCCCAGCGGGTCTCGAGTTCCTGGAGGGCGATGGCATTGGGGGCGTCGCCGTAAACCTTGTTCGTGCTCATGTTCACGAAGGGAGACTCGGGGCAGGCCTGGCGGGCGGCTTCGAGCAGGTTGAGGGTGCCGACGGCATTGGTGTCGAAGTCGTCGAAGGGGATGGCCGCCGCACGGTCATGGCTGGGCTGGGCGGCGGTGTGGACGATGGCCGACGGTTTGAGCTGCCGAACCAGGGCGAGCACCCCGGCGCGGTCGCGGATATCGAGCTCGTGGTGCTGGAAGCCGGGCAGCTCGCGCACGAGACGCTGCTGGTTCCAACGCGTGTCGCCCTGCGGGCCGAAGAAGACGGCGCGCTGGTTGTTGTCCACACCATGAACGGAGTAGCCGAGTTCGCGCGAAAAATACACGCAGACTTCGGAACCAATGAGACCGGAAGAACCGGTGACGAGAAGGATTTTGGCCATTAAGCTAAGATAAGATAATAATGAAAATGGAGTTTTAGCTAACGATAGGGAAGCGTGACAAGAACCAAGGCTTTGGGTGGGTCGATTTTGCGCAACAATCTAATGCTGGGAGGGAAGCGTTTGGGATGACGCATGGCAGAGACCAAGCCATTCAGAGCTTAACAAACCGGTATTTTACCACCGCGCGCAGCCAGGTGAGCGGATCGCGAATCATGGATATTTTTTTGCCTTCCTTGAAGGAGCGCGATTTGTAGGAGATGGGGATCTCAATGGGGTGGTGGCCCTTGCGCACGAGCTTCATGAGCAGTTCCCAATCGAAATCGAAACGGTTGCTCTCGAACGTCAGACCGTCCAGGCAGTCGCGGCGGAAGACCTTGTACATCGTGAATGGATCGTGCAGCCAGATGCCGAGTGCGGCGTTGATCATCAGGGTGAACGTCCAGTGTGCGAGATTCATGAGCAAGGCGTGCAGCGGCTGGTCGTCGAACTTGCGGATGGCCCAACCGCTCCGGCCGTGGCGCGACCCGAGGACAAAGGTTTGCCGGCCGGTGATGATCGGAACCAGCAACTCTTCATAATCGTCGAGGTCGTATTCGAGGTCGGCATCCTGGATAAGGATGATGTCGCCGGTGGCACGGGCGAGGCCGGCGCGCACGGCATGTCCTTTGCCGCGCGGAATGTCCTCCAGGATAAGCTTCACGCGCGGATCGGCCCTGTAACCGAGCACGATATCGCGGGATCCGTCGGTCGAATTGCTCTCCACGATTATGATCTCGAACTGGATCCCCGTGATATGTTTGGCCAGCAGCGCGTCGATGGTCTCGCGCACGGTATTGCCCTCATTGAAGACGGGCACGACGACAGTGAGGGTGCAGGGAACAGGCAGGGGCTTCATAAAGGAGACGGACCATGGCCTTTGATCGACAGCACCAGCAAGCCACTGCCGGCGAGGCGGCGCGGCTTCTCCAGCATGCCGCGCGGCAGCCAGCCAAAAGTGAACCGGACCAGCGAAGTCCACAGCGGCACCGGGTAGGATTCGAAGTGAGCCTTCACGTAATGGAGCGAGATCATTTTATACCCCGGGAAAAAATGAATCGATTGAAAGCCGGTTTGCGAAAGCAGCGACTCCAGGGTGCGCCGGTTGAAGTAGGACATGTGCTCGGTCTTGAACTCCATCCAGCGCCGGCCCATCAGGCGGGCGCTCCAGGAATCCGTGGAGGGAGTAGCAATCAGCAGGCATCCGCCTGGTTTTAGGCGTTCCCGGACTGCGGTCAGCAAAGACCGGGGATCGCGGACATGCTCGATGACATCGGCGAGGATGCAGGCATCAAACGCCGCGGAAGGCAATTCCACCTGGGAGAGTTCCCCGACGAGCACTCGTCCCCGGGACAATCCCGCCCGGGCGCGTTGGGCGGCCGGTTCGGAGTATTCCACGCCAGTGACCTCGAAGCCGCGGCGCTCGGCCGCGGCCAGGAGGTAACCATCGCCGCAGCCGACCTCCAGCAGGCGACCTTCGTGGATTCCCTGGCTGGCGAGCCGATCAAGGTAGAGCCCGGCCGTGGCCGTTTTCAAATCTGCGACCTGGGCGCGCATCCGTTCATCCGTTGCCCCCAGGAAATAGGTGTCGGTATAGATGAGTCGAAGCGCTTCATCAGATGGCTGTGGATGGAGAAAGAGAAAATTGCAATCGGCACAACGCATGATGTAAGGCTCGGGGATGCCAAAGGCACGGTTGATGCGTGCGCTCTGGCAAACCGGGCAGTTCGCGGTTTTACATTCTTTGGTTTCACTCATGTTGTAGTGACGGAAAAACGTTTTGTCCGCTTTGCCGCAGGTGCGTATTTATCGAAGGAGGAGGAAAAAAGGTTTTATCGGCAAAAAGCGCACACCGTCAGGTGGAAGTCCGAATATCAATGCGGTTCTTTTTTTCATCCAGGTTCCAAAGCCAGCAGGTTCCTGCGACAAATAACAACAGGCCTCCCGCCGCCAGCATAAGTGCAAGGGTGAAATGACGGGGCCAGTAGGCGAACGTGACATGATAAGTGCCGGCGGCATCGATGGCGACGCCTTTGAAGGCATGATTGATGCGGAGATATTCAGCCGGGCGGCCATTTATTTTCACGCGGAAGTCGTCCTTAAGCCACGATTCCTGCAGAACGATCATGCCCGGTCCTTTTGCCATGACGTCAAATGAGGTGTTATTGTTGGTCAGCCGATAATTGACCGCAGGTATGACGGCCCGACCGGCCAGGTCAGTGGACAATGCGAGGGTTTGTGCACGGTCGATTGACTGGATGGCCGCAAAGGGCCGTCCATCCCCATGGCGAACCAGCTGCCCCAGTTCAGCTGGAGTATCATACACTGCCAGGCGATCGGTAAAAAAGGCTCTCGGCCAGACCGCGTCGCTTATATAAACTGCGTCAGGATCGTCCGTCTTTGCCGTAAGCAGGGTGGGGTTAATTCGGTTTTGATCCCTGTAAAGCCCAAGGTAATACTTTATATTGAGAAAGTCGTAGACCGGCTTGAGTCCGGCGGTTGTATTAACATGCACCGCGTAGCGCCAGATCCACGGACGGTCAACACCACAGCCTTCAAGCAGCTCACGGTAGTACGGGTTGATGAGCGCTTCGGGGCCGCACACTCCCTCCAAGCCATACACACCGGTCCATCCGGGGAAAAGGATGCCTTCAAAGCCAACGGCACGGAATGGGGTGCCATGGTTGTCGAGCATGGTTTTCACCACCGGAGGTGTGGCATGAAAATCGGCCCGTGTGGCTGGATGAAATACATATGGGTCGAACCCGATGCGGGCTTGGGGGCCCTGACGCCAAAGCAGGACAACCAAGCTTGTGACCGCCAAAATGGCGCGGGTTACAGACCAGCTGCCACGAACCAGCGAGCGGCGCATGACGAGGGCAAGGATGACGCTCGCCACGAGCAGAGAGGCAAGACTGCCCCAGACGAACGGACTGACCGGCATGCGGGTTGTCCAATAAAGTGAGGGAAAAGCTGAATGGTCACCGGTGTGGGTGAGGGCGA
>Ga0210387_10000984_pt1 | contig 21110 bp, 19 predicted proteins | sample IncBWC7OmetaG_FD_160108 | JGI IMG/M metagenome (GOLD analysis project Ga0210387, IMG submission 160108) | Forest soil microbial communities from Barre Woods Harvard Forest LTER site, Petersham, Massachusetts, United States - Inc-BW-C-7-O ...
ACATTCCAGCCCTTTTTGTCCCGATACTGCTCACCGCCCACATGCTTGCCTTCATGCTTCTTTTGAAGCGCGGCGACGTTGTGGAACAATACGGCAATTCACAGTCGCTCAAGGATTTGTCGCACGCGTTTCAGCACGGTCCCCATGAGACGCGTTGAGCGCAACTCGCCCACCAACGCGAGGAGCTCCGCCCGATGAATACAACTTCTTTGCCTACCCAAGCCTCAGTTGCTTCGTGGCCATCATTGAACGGCGCCGTGTCAACGCAGTCTTCGGCGACTTCTATCGTTCTGGCTGCGGCAGTTCAAGGCCAATCGCATAGCTTCCTGGCTACGGCGCGCACGTGGCTCCGGGACTTGTTTACTCCACCCTCGACTCAAGACCTGGAACGGCGTTGTTTGCCCTCGGTCGCTTTTACGCCCGGCGGGCCTTTGGTCTACCAATGGCAGATAGATCTCAGCATTGCACCAGAAGTGGGGCATCGGCAATCGAGCTTCTTTGGTCAGCGGGAACGGGCGAGCAGGCCAGGGAGGAGCGAGGGAGTGGCCGGCAACTGATCTTCTCCGAGTCAGCTGCTATTTTAGATTAGATGGCTGGATTGATGGCCAAAAGAAGGCACATGATGATTATTCGTGGCTTCAAAAATTCACGCCGAGGCGACCTAAAAGCGGTTGGTCCAAAATGAATACCCGGCACGCCGAACGCCTTATTGAATCTGAAAAAATGGCGCCCGCCGGATTGAAAGAGGTGGAAGCCGCAAAAAGGGACGGTCGGTGGAAGGCGGCCTATGATTCCTTTGGCAATGCCACTTTGCCAATCGATTTTCTAAAGGAGCTTGCCAAAGATAATAAGGCGAAAGCTTTCTTTGAAACGCTCAACAAAACAAATTTGTATTCCATCGCTTACCGACTCCAGACTGCGAAGAAGCCGGAAACCAGGGAGAAGCGGATGAAGGCGATCATCGAGATGTTGGCGCGGGGAGAAAAGTTCCATTGACGCGCTTAAAGTGTTCAGCGCCTCGTTATATACTTCCAGGCCTCGTCCATCCGGTTTTTATCGCTATCAAGATTTCCGGGCGCGTCGTCGCGAAAGCGCGCTTCAGAGGTTGGTGACAAGGGCGTGGGACAAACAAAACCCTTGCAATTGAGTTTGGCCGCGATTTCGGAGTCGGTACACTGCTCCAGCAAGCGATAGCCTTCGACGACGATCTCGGGTTTGGTCTTGCGCAGTTGCCATTTTATTGGACACGGGCGCTTACGGAGTTTCCAGTCTTGTGCCTTTCACCTCATCGTTGTCGCTGTCCAGCACCTTCCAGTTTGTATCCAAAAAGTCCACCTGGCACTCGCGGGCCGTGAACTCGTTCCCTGAGTCGGACAAAATCATGGTGCTATGGACTCGCATGTATCCGTTCACTTCACCTTCCTTCAATAGCACCGCGTAAAACGTCAGTTTGAACTCTCTGACGCCCGTTTGGGCCCAGCGGCCGTATCCGGGACCACGCTCATCCGAACCAAGGCCTTGCGGAAACTTGGTGTTACCGGTCGTAGTAAAGCTGCCGTCCCCGCCAAAGCTCGCAATGCTCAGTAGAGGCGGTGGTTGCACGCCCCCAGCGGATATCTTCACTTCCCACACCCCCACCAACGTCTTTTTCTCAGCCGCCTGTGCAACCAACATAACCGGAATGGTCACGCACAAGACAGCCAGCCCGATCAATCCTTTTTTTCTGGTGATACTCATACGCCGAAAAAGTGTCGCATTCGGGTCCAATATCGTTCGGTTTTCAACCCGGCCTTTGATCATCCGCCAGCTTGAACGCCAACTCTGTTTGCCATTTTGCTGAATTTGACTCCCCCCTTGGGTCGGTGAGGTAGTGCTCGATACGCGCCCGCCAGCCCTCGCCTCTCGAACCTGCGGCCCACTTGTCCCAGACAATGCCTTTATTCTGCGCCCAAGCCAACAAATCAGCCGTCGCCTGCATGAGCCCTTCGTAAGGGCCGGTGTAGACAATCGTCGCATACCGGCCCGCCGGAAGAGTGTCTGCAGTGATGCGGTTATCGCCTGTCACGGGCGTCGCAACCGGAACGCCTACGTCGATCTCCAACTTGGCCGCCATATCAATGACGCGGTAGCGCCACAGAGGCGCACCAGCCGGCTTTAAGCCCTTGTTTGCCAACCAGCCGTACACTTCACCCCAGAGCGGCGGAAGCAGTTTTCCTAATTCTTGCATAGTAACCTGGGTTCGAATCCCCACATAGTGTTGCTCATTGCGATCTTCAATCTTTGGTTCAGTGATCATTTTGTTTCCTTTTCGAGATTTTGCGGACACATTTAGTTAGATTTTCGCAGTGGGAACTTGAATTTCAGTGACATAAGAGTCGTCATCCTGGCGCAGCGGTTCTCCGCACTGCAGATAAATTTCGCGAATCGGTCCATGAACCTGATATCTGTTCGCCTCGACCCATTTTAGGACCCTCTGATAGCTTTGCGACAGCGTGTTGTAGGCGCCATGGTGAATGACGCTTGCCACTTTGACCGTTGGCAGATCGGCGCATCGTACTGTTGGCAGCCCCTGATATTTCTCGGCGACCGGAACACAAGCTTCGCCGTCCACGTCTTGATCCTTGTGTTCGTCGTCATGCCAGATCGCGAAGCACGGACCTCTCGTGGCCGAGCACGGGAGAACGCGGAAAAGCGCCGCGAAAAGCTGGCCGATCTGATTGTAGGCGGGGATCGTCTTTCGGATCGATGCGAACCGTTGAGCTGCGGTATCTTTAGTAATGACCGCGTCTGTATTGACGGTGTTCTCCTGGTGAATGAGCTGAATAAGGGCCTCGACTCGGTCTAGGCGCTCCTGCTCTTTGAGAAGCCGCTGCTGCTGTTCAGCCCGGCGCAACCGCAGCATTCCACGGAGTTCTTCTATGGAGAGATCAGCCTCGAGAACGTACCCGATCTGGTCCAAGGAAAATCCGAGATCGCGCAGCGCTAGAATCCGATGCAACTGACGAAGCTGAGCCACCGAGTAGTAGCGATAGCCCGACACCTCGTCGACCTGAGTCGGTTTCAATAAGGCGACTTCATCGTAATAACGCAGGGTTTTTACCGAGACCTGGCTCAATCTCGAGAAGTCTCCGATCTTCAACATAGCCCCTCGTACGCCCTCCAGCGAGGGGAGAGTCAAGCGAAAATTAGGGATTTATTGCGCAGCAACGGCCCAGTCTTTCGTCTTCTGCCAGAAACACAACGAGCACTTCAAAAAAATTTTGCCGCCTTATCCAGAGCTTTCAAAAAGCGCCTGGTGGGATTGCCCAAACTCTCCGTCTCTTTAAACGCTGTCCGATCGAACCAGCGCGCCGCACTCGCCAACTCTCGCAACGTCTCATCTCTTTCAGCCAGTGCTCCGCAGTCTCGCTCAACAATCCTCCTGGTCGGACCTCATCAATAAGATGGCGGAAGCTTGCCCGGGTACCTCCATTGCCAAACTCTCATGGTTATCGGCTTGGCACATTCGCGACGAGACCTACAGCAGAGCCCTAGCCACGCTCGTTAACCATCGGCATCGGCAAACCTTCGCCAGTCATTGGGGTCAGGGCATCACTTCCTCCTCTGATGGCCAGCGCTTTCAGTCCGGCGGTCGCGGCGAAGAAACGAGTTCAAGAAATGCAATATAGAATTCGCTCAGTCATGTTGAACGCATCCCCGCGATGCATTCGATCCATTAGTGATATCTAGTCTTGTGCGGAAACTGACGGTTTTCTCGATCTAACGTTATACCGTAGTCGCGTTCCAATAGCTTTCAAAGCTAGCTGTAGCCGTCGCGCTCAATTATGGAACCGACAAGCTTCGATCATCATGGACTTGACCACCCTGGCCCTTCGTCACGGGTGGCATAGCCTTCCGCGCGTATGACCACCGAAGAAGTTTTGATTATTGCACGGAGCGGTTGGGGAATTACGGGCCAGATCGCCTGCGGGTTGAAGTCCGGCTATGGCGGGTGGCGAGACCTACATCTGGGTCAAGGTAAGTGGGTGTATTTGTACCGCGCGGTCGATTCCACGAGGGTCCATCGATTTGCTTGTTTCGCCCAAGCGCGGCACCGTGACCGCCAATAGCTCCTTATGTGTATGAATTGACTCGAATTTATCATGATACTGACCAAAGTGTGTTCTTGGACTGGATCAGTTTTGCGGGAGAAACACCTCGACGACAAAGTTGAGAGAAGAGTTTGCGCGAGTTGAGAACTCAAGTAAATCGAGGACATCCGGTTAATAAGGTGCGCAATTTAGTCCTATTCATGGCGTGCGTTGCACTCTTCACCACGGTGGCAGCGCCTCTTTGCTCTGAAGCGGCTGACGAAAGAAAGTTGGAAGTCTTTTCCTGGTGGACTTCCGGCGGCGAGGCTGCCGCACTCGAAGTGTTATTCAAAGTTTACAAAAAGCAAAACCCTGGAGTTGAGATTATCAATGCGACCGTGGCGGGTGGCGCAGGCTTCGCTGCTCGGCCGGTTTTGCAAACTCGTCTGGCCGGCGGTAAGCCCCCCGACACCTGGCAAACCCATCCCGGTCAGGAATTGCTTGATCAGTACGTAGGACCCGGATACTGCGAGGCGATCACCGAGCTCTACAAGAGTGAAGGATGGGACAGGGTCTTTCCGAAGGAGTTGGTGGTGGATTTGCTGACCAAGGATCTAAAGATCTATGCAGTACTGGTGGGCATCCATCGTGGCAATATCCTTTGGTACAACACCAAACTGCTCGAAAAGAATGGAATCAAGGTTGGCGATCAGTTGAGCTTCGACCAGTTCTTCGCGGCCTGTGATAAGCTCAAGGCGGCCGGGATTCCTGCTCTGGGAGTGGGCGATTCAGGGATTTGGACCTCAGCGCAGCTCTTTGAAAACACGCTGCTTGGAGTAATTGGACTAAAAGGCTGGACAGATTTGTTTAGCGGCAAAATGCATTGGGACAATCCGCGGGTTAGGGAAGCCATGAAGCTGTTCGCCAAAATGCAAGATTATGTCAATCCGGATCATTCGGCTCTGAGTTGGGATCAGGCCATTCAAGCGTTGATGGAGGGCAAAGTGGCATTTAGTTCCATGGGAGATTGGGCTTATGGGGAATTCGTCAAGGCCCATATGAAAGAGAAAGAAGACTTCGGTTGGGTGTGTCATCCCTATACCGATGATTATTTTGTCATCATCGCTGACGGCTTCACACTGGCCAAAGGTGCTCCACACAAACAGGCGGCATTAGCCTGGTTAAGAAGTATTGGCAGTAAGGAGGCTCAGGAAGCCTTCAACTCCATCAAGGGATCAATCCCAGCGCGAACCGACGTCGATCGTTCAAAGTTTAACGCCTACCAGCAATGGTCGATGGATTCTTTCGTGAGCGATGACTTAGTGGCGAGTTGTGTGCATGGCGAAGCCGCTCCCGCAGCCTTCACACAGGCATTGAACGACGCGGTGGCCACGTTCGTCATGGATAGGAACGTGGACAATTTTGCCAATGCGCTGGTGAAGGCGACGAAAGAGCACCAATCAACGAAATAAGTAATTGAAAGTGCCGACCTGCCATCGACGAGACGGACGCCGGTAACGACCGAGGAGGAGGATTGGGACATGGCGTTCAACAGATAGGTCCGTCAACGGACCACTCTGAGCTTTATTGCGTCGCCTAAACGAACACCCGCACTATTAGCGCAGGTCATCTGAACCTGGCGGTTGTCGAGCAGGTACCCACCGGGAGGCGCGTGGATCGCCAAATGATGCGGCTCGACAATCTCAACCCGGCAAGCGGCGGCAGAAGCGTCTTCCGGATCTTCCTTCACAATGGCGGTGACGCTGACGAGTTCGAGCACCAAGTCGCCCGACGCTTTATACGGTGCGAGCGGATCAATAGAGTTGACCAGCACAATGATCTCTGCCACGACGCGAGAATTATCAAAGAAGGTTGAAAATTGCCAGCCAGGAATTGCCGCCCGTCCGGGAAAGTTTCCGACCCGTAAATCCGCCATGCGACAGCGGCGCGGTCCGGCGTTTGATCCGTTGTGGTGAATAGTGCATCGCCTCATAAGTGGTATGCCTCCCGCTTATGAGACGATGCACTAAGTGGGCTTGGCGTGATGGTGGTGATGGTGGTGGTGATGATGATGGTGCGGAGTAGGCGTCGGAGTCGAGCTGGGACTAGCGCTGGCAGAGGGACTTTGAATCGGCGTGGGAGAAGGAGTCGGAAAGGGCGTCGGAGTCAGGAACGGCGTCGGTGTCGGGAAAGGCGTCGTTGTCGGAGGGGCGGTCGGAGTTAAAGCAGGCGTTGGGGTTGGGGTGGGAGTCTCGGCAGGCGCTGGAGTCGGTGTCGGCGTTGGCACCGGGTTGACGGATCGGCCGCAAGCAAATAGAAGAAACCCTGCCAGAAGAAAAGAAACCGCGAGAATAGAATTTCGCCCCATTGCGAAACATTCCTGCAAAACGCGATTTAAGCCACAAGCTCTTGACTAAACTTGACGATCACCACCGCCGCTCCGTTGGCCCAACCTTCTCGACCGGATCTGGGTGGAAAAGAAACGAAGAGAATTAGCGGAATTCTCTAGAAACTGGAATCAATCAATCGAGGGCCAGAAATTCGTCTTTGTGTCGATCGATGAACTCGGTCAGTGAGGATCGGATTGCGTCGCTGAGGCGGGTGCCTCGAAACCAGTCTTCGGGATGTCGAACCACCCATTCCGCCAGGGCGTTTTTGAGCAGTTCGGGCTGGTTGACGGCGCCTCCTTGCATTTTGAGCCATCGAACCTGATCGTTCGAGAGCTGAGCCTGAACCCAAGGATCGACCTGGTTGGGGTCATCACTACCGTTCGATGTTAGGCCGTCTGGATTCATATTGAGCTGGAATGGTCGCGGCACTGCCGGCACGAATGTTGCTTCTCTCTCTTGAACCAACTAGGCGCATTTTCCAAAAATTTTTCTGCTGACCGTGCAGCGGATGTTCCCAAGTGGTGTCAAGAGCGATTTGCCGGCCGCGGATTAGATCATTCGTGGCAAATTGAAGGTGAATTCGGAGCGAAGTGTTCTTCTTGCGTTTTGGACGGACCTATCTAAAGCTACGCCGGTCATGAGAAAGAACGGGACTGGCAACGAACCTTGCGAGGCGTTGCCTCGGAGGCATTCCCTGCGCCTGGAGCGCCTAAGGAACGGTCGCGAGCAATTTTAATATCAACGACCCGAGAGAAATCGAACAGCGTGAATTTTCTTCAAATCATTATTCTTGGACTGGTTCAGGGTGCGGCAGAGCTTCTTCCGGTTTCAAGCTCGGCACACGTCATTGTAGTCGAGAAGCTCATGGGATTGGACCCCTCCAGTCCGGAAATGACCTTCGTACTAGTGATGCTTCACACCGGTACAATGTTTGCCGTAATCGTCTATTTCTGGAAGGCTTGGCGAGAGCATTACTTCTCCAGTGCCGCGGTCTTTCGAGGTGTCGCAACCAACGTGGTGGTTGCCACGGTCATGACAGGGATTGTCGGCCTGGCGCTTCAGTTGCTGATTGAGAAAATTTTTCTGAAAGGCGGCGAAAAGGCGGAGGTGGAATCACTTTTTTCGCAACTCCCTCTCATCGGCGGAGCGCTCTTGGCCGCAGGGCTGTTGATCATCTATTCAGGAATGCGCGAAGAACGGAACAAACGCGGTGAGGACGTCAATGCCTCGCGAGCCTGTTGGATCGGGGCTGTTCAGGGGCTCTGCTTACCGTTTCGCGGATTCTCTCGTTCCGGCGCGACGATCTCGACTGGTTTGCTGCTAGGGGTCGGTCAGCGCCGCATGGAAGAATTCAGCTTTGCGCTGGCGGTTGTATTGACGCCGCCGGTGATCGCAAGAACTTTGTGGCGGCTGTTCAAGGCGCACTCGGAGACAAGTCATCCTTCCCATCTGCTGCACGTCGCGTTGCCCGGGTTGTTTGGGTTGGTCTGCAGTTTTGTGGCTGGGTTGCTTGCGCTCCGGCTGCTGTCACGCTGGTTAGAAGGGGGCCGTTGGAAGTTTTTTGGCTATTACTGTGTCGTTGCCGCGATCGTCGTGTTTGGGCTCGCTTTTGCCGGGTTCTGAGGTGGAGCGAACAATCTTTTTCTCGACACTGAGCTGAGTGTGGATCGAAAGTGCGCAAGCCATGGAAACAACGGATCCATATTCGCGTGAGAGCATCGAAGGGCAGTCTGCGGAGCAGGGGGGTAAGCTCAATATCAGTCCGGTGCAACCGGCCCAAATCGAGTCCCAGGACGCCCATTGGCTTCGAATGGATCCGTCCCTCACCAGAGCGGTCCTGGCCAAGACCGAAGAAGAATTGCTGGGCAGCCTGGCTGCGTTGATGCGAAATAAAGTTGAGCACGAGCAGGCCAGCCGGAGATTCGCGCAAATCCAGATTGATGCCGAGCAGGCCAAACGCGGACTCGAAACGATCAAAGAACAAATTCGGCGGGCGGAGGAGGAAGTGGCGACGCGCTTGAACGAACAGAGCCGAATCAATGAGGAGATCGCCCGTGTTCGACAGGAGCTGGCAATACTTCGCGACGGACACCAGCAGCATACCGAGATGGTTGCCAGCCTCAAAAACGAGGCTGCACAAACGCAACAGTTACTCGCCGAAGCTGAGCGGAATCTCAGCAGCGTGAAAGAAGCAGCAGGGGCTCAGTTGGCGGCGCATCGCGAAACGATTGCTCAGCTGGCTCAAGTCAAAAATGAAAAGGCGGTTCTCGAAGAGACTTTGGTGCCTTTGCGGGAAGAAGTGGATGAACGGATCAGGGCGCGCGAAGCTCTGATTACGGAGGCGGTACTCCTTTACCAACAGGTGACCCGACAGGCCGCAGACAAGGAACGGCTCAATGCCGGATTAATCGATCTTCGCAGGGAGATTGCAGCGGCTACTGAGGAACGGCAACGCCTGCAAAAGTCGATGGCAGAGGAACAGAGTCGCGTCAGCGAATTGTTGAATCGTAAGGGGACCCTTGAGCAGTTGGCTGCGGAGGCCGCCGATCGGCGGAGTGCGCTGCACTCCGAGGTCGCTGCACTCGAGATCCGTTTGCACGAATTGACCGAAGCCGCGAAAAAGGCGGAGCAAGCTCGGATCATTCCCGAAAGTCTACCGCTCCTATTTGGGGCTGAAGCTCACCAGATTGCACCGGGATGGGATCCTTACCCTCTGGAAAGTGAATTTCACACGGATGAAGAACTTGATGCCAAAAAGGTCGTCGAACTCGTTGCAAGGCTGCCTGGTTTGGAGGGATGCCTGATTGTCAAGAATCATGGTCCGGTTTTAGCTTCACAAATGCCGGAGCGCATCCATGCTCATTTGAAAGTCCCGGATCGAAATTACCAACTTCTTTTCGAGCGTCTGGAGAACAAGTTGGAGGAGTATAATCTGCAGAACGCTCATCTGGCGACCTTCGATCTCGGCCAAGAAGCTCTGACGGTTGCGCAAGCGAATCACGCCTTCGTATTGGTGAACCATCGACAAACCAAGCTTCGGCCGGGGGTGCCGGGAAAATTGGCTTCGATCGCCAGCGAAGTGGCAAAAATGTATCCCTAGCCTGGAAAGAGCCCGATCTTCCAGGCTGGCTATTTGGCCGTTGCGCTGGTCACTGTTCGTTTGGTCACCTGATTACCCCGCGTTTTTGGACCGCGAACTGAAAAATCGACGGCGGAAAACAGTTGTTCGTCCGTCCGGGCACCTTTGGCGTGCCGATATTTCAAACGGATCTCGGTGATCGGACGATCAGTCAAAAGCCTAATCTTCGCGTTATCCTGAGCGCAATTGTAGTCGCGATTCATGATGGCTCCGCCAAATGCGAAACGCTTAATGAACGTCGCTTTCGAGGTACTGTAGACAAGCGTGAATATTTTATCCCGATCGAAAATCCCGAAATAAATGAGATTCTTGTCGACAAATAGCTTGTCTGGAGGGGCTATCATCTGATAGCGCCCAGTGTCCCAGACCAGGAGCAAACGATCGAGCGGAGAACACCGAAATGCAGGTTCGGCTTTTACCTCGTGTCCGAGAAAGCTGCGCTCCTGATCGTAGGCAATCGCCAACTCGTTGGCGGTCAGTTCCCGGACGTCAATCTCTTCAGCCGTGGTCAGCTGGGTTTTTCGCTTGTACTGCTTGCCGTACTTGTCGATGAGACGTTGAAGATAATCGATCGCATAGTGCGTTAGCTTTTTGAGGTGTCGCGCAACCTCTTTGAGCTCCAGATTAATTTTTACTTTGTCTTCCTCATTCTTTTTCAGATCAAACCTGGAAATGCGTTTGATCTGAAGGCTCAAAAGCATTTCCACATCTTCAAGGGTGACGTCGCGCGTGAGCTGATTGCGAAATGGCTGAAGGCCTTTCAGCACAGTTTGCTGAACTAACTCGTAGGTTTCGCATTCTTCGATTCGCTGGTAGATCCGATTTTCGATGAAGAGTTGAATCAGCGACTTCCAATGCAAATCGTCTTGGAGTTCATTCTGCCGAAGTTCGAGTTCCTGTTTCAGGAGGGAGACTAACCGGGTGGTGTTAAACCGGAGGACTTCGTCGGTGTCCATCTGCACCGGACGCTCCCCTTTGATGACCACGATATTGGAGTGAATGGTCACTTCGCACTGGGTAAAATGGTAAAGGGCAGTAATCGCTTTCTGGGGGTCCTCACCCGGAGAAAGGGTGACGAGTATTTCCACCTGTGCCGCGGTGAAATCACTGATGGAACGAATTTTGATGCGTCGTTTTCGGGCGGCTTCTTCGATCGAGGCGATCACGGATTCGGTCGTGGTGCTGAAGGGAATCTCTCGAATAACAAGTTTGTTGGTCTCCCGTTTTTCGATCTTGGCGCGCAGCTTGATTTTACCATTGCCGCGATGGTACTCGGTGGCGTCCATCAGTCCACCTTGCGGGAAGTCCGGGAGAAGTTTGAAGCGTTTATCCTGGAGGATGGCGACTTGAGCCTTGAGTAATTCAATGAAGTTATGCGGCAGCACTCGAGTCGACAGCCCGACGGCGATTCCTTCCGAGCCCAACATTAGCAAGAGGGGGAGTTTGCTCGGAAGAATAAGGGGTTCGCGGTTTCTGCCGTCGTAACTAGGAGTGTAAGCGGTCAGTTTTGGATTGAAGACCTCATGGCGGGCCAATTCTGTTAGCCGGCACTCGATATAGCGAGAGGCCGCAGGAGGGTCGCCGGTATAAATGTTACCAAAATTACCCTGGCCTTCGATGAGATAACTCTTGTTCGTTAGGTTGACTAAAGCTTCTTCAATGGATGCGTCGCCATGAGGATGATATTGCATCGCATGCCCGACGATATTGGCGACTTTGTTGAATCGGCCATCATCCTTCTCATACAAGGAATGCAAGATCCTGCGCTGGACAGGCTTCAATCCATCTTCGAGCTGCGGAATCGCTCGCTCCCTGATGACATAAGAGGCGTACTGGAGGAAATTGTCATTCACGAGATCCTTGAGAGGATCTTCGGGAAGGTGCAGCAGTGCGGAATCAGGCGGCATGGGAAGTTGTCAGTTGTCCACCACCAAGTGTCCCATGATATATTCGCGGCGCTGAGGCGTGTTCTTGCCCATATAGAATTGGAGAAGAGGCTGAATGGCATGAGCGTCATCGACGCTGATCTGCGTGAGTTTCATGTCGGGCCCGATAAAGGCCTTGAATTCGGCGGGTGAAATTTCCCCTAAGCCCTTAAATCGGGTCACTTCCGTATTCCGTAATTTAGCAACGGCATCATCCCGTTCCGGCTCGGAGTAGCAGTAAATCGTCGATTTCTTGTCGCGTACGCGGAACAGGGGGGTCTCGAGGATATGAACAAATCCACGAATGATAATGTCGGGAAAAAAGCGGAGGAAACAGGTGATCAAGAGGTTTCGGATATGCAACCCATCCACGTCGGCGTCCGTCGCAACAATCACTTTTCCGTAGCGGAGACCCTGGACAGTTTCCTCGACGTTCAACGTGCGCATCAGATTGAAAATCTCATCGTTCTTATAGACGATGGTGCGATTCAGATCCCATACGTTCAGCGGCTTACCTTTGAGCGTAAATACGGCCTGGAGTTCGGGATTGCGACAACTGGTAATCGACCCCGCAGCCGATTGACCTTCGGTGATGAAGATCATCGACTCGGTCCCGGTCTGCTTTTCAAGGTTCAAGTGAGTCTTGCAATCTTTGAGTTGCGGTATTCGGAGCGAGATCGCCGCAGTGCGTTCCCTGGCGAGTTTACGGACGTCCTGAAGCTCTTTGCGCAGTCGCCGGGTCTCGTTAATCTTGAGCAGTAGCCGGTCGGAGACCTCAGGGTTGCGATGCAGTAAACTGATCGCTGTTTCGCGTACTTTATTGACGAGATCGGTTCGGATTTCGGTATTACCGAGCTTGTTCTTGGTTTGCGACTCGAACACAGGATCCTGCAATCGGATGGAGATGGCGCCGACCAGGCCCTCGCGGACGTCGTCCCCATCGAATTTCGACTTCGAAAAATCGTTGATTGCTTTCAGCATCCCTTCGCGGAAGGCGCTCAGATGCGTCCCGCCGTCGGAGGTATGCTGGCCGTTGACAAACGAGTAGTGGTCCTCCGAGAGGCGGTTGGTGTGTGTGAACGCAATCTCGAGCATCTTTTCCCGGTGATGCAGGACCGGGTAAATGGCCTCCTCAGCGACGTCCTCTTCCACCAAGTCTTTCAGACCGTTTTCAGAGGAATAGACGGTGCCGTTCCAGGCAATTTTCAAGCCCGCGTTCAGAAACGTGTAAAGACGGATTCTTCGGATGATATGCTCTTCGCGGAATCGAAATATTTTGAAGATCTTGGGATCGGGTTCGAAGAGAATTTCCGTGCCTTCGGATTCGACCTGTTTGCCTTTTTGTTGGGATTTCAGTTTTCCTCTCTCGAAGTCTGCGCGAAAAAACTGGCCATCGCGGTGACTGGAAACCGAAAAACGGGAAGAGAGCGCGTTAACCGCCTTAGTGCCGACGCCATTCAATCCGACGCTGAACTGAAAAACGTCATCGTTGTATTTCGCGCCCGTGTTGATCCGTGAAACGCAGTCGATCACTTTGCCGAGCGGGATGCCGCGACCGTAATCCCGGACCCGGACGAGAGGGCCATCCATTGTCACATCGATCTGGCGACCGTACCCCATGATGAATTCGTCGATGGAATTGTCGATTACCTCCTTTAAAAGGATATAGATGCCGTCATCATGGTGCGTGCCATCCCCCAGACGGCCGATGTACATCCCGGTACGCGTCCGAATGTGTTCCAGAGAGGAAAGAGTCTTAATCTTACTTTCGTCGTAATCGTGCTTCTTTCGGGACATGGTTGGGGAGACGTGTCGGCGTGTGGGCGTGTTGTTGTGTTGGGGTGTTAGGGTTAGCGGAATGTAGCGGAATCTTTTAGTGGAGGCGAATCAGCGGTTTACGCGCTGTTTCAGCAAAATGCAACTGCGCGGAAGAGTTCCCGAGAGAAAGCCCAAAATCGACGTGCGCTGATTGGCCTAGTGGTGTGGTAAATCCTGCATGCGCCGCCAAGCGGATACCACAGCTGGATCGCTGATGTATCTGACCAACAGGTCGCCAAGTTTTTCGGCGAGATCCATGTCTTCCTTGGCGAAGAAATTGAAGCGTTCGATTGCTTTCTGACACAAGGGTGGCGCGTTCTCCACGTTTCCTTGGTCAATTTCGAATACCGCGCGATCCAGCGGTGCCATTTGCCTTCGCCAGTTGATCATTTCGTCCACGTACTGGTTGATGACGTCGACGGCCTGTTTTGAGTCCGCCACCACATTCGCTCGTTTCTCGACCACACGGAGCATTGAGATGTGAGAGTCGATTACCCTGGCATAGTCTTCGCAGATATCGGCGAAGAGGGTGCCTGCGCCCAGGAGCAGTACCGTGAGCGACAGTAATCGTGAGCGGAATGAGGTCAGCATTGTGTGGAGTCTGTTCAGAACGCCTTTGTTCTAATGGTTACGACCTCCATGAATAAATTGTCCCCTTCGCCATGTTCCCTCATGATTTAAGTGGAAAGTGAAGATAACTTCACGCCTTTTCCAGAATTACCTTTTAGATCGCCGTTTGGAAGGATTCGTTGGCAGCCGCGGTTCTCTGCGTCATCGCGACGCAATTATGGTTTTTGCCAGCGATTGCACTTGCTCCGCGCTGTGTGAGGAGGAGAGGGCGATCCGCAGACGAGCCGACCCCCGGGCCACCGTCGGGTAGCGAATCGCCGGCGCCAGAAAGCCGTTTGCGTAGAGGATCTCCGCTAAATGCAGGGTCTGTTGTTCGTCGCCGATCACCAATGGGAAGATCGGGCTGATCGGATCCGGAATTTTCCGGGGAACGGGCGTCAAGCATTCGATCAAGAGGCGGACATTGCCGCCAAGCCGGGAGCGCAGCGTCTCTCCCTCCTCGGTTTGAACAATCTCAAGTGCTGCGGACGCGGCGGCAGCGCTAGACGGCGGCAGAGCCGTCGAATAGATAAAGCTGCGGGCTTTGTTGACAAGAAGTTGGATCAGCATCTTTGAACCACAAATGAATCCGCCGCTCGCGCCGAACGCCTTGCTGAGTGTTCCCATCTGAATATCGATCTGCCGCGTTAAACCGAGGGCAGCGGCCCAGCCCGCCCCGCGCGGACCGATCACTCCGGTGGCATGCGCTTCGTCTACGAGAAGCAGCGCTTCGAATTCTGTCTTAAGGCCGACAATCGTCTCCAGATCTCCGAAGTCGCCATCCATGCTAAAAATGGACTCGGTCACGATGAGCGTTTTGCCTTGAGGATAGGCTTGTTGAGCCCAAGCGAGGTGGTGCTTCAACTTTGTCGCGTTGTTGTGCGGGAATACGCGCAAGGACGCTCCCGAGAGTTTTGCTCCGTCGATCAGGCAGGCGTGCGCGAGTTTGTCCAGGATGACGACGTCGCCTGGACCAACCAGGCTGGTAATGGTGCCAATGGCCGCGGCGTAACCGGTACCGAACAGGAGCGCGCTCTCAGCGCCCTTGAATCTCGCGATTTCTTCTTCAAATTTTGTGTGTGGGCGTTCTGTGCCGGCGACCAGCCGGGAGGCGCCTGCTCCAGCGCCGAATCGATCAATCGCGGCTTTTGCAGCCGCTAGAACCGCAGGGTGCTGCGAGAGTCCGAGGTAATCGTTGGAGGCGAAATTCACCAGCAAACGGTCACCCATCCGCACCATGGGGCCTCGAATTTCTTCGATGGTTCTGAGCTCGCGGTAGAGGGATTTCTTTCGTAGCTGGGTCAGGAGCTCGTCATAGGGAAGCATCGGTGAGAAGTTCCCTGGTTTCAGTTCGTCTCTATTCTTTTCAGAACGCGATCGAGTTCTGCGTCGTGTTCAGCACCGAGTTTTAAGGCACGGTAATAGTGGCGGCGGGCGAGTTCAATGGCCGGAGGTTGTCGTTCCAGGTAAAGGACCGCGAGGTTAAAATGCGCCTCGGCGTATTGCTCGTCGAGGTCGATCGCTTTGCGCATTTCATCTTCGGCCCCCTGTAACCAACCGCACTTACGAATCAGCACGCCGAGGTAGAGATGGGCCTTGGGGTCCCGCGGATCAAGATAGACGGCCTGGCTTAGAGCCGCGAGACCGGCATAAAGATCATTTTTTTGATAGTCGATAATGCCCAGTGTCAACCATGCTTGCTGAGCGGTCGGATCCAGTCGGACCGCCTTCTTCAGATGCTCCTCTGCCTGAGGAATCTCCCCGAGTCGAAACTCCGCCGAACCAAGGTTAGCCCAGGACATCGGATGGGTGGGAGCGAGTTCGGTCATTTTTTGAAATTCACTTTTTGCATCTTCGAATTTGCCGGCTTGAAAGTCGGCGAGCCCCCTTGACGCGGAGCTCTTTGCCTCTTCCGAAAGGGCCGGAAGCCCCGATTCCGGAGGGTCGGCGGCTCGAAGCAGGCATCCAACTAAGAAGATGATCGAAGCGCAGAACGTCAGCAATAGAACAGGCCGGGGTGCGCCCGGAAACTGAATCGCGAGTGCTCGAGGCGATCTGCGACACGAGAAATGGAACGAAGGAAGCATACGACAAATTCGATTTGGACCGTGTGACGATCTGGACTCTGGACGTGACTATCTGTCTCTGCCCAGTTCGCGTGCTCGTTCGGAAGCTGCTCGAACCGCGGACATGATGGTGTACCGCAAGCCGCGGGCTTCCAGGGTTTCGATTCCGGCCATGGTGGTGCCTCCTGGGCTGGCGACCATCTCCCTCAGTTCAGCCGGATGAAGTTTCGTTTCACGGATCATTTGCGCCGAACCGAGTACGGTCTGGATCGCCAATTGGAAGGCAATTTCTCTCGGTAACCCCATCATCACCCCGCCGTCTGCGAGGGCTTCAACAAACATAAAGACGTACGCAGGGCCGCTACCGCTCAGACCGGTGACTGCATTCAAGGATGTTTCCCGGACTCGAAAGACCAGACCGACGGCGGAAAACATTTTGTCTGCGACCTCGGCGTCCGCGGGCGTTGCGTGGTCGCCCAACGCATAGGCAGTTGCTCCTTTCTTCACCAGGGAAGGGGTATTTGGCATCGCTCGAATGACTCGGGTTCGATGGCCTGCCGCATCCTGCAAAGCTTGGAGGGTGATTCCCGCCGCGACGGAAATCAATAGCTTCCCGTCCATGTCTTGCCGCACATCGCGAAGGAGTTGGACCGAATCAGCCGGCTTCGTCCCGAGCACGATCGTGTCGGACTGCTGCACGAGTCTCTTTGAAGTAGGGGCGAGAGAAAGCCCATACTGTTGGACCTCCTCCTTAATCGTTTCCGGATGCCGGTTGATAACAAGAATGTGCTCAGGCTTGCAGGCACCCGCCTGCAACATTCCTTGCACCAATGCAGACGCCATTTTGCCGAAGCCTAAAAAGCCAAAAGTCATTGGAAGCTAAGATCTTCGCTTCACTACGCATTCGATGCAAGGAAAGGAGCCAAGAAGCCAAGAAGCCAAGGAGTCAGGAGTCCCACGGGTAGAGCGCTTGAACATTGAGATCGCTCCTTGGCTCCTGGCTTCTTGGCTTCTCGGCTTCTTTCATGGCTCCCGCGCAAACTCGCGTTTGGCATGGTTAAACATTATATTCGAAGCCGCATGCATCAGCGGGTTGCGCCTTCCAGCTCAAATAAAAGAAAACGCCCAAGATGGAGGCGTTCGTTGGTGCTGGTCGCTCTCCTCGTCATAGTCGGGGTTGGAGTGTATTTAGTGGAGCGCGGTCCTGATCCGATTGTAATTACCACGGAAAGGGCGACGATTTGTGATATCACCCAGCTGGTGTCGGCGACTGGCAAGATCCGGCCGGAAGTTGAAGTGAAAATCTCTCCAGAGGTTGCTGGCGAAATCATTGAAATGCCCGTGATCGTCGGGCAACCGGTAAAGAAGGGCGATCTGCTCGTAAAAATTAAGCCTGACAATTACATCGCGCGGGTGAACCAGGCAAAGGCCTCCCTGAGCGCCGCCGAAGCGGACAGTTTGCAGCGGAAGGTGCAGATGTTGAACGACCAACTCGACCTCCGGCGGGCCCAGGAGCTGTTTAGCAAGAAGCTCGTCTCGGAGACCGATTACAAGGCGGCAGAGACGAAGGCTCAGGCCTCTGAGGCATCGTATGCCTCCTCGTTGCATCAGATCGATGTGGCAAAGAGCAACCTTGACCAGAACGAAGATCTATTGAGCAAATGCGTGGTTTACTCTCCGATGGACGGCGTGATCAGCGTATTGAGCAGCGAGATCGGTGAGCGCGTGGTAGCGACCGGTGATTTCGCGGGAACGGAGGTAATGCGGGTAGCGAACTTCGGTTCGATGGAAGCTCGGGTTGACGTCAACGAGAACGATGTAGTGAATGTCGACTTAGGAGATCCAGTGCGAATTAAGGTGGATGCGTATCCCGGCAGACCGCAGAACGGCAGCGTCAAACGGATCGCCAGCACCGCCACGGTGAAGAACGAAGGCACGCAGCAGGAGGTGACAAACTTTGAGGTTAGAATCCAGGTAATAAATCCGCCGGTACAGCTTCGCCCGGGGATGAGCGTGAGCGTCGACATCGAGACCCAAACCGTGCATCACGTGGTCGCGGTGCCGATTCAATCGGTGACGGTCCGTAGCAGAGAGAGTGGCAAAACGCCTGAGAAACTAAAGCAAGAGCGCGAAAAACGGACAGGTGTGAACTCGAGCGAACTGGAACGACAAACCAGAAAGGAACTTCAAAGAGTGGTGTTTTTGAAGGAGCAGGACACGGTGCGGCTCGTTCCGGTGCAAACGGGGATCGCGGATAACAATTTCATTGAGATTCGGTCGGGAGTTAAGGCGGGAGACGAGGTGGTTTCGGGATCTTACACGGCAATCAGTAAAGATCTTACCGAGCGGTCCAAGATCAAGATCGAGAGCCCGAAGGATGCGAAATGATTCAGAAATCGTGAGGGAGAACCAGGTCATCCGGCCAAAAGGCGATCTGGTGATTGGCATCGAGCGGATCACCAAGGAATACGAGATGGGGTACACGACAATCCGGGCGCTGAAAGGTATTGACCTTTCCATTCATCGTAACGAATACCTGGCGATCATGGGGCCCTCGGGAAGCGGGAAATCGACCTTGATGAACATGATCGGCTGCCTCGATACGCCGACCACGGGCCGGTATGAATTTAATGGAAGAGACGTCGCCGCAATGGGGGACGATGAGCTGGCAGCGATTCGCAATAGAGAGATCGGATTTGTCTTCCAGACGTTCAACTTGCTTCCGCGTTCTACAGGTCTCGAGAACGTCGAGCTTCCGTTGATTTATGCCAATGTCAAAGCGGACGAACGCCGGTTGCGAGCCGAACAAGCAATGGATGCCGTCGGCTTGGGCGATCGAATGTACCATCGGCCGAACGAGCTCTCCGGGGGCCAGCGGCAACGGGTGGCGATTGCTCGAGCTTTGGTGAATAACCCATCGATCATTCTGGCGGACGAGCCGACGGGGAATCTTGATTCAAGAACCGGCGAAGAAATCATGGCACTCCTGGAGAATCTTTATGCGAGTGGCCACACGATTGTGGTCGTGACTCACGAAGAACCTATCGCACGTCACGCCCGAAGAATTGTGCGCCTGCGGGATGGACTTATCGAAAACGATGTGGAATACGGTTGAGTGGATAGAGGGATTCCGCATCGCCGCTCAACAAATCGCGGCGAATCGGACCAGATCGATACTGACCACGTTGGGGGTCGCCATCGGGATCATCGCCGTCACCCTCATGGGCACAGCGATTTCTGGTATCAATACCGGGTTTGATCGCAGCATGTCAGGATTTGGCGATGACGTCTTGTACATCGAACAATGGCCGTGGACTACGGGAGCGGACTACTGGCAGTTTCGAAATCGGCCTGACATCAAGTTGTCGGCCGTGGATCGTCTGAACCAGGTCATCGAAGCGAATCCGAATTCCTTATTGGATTTGGCCGTCGCGGCGCCGGCTTCCATTCAGACCGTAATTTACGGAAAACGACAGGTCTCCAACGTTTACACCATGGGAACGACGAGTGATTATGCCTACGTCTCCACGACGAGCTGTCAAGAAGGCCGGTTCATCAACGAAGCCGAGAGTCGGGGGGGACGAACCGTTTGCGTAATTGGTCAAGATGTGGCGAGCGGACTCTTCGGCGGCGAAGATCCTATCGACAAGGCAATTCGGATTCGCGATCAGGAGTACCGAGTGATAGGAGTATTTGCCAGGCAAGGATCGTTCCTGGGTATTTTCAGTTGGGATGCTCAGGTCGTGATTCCTCTTGGGTCATACATCAGATACTTCAAGTCGAATCAGGAAAACGCGTCGATCAGGGTGAAGGTCAGAGATAAAACCCGAATTGCTGAGGCGACGGAAGAATTGCGCGGCGAATTTCGACGAATTCGCGGAATCTGGCCGGAGGAGCAGGATAACTTTGCCATTAACGAACAAAGGGCGCTTCGATCGTCGATCGAACCGATCAAAGCCGGTCTGGCGATTGCCGGGCTATTCATCACAGGCCTCGCGCTTTTCGTTGGTGCAATCGGAATCATGAATATCACGTTTGTGAGCGTGAAGGAGCGAACCCGGGAGATCGGAACTCGAAAAGCGCTCGGCGCTCGGCGCCGGACGATTCTGATCCAGTTTCTGATTGAAGCAATCTCTATCTGCCTGGTTGGAGGAACCATCGGTCTCGCCCTCGCTTTTGGTCTCTTTGGGTTAATAGGTTATGCCTTCCCAGGGTTTCCGATGCAATTTTCGCCAATGTTGGTGGCCACGGCGCTATTCATCTGTGTGCTTACGGGGATTTTTGCCGGTTTCGCCCCGGCTTGGCAGGCATCCCGCTTAAATCCGGTGGAAGCGCTGCGCTACGAATAGCATGAAGACCTGGGAACTTGTCAGGATGGCGTGGAAGGCATTGGGAGTGAATAAGTTGCGTTCTACCCTGACAACTTCAGGGATCGCCATCGGCGTCTTTTCGATCATTAGCGTGATGACGGCGATCTCGGCTCTCCAGACGTCGATCGAGACAGGACTAAGCTTTCTGGGATCAAACATCTTTCAGTTTTCGAAGTACCCAAATGGAATCAATGTCCGCGGAGACGATAAATACCGTAATCGGAGAAACATTGACTACCAGACCTACGCGAAATTCGCTCAACTGGTGGAAGATGAGGTGGATGTGATCTGCCCCAAAGCCTGGGATAACAGTACTCAGGCGGTATTCGAGAACAAGAAGACCAATCCGAACATCGAACTGTGCGGGACCACGCAAAACTTTCTTACGGCCAACAATTTCAGGATCAGTGACGGGCGTAATCTTTCGGCGGATGACGTTGAATTCTCGCGCAGCGTTTGCGCGATCGGTCAACAAATCGTTGAGCGACTTTTCCCGCAGGGGCATGCGGTCGGCAACACCATCAAATTGAATGAAAAGAACTACGAAGTAATCGGGACCCTTGCGGAAAAAGGAGGCAATTTTGGGGGGAGCGACGACAATCTCGTCCTCATTCCGATCACCGAATTTTTCGAAAACTACGGGTCGCGGGAGCGATCGTTGAACATCGCGATCCAGGCCAAGAACCAGATGGTCTACCAGCGAACCATGGCAATCTCGATCGC
>Ga0210387_10000985_pt1 | contig 21100 bp, 11 predicted proteins | sample IncBWC7OmetaG_FD_160108 | JGI IMG/M metagenome (GOLD analysis project Ga0210387, IMG submission 160108) | Forest soil microbial communities from Barre Woods Harvard Forest LTER site, Petersham, Massachusetts, United States - Inc-BW-C-7-O ...
ACCCTACGCCCCACCCCCGCCAGCGCAGCGCCAGACCCGCCAGTGCCGTCAGGGTAACGACCGCGAGCCAGACGAAGTTTCCTGCCGGCGAACCCCGCTGCACCATGCGTCGCGCGACCGGCGAAACGAGGAAGCCGAGCGCTCCAAGCCCCGCCCAGATCAGACCGTAGCTGGCTGCCGGAAGATCGATCAGCCGGAAGTACGAGCTGGAGAACGTCAGGAACAGTCGGATCACAGAGTCGAGCAGCACGCCTGCCAGAATCACGAAGAGCGCGAGCGGCACGTGCGCAATCCACGCTCCCGCAGTCAGCACCGCCTCGATCGCGGTTTCCTTCGACGGCTGCGGCTGCTCGTCGGCCGCCAAGTTGCGGCGCGTCGATTTTCGGCTTGGCTCCCGCATGCTGAGGGCGACCAGGAGCGTGAGCGCGGCCGTGACGAGGTTGAGATAAATTGGAAAACGCAGCGTTATGCCCTGCGTGAATCCCCCGGGGCATCCGAGCGTCCCGGCAATCGCGTTCATAAACCCGGGATCATAGATCGCGCCGCCGACGAGCATGGCGACAACCATCCCCACCGACTGGTAGCGAGTGACTTGGTCGAGTACCTGCGGCCATTGCGCGGATCGTCCGCTCTCCGCGAGGGAATCAAAAACGAGCGCCTCGTCAGCGCCGCTCGCCAAGCCCTCCGCCACACCGCTCAACAAGCGGTTTGCCAGGCAGAGGAGGAAGAGCAGAGTCCCTCCGCCAGCCGGCGCCACGCCAAGGACCGCCATTTCTATCACCATAGCGACTGCGGCGGCGACGACCAGAGGCCGGCGTCCGATCCGATCCGCGAGCGCGCCGGCGGGCAGGTCCGTGCAGACAATAGCGATTGCCCACGCGAAATTCAGCAGCGTATATTGCGTCGCGCTGAGGCCGAGATCGAGGAACAGTACCGCCAGTACCGGGTAATAGAACCGCGAATTGAAGAGCACGCGGAAAAGGACAAAGCGCCGCCAGTTGCGATCGGCGGCATCGCTGAAATCGGAAGTACTCATGCCAGTTGCGCCATACTATCCGCTTTTGCGCCGGTGGCGATTGCCTATCGCAATTCGCTCTATGCCGTCACCGTTGTCGTCCTGGCGGCGGTGCTCCTGTTCGCCGGCGTTTCTTACAGCCAGGAGCCGGCGCCTGCTCCAACGGTCGCGCGGACGCGTTTGGTGGTGGGCCTTACCCAGTCGCCGCCGTTCTGCATGAGGGGTGAAGACGGTTCCTGGAGCGGCGTTAGCGTGGAATTGTGGCAGTGGATTGCCGCTGACCTCGGGATCGATACCGAGTTCCGTGAGAGCACGGTGACCGGCCTGTTCAACGACCTCGCTCCGGGGCGCCCACTGGACGTCAGTATCGGCGCGCTGACGATCACCGCAGAGCGCGAGGACCGGTTGGACTTCAGCCAGCCATTTTTTCTCTCCGGACTCGGCGTGGCGGTGAAAACCGCACCTGGTGCGGGCGGATTCTTGGCATGGCTCGGGCGGTTGCTCATCTGGAATTTCTGGCGAATCGTGGCGGCACTCGCTGCCTCGCTGGTGCTGGTGGCGCTGCTCGTTTGGGCGCTGGAGCACAAGAGCAACCCGAAAGAGTTTGGCGGCAATGGCAAGGCACACCGCGGCATTGGCTCCGCCTTGTGGTGGAGCGCGGTGACGATGACGACCGTGGGCTACGGCGACCTGGCCCCGCGCAGCCCAGCCGGCCGGCTGGTGGCGATCGCGTGGATGTTCGTCAGCTTATTGCTGGTGTCCTGGTTCACCGCCTCGATGGCTTCGATCCTGACCGCGGAGCGCCTGGACGCGGGGACCGGAGGCTTCGTAGTGCGCGGACCGGACGACCTGCGCCGTCTCCACGTGGCCGTGATTGGCGGCACCTCCAGCGAAGAGTACCTGAGGCACCGCCAGATTGACTACATTCGCATTCCTCAGAAAGAGATGTTAGACGTTCTGTTGACCGGCCGCGCCCAGGCCGTTCTGGGCGATGCGCCTGTCCTGCGCTATGTGGCACGGCGCGAACCTTATACCGGGAAGATCACGGTCCTGCCGCAGACCTTCCAGATGGAACCCTACGGCATCGCCTTGCGTGACGGCAGCACTTGGCGGAAGTCGGTTGACCGCGCGCTCCTGCACCGGCTCGCGTCCCCGGAGTGGCGGGATCTCATCTACCGTTACCTGGGCAATACAGAGTGAACTATTTGGCTACAGTGTTTGATAGTTCGTCAACTGACTTTTTATACCAGGCTGGTGTTCTGTAGCGCCTGAGGAAGAAAATTGCTTTTAGCACTTCCTCCAAAGCTCTTGATCCGAAGACGCCCCACACAGAAAAGTGCAGGACAAACGCTGAAAAGATGGCGGCCGGCACTCCGATCGCGTAGCTCCCGATCACATGGCCAAGCAGGATGTACTTAGTATCTCCCCCACTAGGTAGAATACCATTTCCAAGAATGCTATTTAACACCTTCGCCGGTTGCACGCAGGCCGCGATGATCAGGCCCCAAAAGGTGAAGTGCAAAACCTCCTTGCCGACGTTCGGATAGACGAAGGCAACCAGGAAGCTGGTTCCGAAAAGGAGCACACTAAACACCAGCCCGGCAATTAATCCCAGTCTGAGCGCCGCGTTAGCGTGCCGCTTGGCAACTTTCAGAGAATCGTCCCCTAAAGCCTGCCCGATAGAAGCCACTGCGGCAGGCGCGAGGCCTGACGCGGCAACGATAAAGAGATTTTCGATCGTCATGACAATCTGACTTGCGGTCAACCCGGCGACGCTTAGTCTGGTCAAGACGATGGTGTAAACAAAACTACTGGTTCCCCAGAGTAGTTCACTGATGGCGATCGGATAAGTAATTTCCAGAAGGGGGCCTAAAACTTTGGCGACGCCGGTTCCGGGCAGTGGCCAATGCCACTTCAAGCCTTTTTCCTTGCGGTAGAGACATACCACTAATGTTAAAAGCCGAGAAACTTGCGCAATTAAGGTGGCCAAGCCTGCACCAATGACGCCCAATTTAGGGAAGGGTCCCCATCCAAAAACCAGAAAAAGACCAAGAACGGTATTTAGGCCGACTGCTCCCATGGTGACAAACATGGGTGTTTTTGAATCGTTCAACGACCGAAAGGTCGCTGTGGTGACAGCACTCATGACAATCAGGGGCGCAGCAGTAGAAAAAAGCTGAAAATAGACGGAGCCTGCCGCGACCAGTTCGTCCGGCGCTCCGATTAATTTCAGAACGGGCCCTGGATAGAGAACGAGCGGCAGCGTCGTGAAAATGCCAAAGATACCGGACAAAATTAAACTGAGCGAAGCGACCTTAGAAACATCGTTCAGGTCGTTTCGTCCAAAAGCCTGGGCCACTAAAACTCCGGCTCCTGTTCCAATGGCCGAATAAAGGAGCATCACGATGAATGAAATGCTGTTACAAAGTCCCACCGCAGCAACAGCGGTTGCACCGAGAGTACCAACAATAATCTGGTCAACAAATCCAAGCGAGGTTTGAAAGACTGCTTCCAAGCTGACCGGAAGGGCGACCTTAAAGATCGTCTCCTGACTTTTGGCGCTGCCCATCGGTTGCTTCACGTCGGATTAGATGTCCTTCCCACTAGTTAATTAGTCCCGTTGCGCGTCCAGAACCCATCCGGGAAGATCGCGAACAAGCCTGGGATTCTTCCAGCCTTCCAGATTGGTTCCCAAGGAAAGAACCCCTATCGCTTCAACGGAATCTGAAATGATTGGCGAGCCGGCCATTCCGGGAACGACGTGCGGACTCGTATTAGGAATCCAAAGCGAGCCATCGTTTATGATCTGGACGGTGCAGCGAAGCCAATGGCGTTCGAGCGACAAAACCCAACCACGCCCTTGCTCTGGTCCATCAGCGATTGACAACGGTGTCGCGGATTTCAGCAATACCTCATACGCCTTGGCTTCATCCGGCAGTCCTTGACCATCTGGTGATCCGAGCACAGCGATGTCCGCGATCGGGTCAGCGAATAAACATTGTGCCCAGACGGTGGGTTCGCTACCGAGGGGCGCGAGTATCTTGTGGGTTTTCTCTTCAAGGTCCGATTCACCATGAGGGAAGAACGGCAGACATTGTGCCGCAGTCACCACCAGCCGGCTGTGCCCATGGTTTACCACAAAGCCCCGACCGTCTCCTACGGTGACGACCGCCGATTTTGCTTTACGAAGCTGTTGACTCATTGATTTCAATTCGGATTGGCGATCGGTACCGGTCTGCATTGATTGAGCAGAGCTAACGCAGTTTTGTCCTCTTCCAATGCCGCAAAGCGATCTGTGGCGGCCACAATGCTCTCGCTCATGCCGGAAATCGTGCCCAGCCCAGCCAACAATGACCAGTTCGCTACCAGGCAGCCTTCTCATGGATCGCCGGGTCCGGGTTCATGAGGAGCCGATGATAGGCTTCGAGGAGGCTGCCGCTCCGTTCTGCTTCAGGAATTCCGTCGCGAAAACGGTCCCATGGCTCAGGGAAGAAAATTCCAACTCCACCGGCAAGCGCCGAGCGTCCGCAAAGACGCGATAAAACTGCGTTTCCCAGGGTAAACCCGGGTAAACCCCATAAGCGCTAAGATAATTGTGTGGCGCTTCGATGGGCGATGGCATTTGTCCCGGAGAAACGGGCTGATTTTGTCCCAGAGGGACAGGCTGATAGTAGCCAGGCACGAAGTGCCTGGGCAGCGATGCAGAGAGGCCCCGTCCCGAAGGGACGTCCGAAGTCGTGGTCAGTCCCACAGATATTTGTCGTCGAAACTGAGCCCCGGCATGAGCAAGCGACAGCGCGTCGAATGCTCATGCCGCATGCCGCTTCAGAAACGCCAGGTCTTCCCGTTGAAAAGTTCGGGTCCGATGATGTTCGACCTGATTTTGGATGGAATGAATGGTTTCTGGCAACTGCGAGACGCTCACACTCGTTTTGTTTGGCCATTCCACCCAAGAATGGCCAGAGCCGTTCCCTCTGCGGCGCCCACTTTCTCGAAATGTCCAAACTGCAAGCGCCGGCTCAAGGCCGGCGCTCAATTCGAATCAACTCAAGCCGATAGCCGACACCGGAGTCCCTCCAGTGCCCTTGGACTCAAGTTTCCGTCAGGTTATGGGGTGGGCTTGACGTGGGAAAGTGGACCCTGGAGATCCGGGAAATTGCTCGTATTCAGCACTTGGACGCCAGCATTGTGCTCGCCGTTGAACGGAGTGACGACGTTGGGCTTACCGCCGGCCTTCTCTGCATCCTTCGGCGAGTTAAACCACAGGCCTAAATGATAAGTGTGAACCGGCGCCGTTGCAAGATTCGAGGAGGCATCCGGGAATGGCTTGTCGGTGTGAGGGGTCGGTGCGGGAGCGGATCCAGGCGCCACGATAAACGTCTCGATATTAAAGCGTCCGACGAACCTTTCGAATCCGACGCCGAACCGGTTGGTCTCGATGTCTCCCTGATACCAGGAGAGACCAAACGGCGCTTTGGGCACCTGGATCACGAAAAAGTCGAAGTCGGTGTTGGGCGGGAGACCCCAGACGGTAACGCTCATGATTTCGACTGGCCCCACTGATTCGATATTTACTCGGCCATGTGCATGGGGCAAAAATGCCGCCGAAGAGACGAGTTCAAACTGGTATTCGTCATTATCATTTCCTGCCAGAGCTGGCGTGGATGCCAGGGTGGCCACTGCCACGGCTGCGAGCGCAGCGGTCTTCCATTTCATGAATCGGTTTAGAGCGGTAGTTTTTGTCTTCATCTGTATTTATTTAATTGAGTATTGTTAGGTTTATTCAGTCCTGAGTTTGCAGGCGCGCGCCGATCGACGGCATCTTGTTGTCGGCTGATAGGCGGCATTTGACTCATTACAACGAGATTTTGTTGCCGGAGTTTCAGCGCTCCTTCATAAAATATTCACTGGTGATCGTAAATGGGACGAAAGACCCAGTGGCTCTTGGCAGCGTCAAATATTTCGGGGAAGAGGGCCGTGATACCCTGCAAGTGGTAGTTATCGTGGTCCGACCACCATCGTTGTCAGACTTCCCGAGGGAGCACGAAGATGTAGGTAACGCCTCTATAGATATATAGCTAATAACTTTACCACCATGTCTCGAGTATCCATTACACCGCAGTTGCTGTCACCAGGTACCCTTCAAACTAGTATAGCGATCAAAAAGAGGCAGCTTAGCCCACGGCGCTACTCCCTTCGCTACTTAAATGCACGACAACTCCTTGGTCTGATGCGCGGTTTGGCGAGCTAATATTGTCTCTTCACCGAATCGCCTGAGTCGGGTCGAGTGCTTATGTCAGAATCCCAAGCTTAGGGATCTAATCGTCCAAGTAGATAATGAGCAAAGCTCAAGCAACTCTCCAGGCAATATTACCCTTTAGTAGTAGTATTGACTTTTGCTATTGCACCCGCAGATTATTTGGTATCTACTAACTTCGCGATCCAGATTTTGCGTGCCGTTGCTTTCCCTCCTGCGAGCACGATTGAAGACAGGTCAAAGAGAGAAAGCAATTATGGCGCCATCAATATTTGACAGGGTAGCTCAGACGGCGCTCGAGGAACGACCCTGGTTAATCGCTGATGGACCAAGGAACTGTTCTCACCGCGGAAGCGCAATTCGATCGAAGTTGCCTACCACTCGAGTCGTTTCTGGATCTAATTGCGAGACCGCACAAGTGCGCACGCTGTCTCCGATTAAATACCATGGCCGAATAGATCGTATAACTACGACGATTTAAACGAAAACCACCCCCGGAGCAATTCGAAGAAGGAGAATTATGTCTTTTCAAGAAGTGATGTTAGGTCAGCCCCGTCCCGCGAGCGTTCGCGCCGTTCAATTGCCGCGTCGCCAGGAATTCTTCCCGTCGCCACAAGACTGGCGGGACGAAGTTATCTATTTTCTGCTGCCGGATCGCTTCAGCGATGGGAACGAAGCGCAACGCCCCCTGCTGGACCGCAGGAACCTTGCCGGGGCTCGTCCGCCCGAGTTCCGCTTCGATCGTTGGGCGCAGGCGGGTCGAGACCGCTTCCAGGGCGGCACGATCGCGGGCATTCGCTCGAAGCTAGACTATCTCAAGGGCTTGGGGGTAACGACGCTCTGGGTGGGCCCGATTTTTAAACAGCGCGTCCACCTCGACACGTTTCACGGGTACGCCATTCAGGATTTTCTCGACGTGGATCCACGATTCGGCACCCGTCGGGACTTGGTCGATCTGGTCGATGCCGCGCACGCCAAAGAGTTGCGCGTGATCCTCGACATCGTTTTCAATCACTCGGGCACCAATTGGATTTACGCCAACGGCCAGCGACAACCGCCGTTCACGCCATTTCCCGCGTTTTACCCAAAGGGCGATTGGTTCGACGGGAACGGCGGACGGGTGAGCGACATCGACCCGGACGCGGTCGACACAGGCGTCTGGCCGAATGAACTGCAGCGCGATGACTATTACACACGGGCCGGCGGAGTGGATTTCGGCGGCGATTTCGACGACCCACATGCGGCTTTTCGCCGGACGGATTTCTTTGACCTGCGCGATTTCAATTTCGACGGCAACGACGCGTTGGGTGACCTCGCACGCTGCTACAAGTATTGGATCGCCCTCACCGACTGCGACGGCCTGCGCCTCGACACCTTGAAGCATGTGCCCGAAGAAACGGGCCGAAACTTTTGTGGAACGATCAAGGAATTCGCGGCCAATCTCGGCAAGGCGGACTTTTTCCTGGTCGGCGAAGTGGCCGGTTCAGACGATGACGCGGAAAGGTACCGCGCCGTGATCGGACGTAATCTCAACGCGACGCTCGACATTGGGGGCATCCGCCGAACACTGCACGCGGTAGCCAAAGGGCTGCTCGCTCCCGAGGCCTACCTGCGCTTGACGACCGTTTGGGCAGATGATCTCGGTTCCCACCGCGACTCCGGCACCCGCCACGTCTCAATCCTGGATGATCACGATCACGTCTCGGGCGAGAAGCTGCGCTTTTCAACCGACGCGGCCTCCGATTGGCAGGTCGTCGCCGGCGTGGCGCTGCAACTGTTTTCACTTGGTATCCCGTGCATTTACTACGGCAGCGAGCAGTCGCTGGCCGGGCCCGAAAAGGCCGTCCGAGATTTTCTACCGGACTTCCGGCCCGACACCGGTGCGGACGAATTCTTACGCGAGGCGATGTTTGGCCCCGAGCATCCGCGGGGCGCCGGCCGGGCCGGGCTCGCCGCAGGAGGCGCGGGCTTGGATCAGGGGCTCCCAGGTTTTGGACCTTTCGGCACCGCAGGGCATCATTGCTTCGATCCCGGCGCTGCGGCTTACGTGCGCATCGCGGCCCTGATTGGGGTGCGGCAGCGCTTTCCCGTACTGCGTTCCGGGCGCCAGTACCAGCGCTCAATTTCGAATTTTCGGACCCCATTCGCACTGCCTGCCGCAGGCGAACTCATCGCGTGGTCACGCATCCTCGATGACGAGGAAGCGCTTTGTGTCGTGAATGGCCAGGGCGAGGCGCAACGCGGCGGGGACGTAATGGTGGACGCCGCCCTCAATGGTCACGCGGGCGCGCAGTTCGAAGTGGTTGCCAACACCGAGCAGGTGGCGACGCCCGGCTTTGGCGGATCCCACCCGGTCGGGCAGCGGTTGCCGGTTAAATTCCGAGACGGCACGGCGTTCGTCGAGATTCGTGACCTTGGACCTTCAGAAGTGATCGTCCTGGTGAATCGCTCGTAGGCCCGCGGGGTGAATCAGTTTATCCGTAGGTTGCAAGTTTGGCATCGAAGACCAGGGCGTTAGCCTTCTTGAATTATTTCGGTTTCGCTACCGCGTTCAGCACGGCATTGACAATCTGCTTCCCGGTCACGTCTCCGTGGCCTTTAATGAAAGAATCGCCACGCAGATTGAAGAACTTGCCGGCTGAGAAAGTGTATTTTTCCCCAGTGTCGCGCAGCGCCGTTTGGTTTGTATCTACCTCGCCGGACTCCATCCTCTGCGCTCCATTGCGACCTATACCTCCAAATTTGTCGTTCTCGTCTCCAATCGCCATCGTGGTGTCATTGTTGATACGAGAGGCAATCGGATAGGCGAGACCGACGGCTATGTCGTTCTTGGTGTTAGTGATGAGAATCGGGCCCGCGACACGCTTCTCGTCGACTACACTTCGGAAAAATCCTTGCAAAATTTTCGAAAAACCGTTGTGCGAAAAGGCTGCCTGCAGCAGCGTTAGCGAGGCTAACTTATTCGTCGTCGATCCTTTGGCCGCGGCAGTCACGAGCCGCCCGCCAAAGCTGTGACCAATCAAATGGATTCTGTCCACTTCGCCCGCGAGCTCTTCGATGAGCGGGGCGGCGCCGTTATTACCCACTGTTCCTGCGCGGGTCTTCATCTCGTAATAGGTGGTGAAATTGAGTATATTCAACGCGGCGGTTTTGAAGCTGTCGAGAAAGCTGCCGATCCCCGCTCCGCCGCCTTCTTCGAGCGCCTGGCCGACTCCGACTTCCACCGCGGCACCCCCGCCCTCACTCTCGGGAGGCAATGTGGCGGCGATCGGAATTCTAAGGCTTTCCATCAATTCCTCTTCGCTGCTTTGGAAGAACGTGTCAGACGCGTCTTCGCGGCTCGCGGCAGCTGGGTTTAGGAGAGCCCGAATGTTCGAGACGAATTTCTTGCGCTCGCCCGGGCTGGTCTCGATACCGGAAAGGGCTGCTTTCGCCGCCTCAAGTTTTTGGATCTCGGCCGGAGCGGTGAAAAGCGCTTTCAATTCGTCCAACTTTGCACCGAGCAGCGTCTCGCCGCCATCGCCCAGGCCGACAGCGGCCGCGTTACTTTGGCCAGCGTCGAACCTCAGATCATCGAACTTTTTCGATGGCCAGTACAAGCCGACGATCGCCAACTGGCGATCAGTAAAGTCAAAGTTATTTTTAAGATCGGCGAAGTTTTTAAAGAAAGCATCGTAAAGATTTTCCGCCTCCTGTTTAGTATTGTTCCAGCCGTGCGACATGATGAAAATGTCGGTCGTTCCTGCCGGGAGATCGACGGTGTTCTGGAGATTGCCTTCTTTGTCGAAGTTGGCTTCGATGAATGGAATTCCTGCTATTTCATCCATAAATCGTTCTTTTCATTGTATAACCATGCTAGCTGGTTAAACCGACTGGATGGCGCGCATCAAATCGACCAGTCCGCTACCTTGGAAATAGCGCTCTCGTTTTAGATCGGTCGCGGTGGAAACAAAAATCTCTTTCACCTTTTCGGCCTGGCCGATGAATTCGCGCCGCACCGACAGAAACCCCGCGATCACTCCACTCACGTGCGGCGCCGCCATGCTCGTGCCGCTCGTTTCAACGTACTGGCACTGCTGCCCCAGCGCTCCCTCGTCCTTTAACTTTCCCGTCGCGCAGGAGATGATTTTTTCTCCCGGGGCGACTAAGTCGGGTTTTAAGCGTCCATCTCCGGTGGGGCCTTTCGAGGAAAAGTAGGAGACACCATAGACGTGCGGCATGTCGCGATGAGTCGAGCCGACGGTGATGGCAAGATCGGCATTGCCAGGATCGTTGATGGTGAGGTCCATGCCCGCCCTGGTGACGCCCATCGAAGAAGTCAACACGCCGTACCCGGTATTGCCAGCCGCGACAACCACTACAACGCCTGATTTAACAAGTCGATTGACCTCGACACAGAGCGGGCTTTGGCCGCACGCGAACCATTCAGGCTCGAAATTGTAGCCCACGCTCATGTTGAGGCCGTGGATGAGCAATCGCCGCCCATAGCCGTTGATTTCTTGAATGTGCGCTATCGCCGCGATCAGATTGCTGACAGCGCCTTTTCCGTTTGCATCGAGCACTTTCAAGCTTACGAGCTTACACTTCGGAGCCATGCCGTTGATCTCTTGCAGATCGAGCGCATCGGGTGTGATCTCACCGGTCTCGCTGCGGAACCGATAAATGGCCCTGAATGTTTGGCCGTCGGCCGCCACTTGTTCGCCGGCGATAATTCCCGCGACGTGCGTACCATGCCCGTTCTCGTCGTTAAACGGATCGCCGGCGTCGTTCGGGACGGTGAAATCGCGATGAAAACGTCCCGGCTCGATGTTTCCGTGTTCTTTGAAATGCGGATGGTCTTTGTGGATGCCTGAATCCATCACAGCCCACACGATGTCCTCCCCTGCCGCTCCAAAGGAATTTCGCGCAGCGTTGGCTTTTACTGTGGCGATGGATTTATGGATAAGGGCCGTGACTTCGAAGTCGGGCCAGATTCGGTAAATCGCGCGGTAAGATGTACTGGGCCGCGAGGGACCTCTCTGCTCCGGCCCGGTATCGACGGTTTGTCTTGGACGCCTCGCCTCCTGCTCATCCAGACGAACTAGTTCCTGGATTACCCGACCTTCCAGGGCCGCAAACAAATATTGGTTCGTCTGGCTGCTCTTTGCTTGATCGACGTCCTGCGCGCCACGCACTGGCCGGCTATTCTGTTCAACGGCCTGTTTGGCGTTCTGAACGTTCGCGATAACCCAATCCCGGGCGCCGTCGCGGCCACTCGGATATTCGAGGTTCAAATCAATTATTACACTATAAATGACGGGCTCCGCCGTGTCTTGGTTCTCCTGCCGTATCTTTTCGAGTAGCGGAATAGCAATAACCGTCTTGTCGAGAACGAGAGGATCGAACGGTTTGCCAGATTCTGGGGGTTCTGGAGATGGGGTCTTGGGCATTTGTCTCCTCTTACGTGGTCTGGAACGCCGCCACCCAGTCTACTATCGTTGTTTTAACGCGCCTAAGGCTTTGGACAGGCCAATTTTGTAATAATATATGATATGGTAACGCCAGCGCAGCCTCAAGCGTACCTTAGTGTAATTCGACTAATACCTAAGTGTTATAGTAATCTGAGCCTAGCATTTGCCCGCCTTCGCTGTGGCTGAGATTCACGAATTGCAGGCCTGGGGTGAGGGGGCATAAGCGCTAAGATAATTGTGTGGCGCTTCGATGGGCGGATGGCTTTTGTCCCGGAGGGACAGCACGATAGTAGCCAGGCACGAAGTGCCTGGAATCATGAGGAAAATAACCCCGTCCCAGCGGGACGATTGAACCGATCTCAGCTTAGATCAGACGCAGGTAAGAACAGCTTAGTAAAACAATGCTTTAGTAAAGACTCTTCGACAACTGGACAACTTTAGCTGGCAACAGGGTTATGGCGCTTTCAGTGTGAGCGTCTCGCAGTTGCCAGAAACCATCGCGCCCTTGCGCCTCCGTTCAACCGGCGATCTCCTGACACGACTGTTGGGTTTTGGCGTCAAGGCAGATCTTAGTCCTGGGCAGACTCTGTGTTAGCCTCAGGCTTGTCGGCGTTCCCCGCTTTCGTCTCGCTGGTCAACCCCAGCCCTGATTTCTCTGACACGAGAAGGCTTAACAAGGCAGGCAACAGACCATTGAGCGCAGTTCCGGCCGCCGGCTTGTCCCCATTGCCGACGCTTCCCCCACCGAGCATGAACATCCGTTCCGGTACGAGGGGCTGAACACTCCTGGAAAGTTGTTCTCCCAATAGGTTGAGGGCAAACAGGCGTGGTTCACCGTAGGCCGCAATTTTCTTCCGGTTCACTTCCGCCTCTGCCTCACCGACCTGCGAAACCCGCGAGGCTTCACCTCGACCCTCTAACTCCCTCGCGTGGCTTTGGCCGTCGGCCCGCGCGATATCACGTTTTGCCAGTCCTTCGGCTTCCGCGAGCTCCGCCGCGCCTTTATTCTTGGCAATCTCGATCGCGATTTTGGTTCCGGTAAGTTCTGCCTGCTTTTGGGCTATCGCGGTTGCCTCGTTCAGGGCCTTCAGTTGGGTTGCTGTCTCCTCCTGTCTGATGTAGGTCGCCTTTTGCTCGTCAGCAAGGCGCCGGAGGCGCAACTGATCAAAAAGACGGTCGATTGGATCATCAACGGCACCTTTCTTCTGGGATTCCGGGCGACCAATCAGAACAGCAATACAGTTAATGTCGTATTCTCTGAATCGATCTCCAAGCGTTTCCGTCGCTTGTTGCTGGATGGTCTCTCTTTTCACTAGCAAATCGAGCATAGCGTTCTTTTGCGCGACATCCCTAAAGAAGGCGGTAAGGATCGGATCGAGAGTCTGGGTGATCAGGCGCTTAACATTCCCGAAACGCTGAACAACACTCGGAGCACGTTCGTAATCAATATGAAGTACCAGCGACAGAGGTAGAAGCGGTTCGTAGCCATCGGAGGTCACGAGTTCTATACTGCGGAGATCCTGGTCGTACCTGTGAGATTCGGTAACGCCAGTGATCCACCGCAGGACGAAGTTAACCGTCGGAACCGGCTCGACCTTGACAGCGTACGGGTTCAGCGCATACTTGCCGGGCGGCAGTGCCTTTTTCCAAACTCCCCGCTCGTCGGTGCCAACTTGTTCTCCGTACCTGAATCCTGTGCCGGTAGTATCCTCTCCAGGCTTGCCGTAGTAGCTGACGACAACTCCCACCGAACCGATGGGGATGAGATACTTAGGTTTCATTTCGACCGACGCGAACCATCGGTTAATAAAGAACGTCCCATCTGTGAGGACCTGCCGCTGCTTTCCACGGAAACCTCCCAGGGCGATAAACCTTTCGGTGTCCTGAAAGTAGTTATGGCCGTCGTTCCCTTCACCGCCTATCTGCGGGGCAATGATCTCTCCAGACGGAAGCGTCAGTCCATCATGCACGGTCACCACTCCGATTTGGTCAGTCGGGCTCAAGATTTGATCGGGATCTGCTTCGTTGGGTAAAGGCGGCATTTCACGCCCGTTCTCCCGACCAAAGCCGATCAGAACCGGAGAAAAGCCGTGGCAGGACTTTAACTCGTCCTGCCAGCCTTTGTAGGTTTCTTTATCGCTCTCCTGACTCGGGCCTCCATAGACCGTATCTTCGGTGATCACAACAAAGAGCGCCGTGTTGATCGCGTAGACGCCTTCGCGCAAAGTTGCCCGTTGGCGGCCGCGTTGACCCCCGTTCTCGATGAAAGCGGCAGCGTCCTGAAAACCGTTGCACTCCACGACTTTGCCCAGTGTTTGCGTCGGCGGCAGCGGTTGACCGTCTCTTGCGTACAAATAGGCGATCTTTCCTTCGGCGACTGTGATCAGGGGTTGTTTGTGGACGGCGAACTGAAACGGGTAAAAACCAAAGTGTAGACCGCCACGAAGCAGTCTAGTCTGGAATCCAGCCTCCTCGTGTGACGCGACGATCCGCCCCCCTTTGAGAGACCCCTTGGGAGACCACAGCTTTTCAATCACCCCAACGCGGTTATGAGGAATGTAGCGGCAACCGACCAGCCCCAAGGCTACCAGGATCAGGATTATAACGGCTAAGGCAGCAAGACCAATTTCGATCATCGATGAATATTCGATCATAAAAGGAATAGGTTTTCTCGTGCTTGCGGACGGCGATCTTTGGCGCCCGCCCGGTTTAAAAGGGCCCAGATTGAAGGTAGTGTTTACACCGATTTACACGCTCTTTTTAGAGTTTTAGCTGCTCACCGCTGTATAACATATCACATCCCAAACCGGTTGCTAATTGGTGACACCTCAAGACTGAAAATCATCCGAAGGAAGGTTAGCGCTTCGCTCCGGGGCGGAGATTTTCTTGAAACTTATCTAAATTTTTGGGACGTTTTATTTCCCCGAAGGGGCTGAAGAATTAGCCCAGGGTTTCGTATCCGTTTAGCGAAGTCTTCGACCTCAAACCGACCGGTGGCCTGTACCTGAAAAACTCGGCTCATTTGTCCAACTTTTTGACACCACGAACGGTTAGCGAAGTCTTCGACCTCAAACCGACCAGTGGCCTGTACCTGAAAAACTCGGCTCGTTTGTTCAACTTTTTGACACCACGAACGGTTAGCGCGGTTTTACGGCCTGAAGGGCCAAGATAGTTTAACCCAGGCTTTAGCCAGGCTTTAGCCTGGGTTTTTCGTTTTTTCGCGCGAGGCCCTGAAGGGGCACCCGCTAGAGGCCCAGGAACCAGGGACATGAATGTGCGTTCGAGGAAAAACACCCGGTCCGCCCTGGTTGGAGGTGCTGAAGGGGCGAGAGATCACTATACGTTGGATGTGTGGTATTAACGCGTTCGATCTGGAGCCCTTCCAGGGCTCTTCGCTGGGTAGGTACGGTCCAGGGTTGAACTGGTTGAAACCCTGAGCTTTATACACATTTTGTGGGCGGGAATAAAGCATCGCTCGATGGTGTGAATGAATACAGGCTGGAAGCCTATGCTACATTGCTCTTCGGCGCGTCGAGCGATAGCTCGAGGTCATGCCGTAAAACCATCACCGCGGACCCAGCGCGGCGATGCGACGGCCTAAAGTAAGATAGGCCTGTTTTCATTCGTACAATCAGCGATGCTTTTCAGCTATTCGCCGTTTTCCGATTTGTGGATAAACTCATTTATGGGCTAGCGTGCGAAGTTCACCACAAGAGTCAGCAGACTATCGGCCATTGTCTCGAACGTGGCACGTATGGCGAGCTCGCTCAGCACGATCTGGTCTATCCGGTTCTGGTGCAACTTGACAGAAATCGCCTCGGCACAGAAGCTCTTTAAGGGCCGGCACTTTGACCAGGAAATTGCGGGCGAAGCCATTCCACCAAAAACCAAGGAGAACCAAGTGAAGCCAGCGCCGACCAATAGAGACGAAAACCGGGTGAGCCGGCCGCAAATTGTATCGCGGGAAGAGTGGCGGCGAGCACGCGATCAATTGCTCGTGAAAGAGAAGGCCGCCACGCGGGCGAGCGACGCGTTGGCCGCCGAGCGCCGCCGGTTGCCGATGGTCAGGATCGAGAAGGATTACGTCTTCGATGGACCAAACGGCAAGGTCGGCCTCCTCGATCTGTTCGAGGGACGGCGTCAACTCATCATCTACCACTTCATGTTTGCACCCGGTGTTGATGGCTGGCCATCGGCCGGCTGCCCCGGTTGCTCCATGATTGTCGATTACCTGGGTCCCCTTGCGCACCTGCATGCCCGCGACACCTCTCTCGCCCTGGTCTCGCGCGCCCCGCTGGCAAACCTCGAATCCTACAAGCAGCGCATGGGTTGGACGGTCTCTTGGTATTCCTCTGACGGCACCGATTTCAACGACGACTTTGGCGTGAGCACCGCTGAGGGTGAGACGTTCGGGCTTAGCGTCTTTTTGGGCGAAGGCGACAATGTCTTTCACACCTACTTTACCACCGACCGAGGTTTGGAAGTGATCGATAGCAACTTTACCCTGCTCGATTGGACGCCGCTCGGACGGCAGGAGGAATGGGAGGACTCACCCGCCGGCTGGCCGCAATCAGCACCCTACGTGTGGTGGCGCCGACACGACGAGTATTAGGCGCTGAATCCACGATCGATCACGAGATCCGCGCCGGTGCCCTATTCTTTGAACAATTGAAATTAAAGTGAATTTTTGCAACCGCGACCACGTCAAAACCAAGCTTACATATCTTACATCGTATCACAAGTACGTAGTATACCGCCAGGCTGCCACTTTTTCTGAAATGTCTGCCACGCTTATGACTACCGAAGACGTTTTAAAGGCATTAGGTCGCTACGCGAGAGAATCGAACGAGAGTGATCGGAGGACTGCAGCAATGCTGGGTATCAAACGCGCGACATTGATAGCGTGGCTGCAAGGAGCAGATCCACCTCAAAGGTGGATCCTGGCGCGATTAGCGGGTTTTCTCAGACGCGTCGGATATTTGTAATCCGGGAAGTGCGGGCAATTTGAATCGGACTTTTGGGTTTAGGCCTGATTCGCTCTGCCACCTATTCCGCATTGCCGAGCGCCAGCAAAAGTTCACGATTGATTGCGCCCGAAGTAACCGCGATAACCGAGCCACCACGGACTTCAATTGGCCGCGTCTCCTGGCGAGGGAAAAGCAATGAGACCTGACCGGCTTTTGGGTAGCCCTCGCCTTCGCGTTCTATCTTCACGAACAAGTTTGAATGGGAGGTCGTAATCTGTAACCGCCATGTCCAAAAATGGCCCTGCCGATAGCCTTCGCTCTCACCGTCGTCCTCAAAACACCTATATTCGAACTGCCCGTCACCTCTGTGAGGGAATATACAAAATCCGCGTTGATCGGACCGCTCCAGAAAATGCTGTTCCGCGACATTCAGCGGGATGGCACAACCTTCTCTGACCAGGAGCGGCGGACGATCCCACGGCGCAGGCAACACGATCTCCTGGCCGCCGTGGTAGTAGTCGCCGCTCCAGAAATCGTACCATCCACAACTTGCGGGCATATAAACTGAGCGCGCACGCTTTTGCGGCTCCACGACCGCGGCGACCAGCAAGTCTTTTCCAAGCAACATATCGTCGTTTTCCGCATAGCAACATTCGTCTTCCGGAAATTCGTAGAAGGTCGGCCGGATCATCGGCGTGTAGTCGCGATGCGAGTGCCATAAAAGGTCGTAAAGATAAGGGAGGAGCCGATACCGGAACCTGATCAGATCACGAATGTATGGGGTGATCTCCGGATACATCCATGGCTCGTTGACCGATTGATCATCGTTCCATGAGTGAATGCTAAAGCGCGGCATAAAGATCCCGAACTGTACCCAGCGTAATAAGAGTTCAGCATTCGGAGCAGGTCCCGAAAACCCACCGATGTCATGGCCTACGTTCGATATTCCTGAGAGTGCTAAACCAATGCCCATCTTGATGTTGTACCGCAGCGTCTCCCATGAAGTATAGTTGTCTCCAGACCAAGTCTGAACATATCGGTGCATACCGACCGTACCTGATCGAGTGATTAGAAAGGGTCGTTTTTCGGGTGCGAATTCACGTTGGGCCTCCCAGGAAGCTCGCATCATCAATAGAGTTTGCAGCGTCTTGGATTCCACGGCCCGCCTGGTTTCACCGAAACCGTGAATCAGAGCTTTGGTGCTCCATATCTCAAACTCATTGTTGTCGTTCCAGGTTGCGGCCACACCCTGTTTCAATAAAGACTCAGACACACCTGCTTTCCACCACTCCACGGTACTCGGATTGGTGAAATCCAGATAGGCCCCCACTTCATCCCAAAATTGAACCATGGTCGGCTGGCCATCCTCATCTCGGATAAAAAGCTCTTTCGCCGCTGCCTCCTCAAAGCGGGGGTGGTCGCGCAATAAGCAGGGCTTTATATTGGCGCATAGCCGGACACCGGCATCCAGATACTTTTTGACGAAGCCTTGCGGGTCAGGGAATTTCGCCCGATTCCAGTTAAACACATAACGCTTCTCAGCAATTGATGTATACCCCGAAGACAGATGGAAGGAGTCGCAGAGAATGTCGTGTTTCTCGCATCCCGAGAGAAACTCATTCATCCGCTCCTGGGCATTCGGCGAATCGGTATAGGTCATCGTTGAACCGGAATAGCCCAAGCTCCATTTCGGGGTAAACACGGGGCGTCCAGTCAACCAGGTGTAGCGCGGCACAATGTCGGCCAAGGTTGCTCCGGCAATGAAATAGTAGTCAAGATCTCCATAATCAGCCACGAAATAGCGATACCATCCGTGGTAGTTGTCGAGTTCGCGCCCCATATCGAACGTGCAATCAGCGACTGTGTCGTAGAACAGACCGAATGGCAACTGGCTCTGCTTCTTCCAGGTCAAATAAAACGGAATATGCTTGTAGAGCGGATCCGTCGTTCTGGCATTATAGCCCATCGCATCGATGTTAGTCATTCGATAGCTTTGCCCCATCCGATTCGTATCTCCCGCTCGCTCGCCGAGCCCGAAATACATTTCATCCGCTTCGCGTTTCAAATAGTGGTAAACACGTTCATCCCACCAACTAAAATTATAGCTTTGCGTGGACCGATCCGACGCAGCAAGTTGCCATCGCCCATTTTGCATCACTTCCCACTGGCAGAAGAAGCCTTGCAACTTAACGATTAGCCGCACACAGGCCGTGGTGATACGCAGTTGATTTTCTTCCTGTAAAACCTCCACCACAGGTGACGTGAAACCGTCGAGGTTAAAGCGATCTCGCCCTTCAAGAGGAACATCCTCCAGTCCAGGCGCTATTGCCCAGGTACGTGGGAAGCGAACCTTTCCCGCGGGCAGCACCATTACCCGTAGGATGTCTTCTTCCAAGATGAAAATATGAACGATACACCCTTCTACGCTTTGCAGCGTTACGCGAGAGCCGTCCTGGTTAGTAAGAGAGAAAGTGGGGATAGAAGCCATCGACATAAGATTTTGGTTTTTGCATTTCGTTACTCGAACTTCTAGGTAGGGGTATCGACTCTGCGAACGCCTACCAGCGCGATCACGACGATCGCGCCGACAATGTCAAACAGTGCCAGGCAGGCAAAAAGCGGTCCATAGCCAACGGTGTTTGCCAGCGCCCCAACGATCAGTGAGAACGTTAATCCGCCGGTCCAGGCCGCGGTACCCGTAAAGCCGTTGGCCGTCGCCACTTCTTGAGCATCAAAAACATCGGCGGTCAGCGTGTTAAGCAGAGCGGATATCATCTGGTGAGCAAACCCCCCCATGCAAAACAAGGCAATTGCGGTATAAGGGCTTGCCACCAGCCCAATCGATCCCGGGCCGATCATGAGAAGCGCCCCGAGCACGATGCCCACAATCCGGGAATTGATAAGCTGCACCTTGAAGATCTTCATCACCAAAGGCGACAGATAGCCACCGAATATTCCGCCGAGGTCAGCGGCCAGGAATGGCAGCCAGGCGAAAAGCGCAATCTCTGTCAAATTCATGTGGCGAACGGTAACCAAATACAGCGGAATCCAGAAATTGAAGGTTTGCCACGCCGGTTCGGCAAGGAAGCGTGGAATAGCAATTCCCCAGAACTTCTGAGAGGACAGGATTTTTTTTACTTTTGGGGGTTTCCTGTTGGCGCTGTCTGCCGATTTATCCGGTTCTTGACCCTTCTCTATATATGAGCGCTCCTCATCACCCAGCAACCACTGGTCCTTCGGCGAACGGTAGAACATCCACCACAGAGCAACCCAGATAAAACCCAGACCGCCAGTGACAGCAAAAGCCATTTGCCAACCGTGCTGCAAAGAGATCCAGATCACTAACGGTGGCGCCAACAGAGCTCCGAGCGAAGTGCCCGCGTTGAAGTAGCCGACCGCCACTGAGCGTTCTTTCGCTGGAAACCATTCGGAAATGGCCTTGATCCCGGCTGGGATGGCGGCAGCCTCGCTTAAACCAAGCAAACCTCGAAAAATGGCTAGACCCATCCAACTTCCTGCGAAGGCATGCAATACATTGAACACAGACCAAGCTATTCCGAATAGTGAAAACCCGAGTCTGAGCCCTAGGTAATCAAGCACAAAGCCGCATACGGCCTGCATGACGGTATAGCCAATCTGGAATGCGCCGACGATGTAGGAATATTGCTGAGTCGTGAAGTTCAACTTCGTCTGCAATTGAGGAGCCAGCACGGCGAGCGAGTTGCGCGCCAAATAATTGATAATGGTGCCAAGACATATCAACGCAATGATCCACCAACGAAATCCTTTAATTTTCATAATTCAGCTTGAGCGCAAGCCTCAGTTGATATCTGCGGACCAAACGATTTCTCTGGATTCACCGCCTTGGCAAGATTCTGTACCAATTCGCGCACAGGGCTCAAGATTTTGACAAATTGCTAACCCCGGGTCAAGAATAGCCGCAGAGAAAACTCTCCAATTCCTCTATCAATCCGGAGACCAAGATCGGGCAATTTGCGACCGAGGCTTGATCGCTCGATCCGGTCTATGGAACGACATGCCGACAAGTCGGAACGCCAGCGTCTCACCCTAGCCCTTGTAGGCTTTCAAGTGCTGGCCCAGGTTAAAACCCTGGGCTTTATCCACAATTCGGAGAAACGGTGGATACCTGGAAAGCATCGCTTGATGGTGAGAACAATACAGGCTGGAAGCCTATGCTACATTGCTTTCCGGAGTGTTCAGCGATCTCTCGAGGACATCCTGGCGCTATTTCCGCGAACCCACGGCAACCACGCGACGGCGTATAGATAGGGGTAGGGAGAGCGAATGCTCCCCCTCCCTCCGAACCGGACAGGCAGTTTTCCAGCGTCCGGCTCTCCAGTTGATGGGGTCTACAGTGAGACTAAGGGCTTCGAGGTTTCGTGATAGACTT
>Ga0210387_10000986_pt1 | contig 21097 bp, 17 predicted proteins | sample IncBWC7OmetaG_FD_160108 | JGI IMG/M metagenome (GOLD analysis project Ga0210387, IMG submission 160108) | Forest soil microbial communities from Barre Woods Harvard Forest LTER site, Petersham, Massachusetts, United States - Inc-BW-C-7-O ...
CGCACTGTAAGTGCGGACCCCGTGGCCGAGGTTAGTACTGATTTGGGCAATGCAGATGCGGCGCTAGGGTACAAGTCGATGAGACGCACGAGGAGCGGATCGCCTTTGAGTGTGAAAGTCAATTCCGCGAGGTATGTATCCTCATTTGGTCCCGAGGAGCTGCGAATGATTGTGCTCGCCGCCAGAAACCGCACCAGCGCTTGTTGTCCACTCTTATGGGCCCACGCTCGAACCGTTGTGGCTAAAGTGGCAACGACCACGGCAATGCAAATTATTCGACCAAACGGATTAGCTGTCACAAAATTTTCCTTTCGAATCGCAGTCTGTGAGGCTCAGAGAAAAGCATCAGGCCAGACCATGTTACAGCGTTGTCGGAGTCGTATCTCGCTGCCAAGGAGTAGTTTCCGATGCAACTCGTTCTTTGGTCACATTAAGAGATGCAATACATCAGGAGATGGCACAAAGCATAAACCACCTTTAGTCTCCGCATCTTCTATCAGATTTATCATTGCGGACTGACGGCATGGCCTATGAGATACCAAGTGACGACGACAAGAAGACCAACTCCAAAAAGCAAGATTCGTGATAGACGTCTTCCAAAGAACACTAAATCTGCCGCCAGCACGCCCGGCATTCAGATCGCGCGCTAAACGTGATTAAGATCAACCTAGATTGCCGTCCCAGTGCAACATGACAACGTGATAGGCCTGCAGCGTGAAGACGGTGAGCACTTCTACGCTTATGCGCATCGGACCACCCTAACAGAACGCCTGACTTTTGACGCGAAAAGGTTGGTGACATCCGGGTCGCCGTCACTTGCGGTTATGGGGGATCGGTACTTACCCTGATAGGGAGGCCCCTCATATGTCGTGATCGCTTTCTCAATGCTCGTCGATACGTCCGCACTATAGGCTGCCATCTTTAGTTCTTTGAAAAAAATACATTTAGCTGTTGACACGGCGTGCTATCTCCAACTATGTTGGGCTGCAACATCAACACCACCTTTGCTGAGAAAGTGGCTTAAATGGATTTGCATCGTAAGAAATGCTCAATCCTCCTTACGATGGGCCGTCTTGGATGTTCCATGCAACGGTCCACGGTTCAAAATGCGCTCGTTTCGGCTTTTCCACGCTGCTCTGAACACGCCAGATGCGAGATCGTGCAGACAATTGCGGCTTCTACCACCCACTTTCCGCTAGTTCAAAGCGGCATTATTTATAGTAACTCAGCGTTGGGCGATCCGGCACCGATGGAGCTGGTAAGGCTAACTTCTCCGAGCAGCATCGTTCAGGTTGGCCCTGGTGCCGAGTCCTATCAAATGGTGGCGCCGCCTTTCAATATCCGGATTTATTTTTTATTGAAGGCGGAAGCTCAGCTTTTCTCACCGGGTAACCGAAGGCAAACGCTCTTCTTTGCATCCTCACATTTTGTTATTACGAGGCATCGCCCGTTTATCTCGCGGTTTCGACGATGGAGTCACGGCGTACTGTTCACCATAGTGCAATTATCGATTTTGTTCGGCTTTGCTGAGGCGTGCCATCTTAAACGTAGGATCGCGCTTGGCTCCATAGCCGCGAATATTTCTCGTTGGAGGAATTGCATTGAAAATCAGAACCGCTTCCCATCACTCATTTAGTTTCTTGTATCGTCGCTGGATTTTATTGCTGATCCTGCCCGTTGAGGCTCTGTACGCTCAAGCGCCTGTACCTCAAGTCGGGAATGTCGCGAGTACGCTTGCACAACTGACGTCAACATTTTCTGGGGCGCGAACAATCCAAAGCATTCAGCTTTCGGGGGACGCCACATGGTACGCAGGAAGCTTAGAAGATTCAGGCACCGTCAATTTGAATGCAGCGTCCGATGGTTCTTCGCAGATGCAACTGGACCTTAGCGCTACAGGCCAGCTGACAGAATCCCAAAGCGGCATTGGTTCAAGTGCCAAGTGCCAGCGATCGGGGAAAGATGGTGTCGTCCACAGTGTGGATAGGGGCAATTGTTGGCGTCCAGTACTTTGGTTTCTGCCAACTTTCTCGCTCCAGCCTAAAGTTTTGTCAAATCAACAAGTATTCACTGACCTCGGACAGGGAACTGTGGGTTCTGGCGAGGCCGTTTATCACCATCTGCAGGGCCAAGTAGTGCCCTCGGGGGCAGGGCCAACTGGTAGCGCAGCGGCCTCCCTCGCGGAGCGAAGCTCTACCGACATCGGCCTCGACCCGGCTACCTCTTTGCCCTCGGTCCTCACGTACTCATTGCGTCCTGACGACGGTGTAGCTATTTCCATCCCCGTAGAGGTTCGCTTCTCGGAATATCGTTCAGTCGACGGTGTTCAAATCCCTTTCCATATTGAGCGTTACTTGAATGGATCGCTGCAATTGGACATTCGCGTTAGCGCGGCAGTCATTCATTGAAAAGATTGCCGATTGGCGAAAGGACGACCTTCGTGCGTATAAACATAAGGGAAATTTCACTATCGCTGACATTTGCCGCCACCGCGACCCTCGCGCTCGGGCAGGTGACCACCGGACAGTATCCATACGGCACATTCGATAGCCCCGGTGTCGATACGATAAATGTCGGAAATCTGAATGTGCACCTTACTATCCCTGTACTGAACAAACCCGGTCGCGGCTTGCCTTTTCAGGCCAACCTCGCTTACGACAGTTCCGTCTACTATCCCGCACCGGTGGGTAGCTCTAAGACTTGGACTCCGACCCTACAATTCCCCGGTTGGATGAACGAGACGGGACTTATTTTTGGTAGTTTTTCATATAGCAGTATCGGCACTCAAACTGAGTCTTACGTGGCATATCAGGAGAACGGCCAGTACGTCAATATTCCCGTTTTTTGTTACTACACCGAATACACTAGCTGGGTATTTACTGATACCAAGGGCGCACAGCATCCGTTTAGCGGATATACGCTCCAATACAACGGTCAAAGCTCGTCTCCCGTTCCATTCACCTGCGGGAGCGATAGTCCCGGCGGAAGTGGAAGCGCAATCGATGGATCTGGATATCAATTGACGCTCTCAAACTACACTACCGCGTCCGTTTCTCAGGTCACGGGAACCACTACCGTCAGTTCCAACGGCACATCATCAACCATGACCGATTCAAATGGCAATCAGATTTCTACAGATGGACAGGGAAACTTTACTGATACAACCGGCAAAGTTGTATTGAAAGTGACTGGCAATACTACAACTTCGCAAGTCTACACGTACTACGATACAGGCGGAAACCCGCGATCAGTAACAGTGAGCTACAGCCAATACACGGTAAAAACGAGCTTCGGCTGCAGCGGGATCGGTGAATACGGTCCTCTAACAAAATACCTGGTTAGTTCGATTACTCTTGCCGATTCTAGTGCATATCATTTCTCTTATGAAACCACCCCTGGCAGTTCTGGAGATTACACAGGAAGAATCGCGAGCATACAGCTCCCGGCCGGGGGGTCAATCAATTACACCTACACCGGCGGAAATAATGGAATCGAATGCGCCGACGGTAGCGCGGCGGGTCTCACGCGCACTATCGCAGCCGTGTCCGGATCGGATTCGTCGACAAGGACATACACGCGTACCATTCCTAGCTCGACTACGAGCCAAACGACATTAGTGGACGGCCTGGGTAACAGTAAAGTGTATTCTTTCGTTGAGCCCAGTAATATCTCCAGTGGAATGACAGCGCTATATTATGAGACGAGCGTTTCCATTTATCAGCAAGGGAATTCGACCGCAGTTGATGCTTTCAAGGTATGCTACAACGGATCCGCCTCCACTTGTTCAAGCTCAGCGCCTAGCCTACCTTTCAGTTGGGTTGATACGTATGAGACGCTCGACGGATTGAAGACGAAAGATACGAGTGTGCAGTTCTTAGGTGGCTTCGTCGGCGCTCTCAACTCATTGACCTACTCCGACTTCGGTCCGAACAACACTCCAGCGCCAAGCCTTCTCATCTCCAATACGATTTATACCAGTACAACTCCGTATGTCCCTTCACGCCAAAATATTGAGGATGGAAATCAGGATCTGGTGGGGGAGACAACGTACACATATGACGGATCGAGCCCCACTGCGAGTTCAAGCGTCCCGCAGCACATCTCGGTGAGTGGGCCGCGTCGAAACCTGACCGCACTTAGCCAATTCTCTAGTGCGACTAACCCTAACACCATTACGATGACATACGAGGATACAGGTTCTGTTCTAACGAGCACGACGCCCAACCCCAGTTGCACCTCGGGGCCAAGCTGCACTTTCACCTTCAGTTACGATCCGACGTTTGTTTACAATACGGGAACACAATTACCGACGCCATCGAGCGGTGTTGCCTTGCAGATATCAGCAAGTTATGACACAACTTATACTGGGTCAGTTCTTCAAACGACGGATGTCAACGGCCAGCAAACAGTCTATCCAGCAAATAAATATGATTCGATGCTGAGGCCCACGGAGACAGATTTTCCGGATTCAGGAAAGACAACAGCAAGCTTTTCTCCAACAGAAGTATCCCAGAGTAGCTATCAATCCGCTGGCTCGTTTGGACAAACGGTAACGCTTTACGATGCCTACGGTCGCCCGAATCGCACGGCTGTTGCTGACGGGGTAAATGGAAGTGGGCCGTGGTACACGCGTGACTCATGTTACGACGCTAACGGGAACGTCAAGTTCACCTCATACCCCTACTCTTCTCCTTCCGTGACTGGAGCCGAGGTTTGTTCGGGCACCGGCGGTGATGCTTTCACTTATGATGTCCTTGGGCGTGTTACCAGGATCGCGCGCGGCAATGGCGAGGTTATTACCTATACGTATTTTGGACGCTCAACAAAATCAGTAGATGAGAACGGGGTTACGCGCATTTCACAGATTGATGGTCTTGGGAGGCCGACAATTATATGCGAAGTCTCCTCGAACAGTAGCATGCCAGGTTCCGGTTCGCCGACGAGTTGCGGAACAGACATCGCAGGGACGGGTTTCGTTACTACATACGGCTATAGCTACAGCACTGCTCTGAATGGCAGCTTTTTGCCCGTTACCACTGTCACACAGGGCGGCCAAAGCCGAGTTTTCACGACTGATTGGCTCGGGAGGCTACTAAGCCTTCAGGAACCGGAGTCTGGAACAACAACGTACGCTTATACCTACAACGTCACTGGAGGTGTTGTAACGCGTCAAACGCCGAAGGCAAATCAGTCAAGCGCTACGGTATTGACTACTAGAACGACCCAATACGACATTATGAACCGCATTGTCAGTGTTAGCTACAACGACGGCATTACGCCAGGGAAAGCTTTTCAGTATGACACCAATGCTGGATGGGTATGGTCAGACTTCACACCGGCGAATTTGAAGGGGCGGATGTATCTTGCATATAATTCCACCGCACCCGCTGCCACAACGTTCAGCTATGATTCAATGGGCCGCGTCAAGGGGATGGCAGTCTGCCTTCCGTCCGGATGTGGTAACTCAACCTACGATAAGTTCATATCCTTGTCATATGACGAAGCTGGCGATCTACTAAGTTCGACCGACGGAGGCGGCGTCACAACTTCCTACACGGTTTCGCCAGCTAGTGAAGTGCTTACGATGACGAGTTCCCTCAGCAACACAACCAATCCGCCTAACATTCTCTCGAATGTTGTCAACGGCCCCAATGGCCCGTCAAGCTGGAGTCTGGGCAACGGACTGTCCGGAGCCTATAGTTACGACTCACTAGGCCGGTTGAAGAGCGGAACAATCTCAACTGCTGTCCCGAGTCAGGTCTACGCATTCACGGCCACCTGGAAGGGTAGTCAGTTGCAGAATTCTTCGGATTCGGTACTGGGACAAACGTCGAATTACGGTTACGACGAATTCAATCGGTTAAAGTCTCGCACTGTTACGAGCGGCACCGTGCAAAATCTGAATTGGGTTTATGATCGCTGGGGAAATCGCTGGCAGCAAAATGTGACTGCCGGAAGTGGGCCGCAGCCGCAATTCAGCGTTAATACTGTAAATAACCATATTTCGGGATATAGCTACGATGCGGCCGGCAATCAGACCAACGATGGCACATACAACTACACATACGATGCGGAAGGGAACATAACGGCCGTCAATAACGGTTCGACGGCGTCTTACTTATATGACGCGCTCAATCACCGCGTGCGCACAACCGTCGGATCAACAGTTACCGAATATGTCTTTAATGCCAGCGAGCAGAGAATATCGGAATGGAATGCATCAACGCATTCTCAGCTCAAAGGACACTATTACTGGGGCAGCAAGCCCGTGGCTTACTACACTACGGCCGCAGGCGGTGGGGCTGCGGCGCACTTCGAGCACCAGGATTGGCTGGGCACGGAGCGTATACGCACGACATACAATGCTAGCGTTGAAGGCACTTATGCATCATTGCCATGGGGCGACAATCAGACGACTACCTCAGGCACTGACGGAGATGCTAATCACTTTGCCATGCTCGATTTCGACTCAGAGACTCAGACGAATCATGCGGAATTCCGGCAGTACTCCTCAGCCGAGGGCAGGTGGCTTCGCCCCGATCCTAGCTCGGCTAGCTATAATCTTGGAAACCCGCAGAGCATGAACCGCTATACCTACGCCATGAACAATCCGGTGAGCGATATCGATCCTGCGGGGCTAGACGCGTGCGTGCATATCGGTGGAGATGGAAGTGTCTTTATCTACAATGCCGAGGATGGCGGTTCGGTTAACTGTCCGACTTCAGACGGCTGGAGCACAGTCACTTCTAATCAACAAGTTACAGGAGTTGGATTCGACAGTAACGGCACTCTGATAGCTGGCACGAGCAGCGGTTTAATCAACCAGAATGGGTCGGCATATAGTGCCCCCCAAACGGAGTGGGTCTTTCCCGACGGAACCTCGAATTACGTCCCTACTGTGATAAGTTCCCCTTCTATACAATACGTTTACCAAGTTGCCCCAAATAACGGTAGTCAACCCTTCACCAGCGCAACCGACGAGGAAAAGCTTGCCGCTTTGCAAAGCATCGCGAACGCGTTTCCAAACTGGCTGACGGCGAAGTACTTCCCAGACAAATTTTGCAATGGCGTTAAGGGAGTGGGAGCAGTGAGCACGGTCGTAGTTGTAGGGGCCCCGGCCACTGCGCCTGTTGTCGGACCAGTGGCCTCCGCTTCCGGTATTCTCAGCATAGCGGGGTGCAAATGGTAAACATTTTTCTAAAAATGAGGGAGAGTTTCGTATTCACCGGCAATTTTAATAAAGAGTCCGGCTACTATGAACTTCCAATTTCCGACTCACCCTGCTTTCGGCGTAACACGGTCATTCTCGTCTTGGCTCTGATAGCGGGAGTTTCTACTCTAATGTTGTATTGGGATATTCTCCCACGGCTAAGCCGCTTCTTTCTGATTGTTGCTCTCCTTTGGACAGTTGGTGTGTGGGTACGTACCATCGCAAATCACAGCCAAATTCAAAAGCGACTGTGGAATTCTAGTTCTTCGCAGCCGACATCGGGAGAACTATTGAAGGAGGCCGCCGGTGAAGCTAACGCTGGTACCACATTCTTATTTTCGGTCGTTCTATTTCTAATTTTGGGCTGGCTAATTACACTAGCGCATTTCCAGCATGTCCTCTCAAGTTGTGGCGGGCATTTCAGATGAACGGTGAGGCCCTTGCAGCTTTTTACTCCGATGTCCCAGGTTCACCCTTCAGATGCGGCACGGGTTCAAATGAGAGTTGTTGACTGGGCCGCGTTGGCGCTCTTGTTATTTGAAGTTCCATCCGTTTGGTTCTCGCGGGATCGCGCCAATAGCATTGGTGGCTTTGAAGTTGTAGCGCTATCTGTTTTGGCCTATTTCGTCTTAAGGCTGCTGACGCGCGAGCCGCCCCGAATAGCGTGGCTTGCAACGATTGTTGGTTTTGGTGGTGCTTGGCTAACATTAATAGGCGTCCATCAGTTCGCCACCGCTGCCCAGCAACTTTCCGCTGTAGGGCTAACAAATCTTGTGGCATTCCGTTCTCGCCTCATGGATCCGATTCCAGGGTGGGTGTCCGGTGAATGTCTCACTGCAATAATGCTAACTTTGCCCTTTGCTTGCGGGGCGGGGGCGTACGCGTGGCGCAAAGGCCAGACCGGCGCGACGATTGTCGCGGGATTATTTTCATCTGCAATGGTTGCTGCGCTGGTTCTCTCGCTGTCACGCGCGGCATTCTGGGGAACCGTATGTTTTTTCATCGTCGCGTGCGGCTTGATGGCCACTTACCGCGTTCTCGCGCCACGCGCAGCTTTGTTTCTACTTGGTGGCTGTCTGGCTGCGTTCTTCCTGATTATGGCATGTGAAGCGTCTGTTTACCCCAGTGTCGTTCGCGCATACTTTGAAAGCCAGGCATCGCAGACGCGCAGCACAGAAGGACGGATCAACATCTGGGAACACTCGCTCGGGGCGACGCGCGGCCACCACTTGTGGGGAGTAGGTTCTTCTAATACAGCGCTGTTTCTGTTGTCCTCAAACGGCGAAGAGACAACAGGTTTCGCGAGCCGCGCGTTCAGCCTCCCGATCCAGGTGATAGTGGAAAAGGGGTGTCTTGGCTTCACATGTTACCTGGCGTTCCTCTTGCTGCTGGCATTCGAGTTCCATCGTGTAATGAAGTCCAACCCATCTCAAATAGCGGACGCAAGCTCGCCTTCGACAAGCAGCAAGCGTAAGAAAGAAATTCGCCTCAGTGCACTCTCACGGTCGCAAACCGAGTGCGCCCACCGTGCAATGAAGTGCTGCTTTGCGGCGGGACTTGCGTCAGTTCTGTTTCGAGAGCTTAGCTATTCCTCTCTGCTTGAGCACACTCTTACTATGGCACTGGCGCTCACTTTAGCTGCTTTGATCTGTCTGCCGGTCCATCCGGAAAATCTAAAAATTAAGCCAATTACGCTCAGCGTGGTGTTGGCCGTTCTCATTTGTCAATTCCCATATTGGCATTACAGACGGGCAGATTCGAGCCTGAGCGAGTTTTATGCGCTGGTCGGCTCTGCTAAATTTGATGTGGCAAAACTTAGTATTGAAGAAGCAATCAGGTTGTGGCCATGGAACGGAAGATATTACGGTTGGCGTGCCTATGTCGAGAGCCAGGAACTTCCGTCCCAATGTACAAAGCGTCCCCATAACGGGACCGCGAAGCTCGACAATATCGACTACAAAGCCGCCCAGGAGGCCGCAAAAGATTACCGACTCGCGTTAAAGCTGAATAGTCGTGACGGAGTTGCTTACCACAATCTGGCATGGCAGGAACATTTACTCGGAGATGATGATTCCGCCGCGCGAGACTGGGACAATGCCGTGGCAATCGATCCCGACAATGCTGCATTTCATCTAAGCTACGGTATGTTTCTTGAAGAGCGTGGTGCTCGTGAGGCCGCACGTTTGGAATACGTTTCAGCAATTATGCTCAAACCTTCGATTGTCGACTCTCCGTTCTTTACGCAATACCGAACCCGATCATCAAAGGAGGCCGCCGCCGCTTTGAACGAGGTGGCTGTCAGGCTAGAACGTGAACTTGGGGACGGTAATGATCCGATTCTCGAAGCGAGGTTGGGGAAAATCTATTTGGTAATGGGAGACGCGGCGCACGCCGAGAAGCTGCTAGCCGGCGCGGCGCAACAGTTGCCCAATCTTCCGTTGGTGTGGTTCAATCTGGGTGAACTTTACGAGCAGCGGGGTGACAACGGACGAGCGTTAGAGTACTACCAACGGGCGCGAACCATTGATCCTTCTCTGGCAGGTTCCTATTTGCGAATTGGTAAGCTGAGGCTTCGTGAGGGCGACAAGCAAAACGGAGCCAACGACTTGCGATTAGCGATACAGCAGTGGCAACGGATCACCCCGGTTTCATCGGCGCATAATAATCGCCTTTACGATGGACCTCGACAGACTATCGACGACCTGCTACCTACTACGCTGGTCTGGTATACCTCGCCATGTGAGGCATCCGCCGCTTGGGGTGCCCTTGCAGAGATCTACCCACAGAACGCCGACTACGCACAGCGAAGCAATACTTGCGAAAATCTTCCTGCTCCGCATGGGGCACTCCAATGAGGGCCGCGACAATGCATGGCTTCAGAAATATTCAAGTGTATAACCGCCTTTTGTCACTATCGAGAGTGGCATGTGCGTTAGTTCTCGCGTCAACACTAATCATTTGTAACGCCGGTCGCTCTCAATCGACAGCGGCCAAGCCAGTGTCCCACACTCTGTACCTCGATGATGTCACGGGTGAAATCGAGATACCATCTTGGCGGCTCATTGGTCTCTTCCATTTGCAGCCACCAGACGCTGATAGCCAGGCGCAAGATCCGAATGGTTTTCAGAGGGACTATCTGGGACGGCTTGGATACCCCGAGCGCTCACTGACCGCGCAAACGGTCGAGTCACTCTGCAGCGGCCGAAGCATCTGTCGATGGTATTCACCACACGGTGCCGCGATTCCACTCTATACGCTCGCGCGCGAAAGTACTCCAGCGGTGGCTTATGCTTTCGCGCAGATAACTTGCGCACATGATCTCGATCTCGCGATCGAGTTTGATAGCAGTGAAGAGCTTGCCATATGGGTCAACGGCTCACTACTGCGGATGAATTCTCCGGGACGAAAAGGTGGGACCGCAATCAAGTACCTGAACTTCGAGCCAATTCATCTCCACGAAGGTGAAAACAATATAGTTTTCAAATCGGACAGGGTCAAAGAAGGCAAGCAATGGGCGATTATGGCGAGCCTTATGCCCATGCAAAATGCCCGGGAGCATGCGGTTGTAATGAATTACGGGTATTTCCTGGAGAATCGACTGTTAAAGAAGGGCGAGCCGATCGCAATCGAGTCACCGCCACTCTGCCAACATGAAGATTCAGTCGTTACAATTGTTGATCGGGATAATAATGCGGTTGTGACGCGCAGGAATGCCGGTTTTCCTATCTCGATTCAAACAGCAAACCTACAACCAGGGTATTACCGAGCAAGCTTGGTGGTATCGGGCAGGACCATTCAGGATGATTTCTACATTGGAGACCCGGATGGAATGTACGGACAGCTTCTGAGCCTCAAAGAAAAGAGCGGTGCTTCGGGACCGCTCGCTCCTCTGATCGACCCTATCATTCGAAGGTACGCTATTCTTACTTCTCAGCAATATTCCCACCCCGCCGAGGCAGATTGGCAGAAGAAGCTCTTGCTGGTTCTAAAAGATGGATCCGAGTATGTCGATAATGGGTACGACGCTCGTGTGGCGCAATCGGCGGGTTTCCACCTCCGCGAATATAAATCGGCTATTGATCAAACAATGCAATACTACCTCTTCTATATTCCCGAAGGACATGCCGCCAATATGCCGCTAGTTGTCGAAATGCCATATGCGGTGTCGACGCAACGCCCATTTCTTGAGAGCGCGCTTGCGATCGGATGGCCGAAAGCACTGGACAATCTGAAACTCGCCGCAGATAAGAGTGGCGTGTCCACAGCTATCGTAAACGGCCGTGGATCCGTGGGAGATGCCCCGATAGGTGAAGCGGACGTATTGGAGGCTATTAACGACGTTCTTAGCCACTATTCCATAGATCGTCAAAAGATTTATCTTTTTGGCACTAGCGCGGGTGGGTACCGAGCTCTTATGCTAGCCGAGCATAACCCGGACTTCTTCGCAGCAGTTGGCGTGTACGGTCCCGGTCTAGGCGTCCCTCCGCTCGCGCAGCCTCTTGAAGATCAACAGCTCCATACGGGAGTCTTTTCGCAGTCGACTAGGTTGTCTGTTGTTCCCGTCAAGATTCTCGAAGGAGAGTACGACTACGAACCTTCGCGGCAAATTCTTGAGGAGTTCTTCAATGAGCTAAGACAAGGCAACTCCGCCTCAGAAATGACCTTGCTTAAAGACGGAATGCATGGGACCAGCGACGCGGAAAGCCTCCTCTTCCCCTGGTTCGTGCGGTTTGCAGCGGTCAAGCAAAGCAACTTCCTCGATACCGTAAATGAGGCGATATCGAAGGTTCATTGAACCTTGGGTATTGTTTCTGATCGATCTCCCTCAGACTAGGGTTGCGTATAGAGCGGATCATATTGTCTGAGAAGTATCAACATCTCTTGTTCGAGAAGGGGAAATCTGAGGTATGGAGCAGGTTTCCAGCGTCATGGCAGGCCTCACCCGCTATGTCGACGACGGCCATCTCGAGATCAACAGCAACGCTGCCGAACGCGCATTGCGCGTCGTAGCTCTCGGGAGACAGAACTACCTTTTGGGGCGAACGCTGGCGGAGAACGCGCCGCTGCCATCTACTCGCTGTTAGGAAGCGCCAAGCTCAATGGTCTCGATCCGGGGCTCTATCTCCATCAAGTGCTCGAACGCATCGCCGACCATCCCACCAGCAGGATCGCGGATCTGTCGCCTTGGAGCCTCACCGTCACCAGAGGACACACCTAAATAAGAGCCCACCTATTTTTAGGGGACACTTGTCCAAGGCACACACTCACAGGGACGGTTCAGGCCACACGCTTACGCTATACCAGCACGTTAGTCGCTGGCACTATTCGCTTTTTCGTTGAGTAGCTGACCACAAATCAGCACCTCAGAATCGCTGTACAACTGCTGTACAAACGGGTCGCGCAACGCCCTCAAACACCTCGGAAGTACCTTCTTTGCTTTATATCTCAGAGCAACCTACACAAGACCTGGTCATTTCGCAATCAGCAGGTGCTCAACCTATGGAGTAAATTTGGCCAAACATCAACCCTTACTGGAATGGCGAACTCCTAAAAGTACAACCAAGTCGGCTTCAGATGTCCCATAGGTTGAACAGATCATATTTGCCGAGCGAATGCATGTACGACAGGGCGAAGGTTCATCATTTCCGGTATCTGCTCGCTATTCTGGGGCGAGGCGGCCTTCGCGCCGAGGCAGAACATTTGCACGCGTTGCAGTCCAACCGAACAGTGTGGGTTCGCCATTCCCAGGGGCACACCTCGAACTGTCTTTACCAAAGATCCAAAAACAGCCGTATCCAGCCAACAGATGTGAATCTTGCATTCATGGCACTTGCATGGTTTGTCCTGGAACGGTGTGACGAGACAAGTGACCCCCTTGTCGGTGTTGATCACGCTGAGATTGCAAGATCGAGCTTGGAATTCGATTACAAGTTGCCGTCACTCCCAATGAACTCCTCGTAATGCTTGCATCTTCTCAGACACCGCAGAGCGAAGTGGTGAGTCGTGTGCCCTGGGTTCGCTCAATCTCCTTTGTAAGGCAGGTGTACTATGCAGAGCAGACTCCTCCTTGAAGGCCAAGTGTTTGTTGTTGTCATCGTGCAAGAAGGCAGTTTTGTACGCGCTGCCCAAAAACTCGGTATTCCAGTGTCCTCGCTGTCGAGGAGGGTTACGTTATTCGAGAGAGAGCTTGGCGTGCGGCTCTTTGACAGGAGCTCGCGCAAGACCGAGCTAACCAAAGCGGGTAGATTGTTTGTCCCGGAGGCGAACGCGTCTCTCACGCACGCGGAGTGCGCCTGGGAACTGGCACGGCATCAGGCGTTGCTCGAACACGGACCCATCCGGTTGGGATACTCCGCCTATGTCCACAGCGCTCTTCTCCCGGTCCTACGCCGGTTGAGGGCGCCGGACGTCGAGGCCTCGGCGATGGTACTCGAAAGCGCATCCACCATTGAGATGGTCCAGCGTGTTTTGAGGGGAGAGCTGCACGCGGGCATCGGGGTACACCCCATACGAGACCCCGACCTCTGGACCAGCACGATTGGCAAGGAACCGTTCTATCTCTGCCTGCCGGCAGACCATCGACTGGCGCACAAGGCGACGGTCGCGGTTAGGGACCTGCACGGAGAGATGGTCTTTTGGATACCACGGTCAGGGCACCGAGGACTCTATGACGCGACGACGAAGTATATCCACAGTATCGGGGCTGAGGTCGTCTTTCAGGAGGTCCGGGGTGTGAGTCACGTCATCGAGTTCGTAAGCCATGGCTTTGGACTGGGGTTGGTACCGCGATCCGCGATCCGCTTGATGCGCACCGGTGTCGTCTTCAAGCAGGTGGCCGACCAATATCTTCGAGTGGAGACGGCATTGTTCGCGCGTAAGGACCAGAGGGGAGGACCACTTCAGGGCTTCATCGATGACCTGTTGTTCCGGTTGCGGAGCCTCAAGATAGGAATCCAGTAACCGACTGGGCAGGAAGCACCTGCGGTCATGAAAGTGACACTACATCCGTAGCTCGCCGTACGCCACTGTCGTTGGTGACATGAACGAGAACCTGGATGGATCGCCTGCACTCTTCTTCTACATCCTGCAATCGAACGCCGCCAGCACCACGCATGGCCAGCTGGGCGAGTCTCCGCAGGGCGTCCACGGTGCCATTGGCGTGGATGGTCGATAGCGATCCCCGGTGACCTGTGTTGAGGGCGTCCAAAAAGACGCGGGCCTCGGCGCCACGGATCTCACCGACGATGATGCGGTCCGGTCTATGCCGTAGCGCGGCCTTAAGTAGGTCAGGGAATCCAATCTGGCTCTTGTGGGTGTCGAGTTGAGCCTCGGCGGAGATAACGTGCGGCTTCCGGATGGAGAGTTCAGCAACGTCCTCCAAAATCATGATGCGGTCCGCATCGGGGATAGAGCAGGCGAGCACGTTGAGCAGGGTCGATTTGCCTGCACCCGTTCCACCAGAGATCAACAGGTTGTAGCCGCGTTGAATGGCCGAAGACAAGATATCAGCCTGTTCCGGGGTCAGCATCTTCCGCTCCATGAGATCGTGGAGAGTAAAGTCCCGCGAGGTGAACTTACGGATGGTCAGCATGGGGCGCGGATTGACGACAGGTGGAATGAGCGCGGCCATGCGGCTGCCATCTGGCAGGCGCAGGTTGAGGATGGGCGAGTCCGCATCGAGCTTCTTGCCGAAGCGGTTGGCGATAACTTCGAGGCCCGTCCATAGCGCGCCCTCTTCGAAGCGAACCTCCGGGAGCAATTGAACGGATCCATTTTCTTCCATCCAGACAGAGCCATCCGGGTTCACCATGATCTCGGAGATGGTGCGGCTGGCCAGCAGGGATTCGATGGGTTTAAGGAACGGGATGATGATTTCGAAGCTCACGAGGGTATCCTTTCTGGATCGAAGCCGACCTCCTCCTGTTCGAACCAGCTCATCTGAATCGGCAGGAAGTCGGGTTTGAGATAGCAGTAGGTGGGAGGCAGCGGGCTGACGCCATCAAAGGCGACCACTACCGACTGCGCGTTCTTGAGGTCGAAGAATATCTTCTCCTCGAAGAGCGGCTCCTTATGCTTCTGATACTGTTTGGAGGCAGAGATGCTGCCTTTACTAGACGATGTGCGGCCGGAGAGCAGGCCGACGTTGGCGTTGGTGGAGGACTCGGAGACGGTGTAGCTGATGTGAGTGCGGTCTTCTTTGCCGCACAGCTCGGAGGCATAGCGTGCGGTCTCGGGATCGGAGGTGGTGAGGAATACTTTGGTGCGGAACGCCTGCAGCAGCGTCTTGACTCCTTCATTCGGCAGGGCTTCCTTGAGGCTGGACACACTCTGCGTGGCGACGATGGGAATGCACTTCGGCTGACGGGAGAGGCTCAAGAAGCGTTCGTCGCCGGTGGGGTTGTCGCCGCCAACTGTAGCGAAGTTCTGATACTCATCGCAGATGAAGACCGTAGGGCGGTAGTGTCTGTCAGGATGAGTATCCATCTTCGGGATGCGCAATTGCACGGCTCGCTGATAGTCGATCTTCATCATGGTGCCGATAGTCTTGGCGAGTGCCGGGTTCAGGGCGACGGGAAAGTTCAGACCCACGACAGCGCCGGATTCGATCAGTTCATCGAACGGCGGCAGAACGCGACCAGTTGGGTCGGCGACGCATGGCTTGCCGTCGTAGAGCTCCTTCGGCGGGCAAAAGACCCGACGCACCTGCGGGTCTGTCTCAAATAATGAGAGGAAGACGACAATGCCCTGGATGATGGAGGTCTTGACCTCGGAGCGGAAGAACTTCCAATGTTCCCAATACCAGTACCGCACGCTCTCGAAGCGGTCGCGTTGGTCCGGGCGATAGGGTTTGCGGGTATAAACGCCAAACTCGGCAGGGGTCCGCTGGACCAGCAACTGCTCCAGCGCATCCGTCCAGCCAGCGAGGTAAAGCTCGAGGTCCTGACGCCACTCGAAGCCCAGCGGAGACAGGATGGACTGGTGCTCGTGATATGCCTCCTTATCGATGCCGATATAGGCGGCGGTGCTGAAACGTGACCCAACCTCGACCAGCATGGCTTCGAGTGTCCCGGTGCTGATGACGGTCCGGAAGAGGTCGACCATCGTGAGGTATCTGTCGCGGATGCGATGCAGCAGAATCACGTATCGCATCAGGTCGGTGTAGGACTGCTGCCAGAAGGGTTCCCGGCCCTTCCCCCAAATCGAGGTAATGATAGAGGCGATGTTGAACGCCTGCGCGTAAGGATCGAGGGAGTTGTTCAGCGGGTTGTAGCGAATGTCGCCGTCGAGCGAGACCTCGACATAGTCCCTCTCGCGTCCGCACCATTTAAGGATGCGTTGTAGCTGCCGGCAGAGATCGCCCTTGACCTCCAAAACGATGCCCGAGAGCTTCTGTTCCGGATCGTCGGCGCGATACGCGAACAACTGGCGCATCGCCGGCAAAATCAGCCCATAAGTTTTGCCACTCCCTATGGAGCCGAACGAAGCGATGCCGGTGTAGAGTCCGCGCTCGGGAACCGTGAGCCAGTATGGAAATGAACCGGGACTTGGCACCAGCTGCCGATGCACCTCACCCACGACCAGGGAGAGTTTCTTTCGCGTGCGCGGATCAGGATAGGGCGGAAGGACGCCAAGCGTCAGCTCCGAATCCTTGCGGTAGAGATGGATGTAGGCCAGCGAAAACATGAGGGAGAAGAACAGGAACGGCGTGGTGTACAGGAATAGGTCGTATCCTCGCACCAGCGTGCAAAAGGTCGTTGGTTGCTCGTAGGCGATCAGACGCAGCAGCGGGTCGTCTACATGGACCGGATAGAGGGTATGGAGAACGACGCCGCAGGCCAGGCTGACGCCAATGGAGAGCAGCATCCGGTACTCGACCAGCAGCCGGACGAACTTCTGAAGAACCGGAGACTCGCGCAAATAGTGAACCTCCTAGACGTGGGCTGCTGTGGTAGTTGGCGACGGTTCGGGCTTCGCTGTAGATGTCTTAGCAGCAACGGCGGATCGTGGAGTGTTCGTTGTGGCGCTGGCCTTGTACTTCTGGAAATCCTCTTCCTGGGTAAGCGCGAAACGCAGCAGCTCGTTGACGACATAGTTTGTTTCATTGTTCGACCACTCGGCCATCAGCTCGATGTCATCGGCGACGGTCTGGTCGATGGAGGATTGCAGCTTCGCCCGCCGAATCCTGCTAATGCCGTGTTCCAGTTTCAGTCTGCTCATGGGGTTCTCCTATGGATCAAGTTGGAATCTGTTGTGTATCTGTTCCGGCTGCGATATGGATCAGCAACGGATGCTGCACTGATCCGGTTCGCATCCAGCGCAGATCGGCGAAATATCCGCGCCGGGTCATTGCTGGATACGTGGTGTGCGTGGGGCGGGAGCGACCAGCGCGGCAGAGCCGACGCGGAAGGTGCGGAGCACCGGGTCGCTCCCGCCCCACGCACATAATTTCCCTGACCCATCTACACATGTAACTCGTTGGACTTGCATGAGTAAGCTCCTTTCCTGCGTGCCCGCCCGCGTGCCCACTACCGTGCCCACTCACCCTCGTGTATGGGCTGGTCGTGCTACATCACCGAGGTCGGATAGCTATAGAGAAGAACCACGGTGGAGAATGTTGCACGCAACGAAGTCTGAAGAAATCGCTGCCGTATCTTTTCGGCGCTGGCGGTTCCCAGCTTCCACGCCGAATACAGCGCCTGGTGTTCAAGCGTTGTGTAGATGCCCTCTCCCTCACGGAGCACCTGAAGGTTGCTGGCCAGAATGCCGCGTCCTTCGACCTCGGATTGTCGCCGGATGGAGAGGAATTCGAGGAAGTGATTGACGCCCAACGGCGTTAGCGATGTCACGCCGCGCATCCGGTCCGCAGGCAGAAAGCGACCGAAGGCAGCTTTCGCGCGGGCGGAGTTGTTCTCGTTGTCCGCAACAAAGACCAACTCGAACTCACCGAGCGCCGCAAACAGCGGTTGATACTGTTTGAGGTATCGTTCGAAACGAGTTGTCGTCACCTGGCCCTCGTCGAAGAAGACGAAGCTGGGAACTCCGGTATTCGAGACCAGGATGGGGAACCCATCAGGAAAGTACATGAGACGCCCGGCGTAGCTTCGGGGCAGCAGCTCGGAGCGGACGCCGCACTGCGTCGTGAAGAAATCGACCTTGCCTGCTTCGTCCTCCAGTATGTTCGCGCTCAGACGTGCGAGGACGAAGTCCAGCACCATGAGTCGCGACTTGATGTAAGCATCACCCTTGATGCGGCGGTTCTGTGAATCAGGCCGCCCAACCGCTTCATAGACCGGCTTTGAGGCCAGGTGATAGATGTGCCGCCGCTGGCCGCACTCGATCACGCGGAGATGACGAAGCCGGGAAGCTTTTTCGAGGAAGCGCGTGGGCATGGCCCCGCGATCGCACTGGACAAACTGGCTGTACTGCCGGCGCAGGAAGTAACCGGAGTGTACGGCAACCAGGTACAGGAACGAAGCCTCACGTTCGAGATACCCGATGGCTTCGAGCGATGAGATTGGGTCGTAATCGATTGTCATAGGTCCAAAATGTCCTCCATCAATCCGTGGTCGTTCTCGATCTTGGCCGTGAGCGAGGCGCGGTCGGAGGGCGATGCGTAGGCGCGGAAACCTGCCTGCCCTTTCGCGCGCAGGTGGCCCGCGTGATACGCAGCCGTGAGAACCTCGATGTCCTCATGGCCGGTGCGCGATCCCTGGCCGGCGTCCTGCCTTTCTTCGCGCGGGAGATCGTACTCGATCCGTGCGTCGGGAATCTGAATCTTTCCATCGACGAAGGGCAGCTCGAACCGCTCGGCCACTTCCTCTTTGATCCCGGCCATGTCACGCTTCGGGTCGGTTTTCCGCGCGGCATAGATGGCCTTCTGGACGTCCGATTTGATCTCAAAGTCGAGACGCACGCGCAGGTTGCTGCCGCCCTTGTCCTCAATACGTTCGGCCTCTTTTCTGTAGGCGCGATAAATCTGCGAGTCGTGTTCGGCCTCGCGGGGTTTGACCAAACCGGCATAAACCCACTGGTCTTTGGGGAGGTCGCCCTGCTTCAAGAGCAGGCGACGACCGTCTTTGGTGAGCGTGACGACCTCGGCACGCTCAATCGTGCGCCGCTGCCCATCGCGGCGCAGATTGATGTGCGTCGTCTCGACCAGCCCCTTATCTCGGAGATACCGGAGGTCATTCTCCAGCGGACGCGATTTACCGTTGTACAGCGTCTCGCGGAGGTCCGCTGTGCGGACGACGCGAAAGCGTCCAGCCTCGCGCAGGAGTTGTTTCTCTTCAGGACGCAGCTCCAGCCCGACGATGTTGCTGGAGGACCGTGCCGGACGGCGCGGGTCCGCCGAAGCGACAGGACGGCGGCGCTGGCGCGGCACATCGCGTGGCTGCTCCACGCGCTTGCGCTCTGTCTGAGGCCGCGGCCCGCGAGGGTCCGCAGGGCATTGCTCCAGAGACTTCAGGCGATGGAGGACAGGGTTGTCGGGCGGTTTGCGCGTTACGGCGCGACCGTCCGATGAACCTGGGGCCGCGTCGTTCCCGTCGCGGCGCCGGGGCTGTTCCTGTGGAATATCCAGCCTCATGCGCCCTCCCCATCCTCGCCGCGCTCCACCGGAGCAGGCGCAAACTCAATCGAGGTCTGAGTTGTCGCGGACTTTGCCTTAGACTTTTTTGTGCGTTCGACGGCAGGAGGCGAGACGGTTTCGACAGAAACCGGCGATGCTTTCGGCCCTTGGCCGACGACACGACGCACGTCGTAGTCGGCCACGCGGGTAAAGCGGTCCATCTCTCTATCGGCAGCTTCGCGCATGGCGCGAACCTTGGCGACAAGGTCCGGCGTGCGGTCGAGGTATTGATCTTCCGTGTGCATAGCTACTGTCCCTCCTCTTCTCCGAAACGCGAACGTATCTCATCGGACAGTTCGTTCTTTCCGGTGTGTATCTCCTGGTCGAAGTGCCTCAGCTTGCGGCCTGTATCGCGCAGGAAGAACTTGCGCTCGATCCAGATGGTGAGGCCGAGGATGTTGGCGAAGAGGAGAGCGCAGTACAGCGCGATGCTCTTGAGGTAGCTGTGAACGATCAGGCTGCGCCACGGCGTGAGGAAGTGCAGCGTGTGCATCGACCAGAAGCCAAGCGCGAGGAAGATCAGCGTGGCGACGAAGGCGGCGTTGGCAATCATCGATGTCCTTTTAGCCGCGGTCGGTGCGCGGCACTGCTAGAAGAAATGCGGAGAGGCGTCAGCCTGTCCGCGAAAAGAGGGCGAACGGCGTTAGCCGTCCTCGCCCGTATCGACCAACGCGTCGGGCCGGTCCAGTCTCTGGATGCGTGTCGCGTGGACGGCGTAGATCGCTTTATTGACCTGGTGGGATTCGCCCGCGACGACCACGGTTCGCATCTGTTCCTGCCCGTGAAGCTCGCCTTCGACTTCGAGGTAATCGCCGCGGCTCATCCCACGAACCATTCCGCAGAAGAACGGTCCAGGGCAGATGATGCGATGCCAGTCGGTGCGCGGGGTCCACTCATTGGTGGAGAGGTCCCATCTGCCGGATACGGTTGCCAGCAGCAGAACTGCGTAAGCATCTTCGGTGATTCCATCTGAAGGAGGAGCCTCGGCATTTTTGCCGAGAAATCCACGAAGCGTGACGGTGTTGGCGAAGAGTGTCATGATTGCACCTCCCAGGAGAGGACAACGCGGCCTAAGCCGCGTCGTCCTCCGTGATGGGATCGGCATCGGGATTCTCCGTGCCTTGCGATGTGGGCTTCGCCAGCTTCTTGACGATGCTGGCGCGTACCTCCCAATCGCGAATCGTGATCATGGTCTTCTTCTTGTCCTTGAGGACCTCGACCTCACGCTCGGTGCTGTGCAACTCGCCGGCGATCTCGAC
>Ga0210387_10000987_pt1 | contig 21084 bp, 17 predicted proteins | sample IncBWC7OmetaG_FD_160108 | JGI IMG/M metagenome (GOLD analysis project Ga0210387, IMG submission 160108) | Forest soil microbial communities from Barre Woods Harvard Forest LTER site, Petersham, Massachusetts, United States - Inc-BW-C-7-O ...
CCTATCCGCTTTCGATTCCCACGCTCGAAAGGCTTCGAGGGCTTCCTCGCGCATCATGGGAATCAGCGGAATTTTCCTGTCGTCGTGCGGCCGCGCGATTTCTTCGTAGATCAGCGAATCGTCGAACCCGGCCTTTGATGCATCCTCCGCCGTATTCGCGAAATAGACGCGTTCCGGCCGCGCCCAATAAATTGCACCCAGGCACATCGGGCATGGCTCGCAGCTAGTGTAAATTTCGCAGCCCGTTAATTCGAAATTCTTCAGCTGCTTGCACGCTTCGCGGATCGCCACCACTTCCGCGTGGGCCGTGGGATCGTTCGTCGAGGTGACGGAATTCGCCCCCTCAGCAACGATTTTGCCGTCCTTAACAACGACCGCAGCGAAAGGTCCGCCGCGTCCCGATCGCACGTTTTCGAGTGAGAGATAAATTGCACGGGCCATGAATGGGTTGTGCATATGGGTTTGGGTCGTGATCTCGCCTGATTGTAGCTCAGCCATTGCGGTCGAATGCGAGGAATGTCCCGTCGTGTGACTCAACTCGTCTGATTCTGATCGTGAGATTCTTGCGAACTCGCTACTGAACTTCTACGCGCTCCGTCGGAGGCGCAAAATCCATCGTCGCGAATGATTGTTCTTTTCGCCGCCAAAAGTACATCAACGCAATCCCGATCAGTATCAGCGCGACGCATAGTCCAGTCCACAACCCCGGCGCACCCCAATCGCGCTTGAAACAAAGGTATGCACCGAGCGGCAGCCCCACGCCCCAGTACAAGATCAGATGGCAGAGCATTGGCGTGCGAGTGTCGCCAGCGCCACGCAGTGCGCCTGTCGCAACCGTTTGCATTCCGTCAAACAGTTGAAAGAACGCCGCCACATACATCAGCGCTCCCGCTGCGTGAATTACGACTGGGTCGGGCGTAAACACTCGCGCGATGTAATCCGGAACAAGAAAGAAAACCACGCCCATGCAAAACATAAAGCCCATCCCGAGCGACATCGCGGTCCACCCGGCACGGCTCGCACCGTGCGCGTCTCCTCGCCCCAACGCTTGACCGACGCGCACTGCAGCTGCAGACGCAATTCCGAGCGGCACCATGTACGTGAGGCTCACGCTATTGAGCGCAACCTGGTGGCTGGCAAGCGGCACCGCACCGAGCTTCGCAATGAGTGCTGTGCAAACTGCGAAGACGCCCACTTCCATTCCAAATTGCGTCGCGGCCGGAAATCCGAGCTGCACAAGTTTCCAAATGCGAAAGAAGTTCGGGAGCCTTGGGCTTTCGCGCAACCCAGTCTTGAAACGATGGTCGTAATAAACCGCATAGATCAACAGCACGCCCATCATATAAATTCGCGCGGTGCACGTGGACCATCCGGACCCCACCGTTCCCATCGCGCGGAATCCGAGATGACCGTAGACGAGTGCCCAATTCCCGGCCAGGTTCACTAGATTCGCTGAGATCAGCGCGAACATCACCGGCTTGGCCATATTCATCCCTTGCAGGTACCGGCGAAAAACGAAGTACAGCAGCAGCGGCAGAGTGCCCCAGTTGAGAGCGCGCAGATAAGGAATCGTCTGGTCGAGAACCGACTCTTGAATATTGAGCGAACGCAGAACAGGTTCGAATAGCCTCACGATTCCCATCAGGACAGGAGTAATTCCAAGGCTGAGGTACACGCCGTTCACGAGCGAATGATGGCAGTCCTCCACGTTTCCCGCGCCGTACGAGTGCGAAACGAGCGTATCGAGGCCGAGCATCAAACCGGTGCCGAAAATCGCCGCCGCATTGAAGAGAATACTACCGAGGCTCACCGCTCCGATCGCCTCCGCGCTGTGTGCCTGGCGTCCGACCATCATCGTGTCGACGATCGCCATCGTCATCCAGCCAAGTTCCGCGAGGACGAGCGGAATCGCGAGGCGAAGCATCGGCCGCGCTTCTTCCGCGATGTAATGATGAAATAAACGTTTCAGCATTGCGTGAGGGTTTCTCGACTCTTTCTCGCGCGTGCATCCGAGCGGTAACGGCGCGTGCGGCGAGAGATCGTAATATCAGTTTATAGGGATTTGTCGAGGGTAGGAATCGATAACGCACGCAGCGGAACATCAACCGTGCGAGAACTTTCAGTTAGGTTTAGCTAGGCGTCGCCGGTCATCACTCCATACGCAGCGCATCGATCGGGTCGACCGATGCGGCCCGCCTAGCCGGCAGATAACTCGCAATCATCGCGGCACTGATGAGTACGGCGCCGACTGCCGCGAAAGTCGCGGGATCGGCAGCCGTCACTCCGAAGAGCAGCGATTTTATAATTCCTCTCAAGGAAAACGCCCCCGCAATTCCGAGGCCCACTCCAAGGACGGCGAGCAACAAGCCTTGACTAAGAATCATTCGCGAGATTTCTGAGGGTTGCGCGCCGAGCGCGATTCGAATACCAATTTCGCGGACGCGCTGGCTCACCGTGAGCGCCATGATTCCGCCGATACCCGACGCAGCGATCAGGAGCGCCAGCGCGGCGAACAACCCAAGCAAACTCGCCGTCAGGCGCGGTGAAGCCATCGACTCGTAGCGGGCTTGCTCGAGGGTCGTGATGCGTGTGACAGCCGCCTGCGAGTCCACATCGTGCACCGCGCGCGTGATCGCGCGTGACATGCTCGCAGGGTCAACCGTTGTGCGAACCACCAGAGTCGCCGGGCCCGGGCCTTGTGCCTGCGGCACGTAGAACTCAGGCGGAGCCGATCGATTGAGCCCGAATTCCCTCACGTCTCCCACGACGCCGATGATTCTTGCCCAGTGCTCCCCGTTATCGCCCGTCACGCGCTTCCCGATCGGATCTTCGTGAGCCCAGTATTGCTGTTTCATCGCCTCATTAACGATCGCGACGAGCTCATGCTTGTCGTCATCGGTGTCCGCGAAATTGCGCCCTTCTTTCAGCGGAATTCCAAGCGTCGAAAAATACCCCGGTGAAACCGTGAATTGGCCCCCCACTGGCGGAGTTTCTCCCGGCCCGAGATCCCGTCCTTCGATTCGGAACGGGCCTGAGAAAGCGCTTGGTCCCGCGGAAATCACTTCCGGTTCGAGCGGATAGCCGGACGAAATCGCCGCGGACATAACACCTGGCTCCTGCTTCACTCGCTGAAGAACCTTCTTGATCACATCGTTCAATTGATCATTTTTAGCGTATTTTGTGAAACTTAGCGTCGTCCGCATCGCCAGCACATGCTGCGGAACGAATCCCGGATCCACTTTCTGCAGGTTGAAGAAGCTCCGCAGCATCAGCCCTGCTCCGATCAAAAGCATGAAAGAAAAACCAATCTGCGAAACGATCAGCACGCTGCGTATTCGATTCTTGTGCTGCCCCACGCCCGCCCCCGTACTTCCCTCTTTCAGTCCGGACGCAAGGCTCACTCGCGAGAAAAACGCAGAGATCGTTCCAAAAACGATGCTCGTACCTAGAGCAGCAAGCAGCGTGAACACCAGCACGCCGAAGTCGATCCGGATTTCATGCGCGCGCGGAGTCAGACGCGATGCGAATTCGGTTAGCAGCCCCAGGCTGCCATAGGCAGCGAGTAATCCCAACGCTCCTCCCGCAAGCGCGAGGAGAAAACTCTCGGTGAGAAGCTGCCGCAGCAGCCGGCTGCGCCCAGCTCCCAGCGCCGTTCGAACTGCGAGTTCGCGCTCCCGCTGAGACATCCGGGCGAGCGTCAAGTTCGCCACATTCGCGCACGCGATCAGCAGAACAAATCCAGCCGCAGCGAGAAGCACCAACAGCGTGGGACGCGCTTCGTGCGTAAGCACTTCTTGAAGGGGCGTAGCGATTGCCGTGTAGCCTTCACCATCCGGATAGGATTTCGGATACTCCGCCTTCAAACGCCCCGCAATCGTTGCGAAATCGGCGCTCGCCTGAGCCATCGACACACCGGGCTTAAGTCTCCCGAACGCTTCCATCATCCGCATGTCCCGGTTATCGATCATCATTGCCGACGAACGGTGAGGGCACGCCGAAGTAGGCATATAGACGTCGCTCGCTGCGGGATATTGAGGAACCGGAGGCAGCACACCCACGACGGTGTGAACTTTGTCGTTCATCTCGAACGTCTTGCCAACGATTTCGGGATCGGCGTTGAATTTATTTTTCCAATACTCGTAACTCAGCAGAAGGACTGGCGGAGCACCGAGTTTGTCATCATCCGGAAGGAACGTTCTCCCGATCAACGGGCTTACTCGAAAGAGATCGAAATAATTTGCCGACACAACTGCCGTCCGCACTCGATCGGGATCGCCGTGCCCGTAAAGAATGAAAGCCATCGAATGGTATTCAACCAGCCCGGAAAGGGACTTGTTCTGCTCGCGGTAATCCTGAATCTCATGAACTGAAAAACCGGTGTCGTCGATGCCCTCCTTCAGCGCTTGCTGGCGGATGAACACGAGTTGTTCGCCCTGCGCGTATGGAAGCGGTCGCAACAGCACGCCGCGAACGACGCTGAAAATGGCAGTGTTCGCACCGATTCCGAGCGCCAGCGTCAGGATCGCCAGTACCGTGAACCCCAGGTTCTTGCGCATCGTACGCAGCGCGTAGCCGCTATCCTGCCGGAGCATCTCCCAATGTTCGCGCGGCGCCGTGGTGAAAATGCCGGTCAGCGTTTCCCACCAAACTCGCGCCACTCCGGCCGAACCACTTGTATCGCGAGCTTCGCGCGCTTGATCCTCGAACGCGTACTCCATCTCGCGTCCATAATCGGATCGGAAATCGGCGGGCAGCATACGCAATAGCGCTCGAAACATCCGCTTGGAAAGGGGAACACTGGTCGCATTCATCGGCCATCTCCTTCTTGCACAGTTCTCGGAACTTGTATGGCTGCCCCGCTCGTCAAGCTACTTCAGGCTTGCGAAACAGATTCTTGTTGCGCGCCATCGCGAGCAGCTCTTCGAGGCGCCTCGCTTCGCTCACTGCAACGCGCCGTCCCAATTCCGTCAGCCTGTAGTAGCGCCGTCGCTCGTCGTCCAATCCCGCCACTGGGCGCTTGTTCGATTCCACGATCCAGTCCTCGGCGTTCAAACGCTTGATGATTCCGTAAAGAGTGCCCGCGCTCAGCTGCACTCTGCCGCCCGTCCGCCGCGCTACTTCTTTCAAAATCGCGTAACCGTGCTTCTCCCCATCGGCAAGCGCCAGTAACACGTGAAACAAGGCCGGCGTTAACGGCTCCTGCTTTTCGTTTTCATCGCCATCGCGGGAACGGCTCATCGACGGCCTCCGAATTCCAATCTCTATAGCGTGCGGCTGGAGACTATAACGCGTTACGATATAGCGTCAATCACTATATTGGACGCCCACCCGCTTAAAGCGTAAGCAGCGCTTACAGGATGTCTTGAGACGGGAATCTCCAGGGGGCGGCCCCAGTATGAGTCTAAGCGGACGGAGAAGTTCGGGGTTTGTAAATGCGGATGATATCTTCTTTCAATTCGACAACCCGCCCAGGGTACTCGCGCGCAACTTTCTCGCGAAGCTCCTCCATCGTCGGATAATCGGTACGGCCGTCAAACCATCGCGCATCATCAATCAAAAGCACGTGCTCGTACGGCGACATCTTATAGATCGCATCCAATTCCTGTTTCACCGGCGACGAAATGTCGAAGTCGTGACCATCCAGCCAGAACAGGCACGGCTCTTTGAGCGCCGGAATCACTTTCGGAAGAACCGCGCCGCTGTCTCCCTCCAGGACGTGTATGTTCGGCCGATCCGCAAACTTTCGCCGCGCGCTTTCCGCTCGCCACGGATCAAGCTCGATCGAATAGATCTCGCGAAAGCGATCCTTGTTCACATAAATCATGTGACCGTAATTCGTGCCCGTCTCCACCAGCACCTTTAAATTGTAATCCCGCGCATATTCCTCGATCGCTCGCTGCTTCGTCAGATGAGGCGCTTTCACGCCCGGAGAACCGCGCATCCGCCACCACGCATACTCGCCGGGCGCTGAAATTTTCTTATACCAATGAAATAGCGTGCTGTTTCGGAATGCTTGCCGCATGTTCCCAGACATTTGTCGCGTTACTCCTCAAAATTCAATCGCACATAATAGAAAGCCGCCGGGATTCGTCCTAGTGAAATCTTCGCCGCATTTTCGCATGCCGGGCGCTTCAGATTCCGGCTAAGCTTCTCAAACCACCTGCACCAATCAACCTGGGTGCCGATGCGGCTATCTAGTCTTTTTCTTGTCCGGGATAGCGACTTTCCGCTATGGTTGTAGTACCCCTTTGGCACGTCACTTAAACTTCTTTTTATCAATAGTATAAGCCCAAACCGCTTGGCCGGAAACGTGCCAATACCATCTCAGAATGACCTCAAAATTCACCAGAATCCAACTACCCAAGGGAGCTTTAATGTCGAAGAAATTCATTTTCGCGGCGCTGGCAGCTACGCTTGCCCTCATTCTTGCCGTTCCAGCCGCCAAAGCCGATGGAGTGCAGGTAACTCTCACGGGAGTGAGCGGCGGCTCAGCAAATGGCGTCGATACCAGCCCCTATTTTGCGACCGTCAATGGAACTGCAAACGTACCTGTCGTCTGCGACGACTTTTTTCACGAAGTATATATAGGCGAAACCTGGACCGCCACGGTCAACACTTTCGCAACACTCGATCAAGCGCGATTCCAAGGCGCCGATGCAGCAGCCACGCTCTTGATGTACGAAGAGGCCGCATTTCTGATCGAACAGCTTGCGGCGAACCCGCAAGACTCCGGCGATATTTCCTTCGCGATCTGGTCGATCTTCTCTTCCGGCGTGCCGGCCACTGTAAATTCGGCGGCTTGGCTCACTCTCGCGCAGGACCAGACCTACACTCCGGGCGAGTTTTCGAGTTTTGAAATCCTCACTCCCACAGACAGCAGCGCAGGTTCCGCGCAGGAATACATCGTAAACACTCCTGAGCCGGCAAGCATGTTGCTTCTTGGCTCGGGCTTGCTCGCTCTCGGATCCTGGCGCCGGCGCACGAGTCGTCTCAGCCAAGCAGCTTAATTTCGAACTGATTTAGTTTCTGGCGAAACTACCGGACCCGGCGTGCAGCAATGCATGCCGGGTTCTTTTTTCCCAGCAGAGTAGTGCCGGATATTCCCAGCAAGATTTCCAGCAGACCTATATTTTGTCGATTTTCGCCGCAAGGATGAAATCGCTTTCGGTAAGCCCGTCGATCTTATGCGTCCACGTGGTAATTTCCGCTTTACCCCACGCAAGCAAAATATCCGGATGATGTCCCTGCTGTTCCGCAATCTCGCCGGCTTTATTCACGAACGCCAGCGCCTGCTTAAAATCCGGAAACTGGAACGTCCGCGTGAGGTGATGCCCATTCACCACTTTCCACTGGGGAACTTGCCTCGCAAGGCCTTCCAGCTCCTTCCCTGCCAAGGGCGGCACACCACCCTTACACGGAACGCATGTTTTGCTCGCAAGATCAGTCATCAATTCTCCTCGGGATTTTGCCGGAGCCGCTTCGAAATTCCGATCGGCAGTTGATTCAAACTCGCCAGGCCAGCTGTCTCCTTCGCAATTCAGCGCGTGCCCGATGCAGCCGCGCGAATGTTCAAATAGTCGCGCACATACGCATCAAAAACTTTCTCGAGTTTTTCAAGCACAGGAGTGGCCCCAGAACCAATCTTATGCCCTGCGATTTCGCTTACCGGAAGCATGCTCCGGTTCGTGGATGAAATGAAAACCTCATCCGCCGCATATAGATCTTGCGGCGACAACACCCGCTCCGTCACAGGAACTCCCGCCCCAGCGCCAGTTTCCAGCAAAACTCCGCGCGTAATGCCTTCAAGACATCCCGACGTCAGCGGCGGAGTAGCCACCTTTCCGCCTTTGACGCAAAAAATATTCGCCGCCGTACACTCCGCCACTTCCCCACGTTCATTCAGCAGCACCACTTCGTCAAATCCTGTCTTCTGCGCCTCGCACAAACTCCAAACATTATCCAACCACGAGGTCACCTTTACGCCCGCCAGCGGCGAAGCAGCGTGCCTGCCGTGCTCGCGCAATCCGAGCCGCACCGAATCAGGATGTGGGGGCAGTTCCGCGGAATAAATCAGCAGATCTACGGCCGGAAAATTCTCATCACTGCGCCAAAAGCCCACTTGATTATAAATTGCGTAAATTCGCGCGCAGCCCTCTTTCACTTTATTCGCGCGCAGCACCTCGCCCAGTTGTGCCCTCACCGCCTCAATCTTGAACGGAAACGGACAATGAGTCCGCTCCGCATCGCGCTCCAGTCGCTTCCAGTGCCGCTCGAATGCGAACGGTATTCCCTCATAGATCCGTATCGTGGTGAAAAGCCCCCAGCCGTTCAGCAGTCCCGCCTGCCCTGGAGACAGCCGCACTTCTTCGATCGGCGACAACCGGTCGTTACGATAAACGAAGCGGTGAATCATTTACTCCCCCCAAAACATTCACATTCTAACGCAGAAGCTCGCCAGGATTACGCGGAGCGGCCGGTTTCAGCACCGCATCGCCTTCCGCACGCAAATTGCGAGGCTGGCCGGCTTGTCAGTTGCCGCCAAACTCAAAACAAGCCTTTAACCTATTGACACGGCCCGATTCTCCGCCTAAATTGGCTGGGTAGCCCCCCTCGGAGGGAAGCGATTTATGCGTATGTTCTTCCGAACGTGCCTGATAGCTATTCTAGCCGCTGGCTTGCTCAATTTGCCTGCTTTCGCGGCAAACGATAAGCCGCTCGGCATGATTATTCAAGCGGAGGGGCTCGCCCATCTAGGCCCTGCAAAGGCTGCGATCGGATCCACAGTCTATCCCGGCGACAGCGTATTCACCGAGGAAGGCGGCACGATGCGCCTCCGCGTTGGCTCCAGCCAGGTCTATCTGCTCTCCGAGAGTAGTGCATCGCTGGCACAATTTCCTACGATGGTGCACGTCGTCGTGTCGCACGGGACTGTCGGCTTCTCATCTCCCGCCAACGAACCAATTGCTCTCGATACTCCGCTCGGTCTCGTTCATCCCGTGGATGGCCATGCAGCCTTCGGCCAGGTGATGCTCGCAAGTCCGATCGAGATGATCGTTACTGCATACCACGGCGATCTAATTGTGGACGAGAATGGAAATTCGCACACGATTCCGGAAGGCAAGTCATATCGCATCACCACCGATCTCACACCGCCGAACCAGCCGAATACGTCGCAGACCAGTCAGGGCGCCGGCACCACCAAACATGCTGCCGCCACGCCAATTGCTGAGAAGGTCGTCATTGTAGGAGCCGCTGCGCTTATTTCCTGGGCCATTTGGTCCGAGCTCTGTGAGAGCCCGTCGACCATGAAGTGCCTGAACTAGGCTCTCCGCTTCTAGGGTAGGTGGCAGGACTTCATTCCCCGCTTCTCGAAATATTGCTGATGGTAATCTTCTGCTCGGTAGAAATCCGTTGCGGGTGAAATTTCCGTCACGATCGGCTTCTTGAAAACTCCCGATTTATCGAGCAGAGTTTTTGAACCGCGCGCAGAAGCTTCCTGCGCTGCATCGTGATAATAAATCGCTGACCGATACTGTGTGCCCACGTCCGGCCCCTGGCGATTCAGCGTCGTCGGATCGTGACTCTCCCAGAAAATTCCGAGCAGCTGTTCAAACGTCACCTGCGCCGGATCGTAATCCACTTCCACGGCTTCAGAGTGCCCGGTGCGCCCGGTGCAGACATCCTCATAGCTCGGATTCTTCAGCGTCCCGCCGGTGTAACCCACGGTGGTTGAGTTCACGCCTTTCACGTGCCGGAATGCGTCTTCCACTCCCCAGAAACAGCCTGCTGCAAACGTTGCCTTAGCCATAGTTGCAATCTCCCGGACTTTCCAAATCGTTTCCAAGTGCTTCGACCCGTCGTTGAACATTGCCGAGCAATGTGCCCACGAACTTCTATGTTGCCACAACGCCCGTGTCCGGTCGAGTTCACACCCGTCTATTGACCTGTCTATCGATTTGATGCGTGGGCAAGCTAACCGGATTGCATCAAACGAGCCGGTCAGCCAGTTGCTGCGGTCCCTTCGACTCAATCCGGGCGCTAGCACTGGTACGCTCGAAGATGGTCTGCAGGATTTCCGGAATCTCAAAAACAGCCTGATTCTTCAACGCCGCCGCGTTCGCTCGATACCGCGCGAGCGTCGCCGGTTCGATTAAACGCGCCACAGCTGGCACGATCTCCCTGAAACTGTGCAGCACTTCGCCGACTTGCTTCTCCAGTACCCAGTCGGCGTTGTAACGCTCTTGCGGCAAAGTCCAAGCGTTACACTCCACGATGACAGGTAAATGCATGGCCAATGCCTCGCTCACGCTTCCGGGGCCGGGCTTGCCAATAAAAAAATCGGCCGTCTGCATGTAGTAATTCACGCGCTTCGTAAAGCCTTCCACGAAACGCGGCAATCGCGACTTTCTCTCTCGCAGAGCTTTCGCGAGCTTCTCGTTTTTGCCGCAAACGAATATCAGCTGAAGCTCGAGGTTCGAACGGTCAATGCGATCAGCGATTTCCAGCATCACGTCCGATCCAAACCCTCCAAAAAGTACGAGCCCGGTCGGCAGGTCCGGTCGCAATCCAAGTGCTTCCCGTTCCGCTCGCGCATCTTCGATTGGCGGCTCATAGAATCGAGGATGAAGAATCATTCCCGAAGTCTGAAAAATGCGATCGTCCGGATGACCCATGCTTCGCGCCTGTGCGACGGCGCGATCCGAACCGCAAATGAAATACTGTGACTGCTGCTCCATCCAGAAATGCGGCGGGAAGTCGGCGATGTCCGTTAGTACCGTGACGAATGGACGTCCTGGATATGCGCGACGAAAGCTTTCGCCCAGCGCTCGATTGAAATGCGGAACGAAGGAAACCACCATGTCCGCTTGCGTCTGTTTCCAGTGCGTTTCGAGCATTCGCACCATCGGCCCGTGATACAGACGTATCACGAGCTGCAGAACTTTCATCAGATATGTGCTTCCTAGAGTCCATCCCGACCGCAGCATCCAGTTATAGAAATCTTCGATGCGAATGCCTGCGTACTTTTTCAGCACGTCGAGCATGTCGAGCAGTTCCTGCAGGTTGGTCAGGCGCACTTCCCAGGGGCGTTGCTGCCCGCGGATCGCAAGTTCAAGTGCTGTGGCTGCAGCACGATGGCCGCCGCCGGCATCGAAATAAATAAACTCGATTCGTGGCATGCCGCGCAGTCTGTCAAGTGAGCCTCCAATCCATGCTACAAATTGGTTAAAAGATTGTTTCGCGTGTCTAAACGATTAAGTATCTTTGTTTTCAGAAGTTTAGCGCCACTGTCATATGCGCGTAACCCGCATGCTTCATGCTAGTCAGCGTGAGATGCGACATGCATGTTCACTCGTACTTCTCCGGTGCCTGCACCACCCCTTTCCTATCCAAGTTTTGCCGCGAAAGTTACAGCGATCCCGAACGCGTATACTCACTGCTGAACCGTCGCGGCATGGATCTTTTCACGCTCACGGATCACGATTCGATCGAAGGCGCCGAAAAACTTCGTCATCTTCCGAATTTCTTTCTCAGCGAGGAATTAACTTGCCGCATGCCGAGCGGCACCGAAATTCACGTCGGCGTCTACGACATCACAGAGCGCCAACACTCGCAACTTCAGCAGCGTCGCAACGATCTTGTCGCGCTTCTCATGTATCTGAGCGAGCGCCGGCTTTTCTTCAGCATCAATCACGTGTTCTCGAGCCTCACCGGTGACCGCAAGCGCGAAGATTTCGAATGGTTCCGCGAATACTTTCCCGCCATCGAAACTCGCAACGGCCACATGCTCGAAAGGTCCAACACTCATGCACAAGCGTTGGCAGAACAGTGGAACAAAATTGCAATCGGTGGCAGCGACGCGCATGCTCTGCCGTCCGCGGGGACGACTTACACAGAAGTTCCGGGCGCCCGCGACAAGGAAGACTTCTTCGCGGGGCTTCGCAATCGCTGTGGCCGCGTCCGCGGCGAATCCGGCTGCTTCGCAAAGCTGACGCGCGACTGTTATGCCATTGCCGGTGAAATGATGCAGGAAAAAACATGGACGATGCTTCTCTCGCCGCTCGGCCTTCTACTTCCCGGCTTCACATTTTTCAACTATTACGAAGAGAGCAAGTTCAGCCGCCGCTGGGCCGCTGAATTGATAGAAAAACCTGAAACCCGCAAACGTCCTCGGTGGATCAGCTTGCCGCAACCGGCGCTGGAGGAATGGGTATGACGGTCGCACAATCCGTTTGGAACCAGATTCAATCGAACGACCACAGACTGATGCGCCGCGTGCATCGCTGGCGCGCGCCCCGTTGGTTTCGAATTCTGATGATCGTCGCCACGCGCGGCGGAGACGGCTGGCTCTGGTACATGCTGGGAATGATCCTCGTTCTTTTCGGTGGCCAGCACCGCTTCGCCGCAATTGGTGCCGCAGCGTGTGCAGCAGCGGCGGGAATCTTCATATTCCGCACTCTCAAACATGCCAGCCACCGCAAGCGCCCTTGCGAAATCGAGCCGCACTGCTGGGCTTCGATTTTGCCCCCGGACAAATATTCATTTCCGTCGGGCCACTCGATCACGGCATTCGCTGTCGCCATCGCGCTCGGTTCGTTTTATCCCGAATTGCTGGGAAGTTTGCTTACGGCGGCCCTTTTGATCGCGGCATCCAGAATTATTCTCGGAATGCACTTCCTGAGCGACGTGCTTGCCGGGGCGGCGATTGGAGCACTACTGGGAACGCTCAGCTACCACGCGTTCGTGCTTCTCTAAGCGCCTTGCGAGGGCACAGATTTCTCTGCCGGGGTTGTCTCGTTTGTAATTGAGCCAGTTTCCCCGGCCGGAAGGCTTTTCTGCCGCAATAACTCGATCACCGCGCGATAGAGGCGCGCCCGGATCTCAGTTCGCTCGGTCGCTCGAGTGAGATACCGGACGAATATGCTGACGGTCCCTCCCGTCGGGCGTACGCTGACGAACGGAGCCGCGGAAAACTTCTGCTTCCCAAACACCGGCACCGCTCGTTCCCAGTCAGTCTCCGCCTCGTGCGAGTTCGCTGCCGTATCTTCCGCGACAATGTTCTGAATCGATTCTGCGAGCGGATATGGATCCGCGTCCTTCGGCACCTGCACCTCGAACTCATCCCAAAGCCACTGGCCTGACGTGGAAAAATTGATGTAGTGGCCCTCGATTGCAAAACTGTTGACGAACGTTACTTTTCGGCCCGTCGGGTGCGCGGCATCCGTCCAATTCCCGGTTTCAAGCAGCACAGTTTGAAACAAACCTACCTCGAGAACTTCTCCCCCAACCCCGTTGATCTCCACCCAATCGCCAGGCCGAATCCCATCCTTGCCCATCAATACAAACCAACCGAAGAACCCCACGATGAAATCCTTCAGCGCAACAGTAAGGCCCGCTCCCGCGAGCGCAACCACCGTCGCGAAATTACTTGGCATTCCAAAGATCACGAGGAGAATGACGGCGATCCCCAACGCTTCCACTGCGAACAAAATGACGGCTTGCAGCTTGTGAAGCTCGCGCCGCTCCGGTGACAAATCGGAAAAGAAACGTTGCACCGCCTCGTTGGCTCCGAATATGAAAAGCGCAATAAGCAAAATCCAGAATATGGAGACAAGCAGCCCGTGCAGAAACGCCTGTTTTCGAACGGTGATGAAATTGATCCAATTTCCGTACGTGGTTGCGAGTTCTTGCTCGTTCTCGATGCGCTTATCGAGCTGCGAGAGATTCTTCTGATCGATCGTCAAATCTTTCAAAAATGACAATGCAGAACTGCTGCCGGCTGATCCGTCCGCTGAACTGCTCGACGAGCCACTCGAATCGCTGGCAGCAGGGGCAGCGGCCTGCTTGTTGTCAGCTGTGGAGCCATTGGACGTCTCGGGCGACGCGGATCCGTTAGCACTCGGAGCGGGATTCGCTACGCTTTTATTCGCAGTCGCGCCATCTGTTCCGCCACTAATCTGTTTTTTGGGAATGATCCGCTGCTGCGCCTTTTCCTGCTCAACTTGCTTTTCAAGCGCGTCATGCGCCGCTGCAAGTCTCGACTGGCGATCGATCGCGTTTTGTTGCGCCTGCCGGAGCAGATTCTGCTTCGAATTCAGCGAGAACCATGCATCCGCCAGCGCTACGACAGCACGTGAACTAGTAAGCTCGATCGACGGCGCCGCGTTGGCCGCACCACTGTTTCCCGTTTGCGCCGCCGCTGCTTTTTGAGAAGCCTCGTGCTGATCCAAAAGCCGCTGGATGGACGCTTGCTTATCCCCGCCGGCGCGTATCAAATCCTGGTGAGCATCGTCCAACTCATCCTGATCCAATTCAAATTGCGCCTGCTGGACGTCGAGCTGTTCTTGAAGGCTATCCTTGGCATTCGCGCGCGCCTTTGCAATCTGCGCCTGCAACTGCGCGATTCGGTTCTGATCGGCAGTCACCGCTGCCGAAGCTTTCCTAAGTCTCTCGGTGATCTGGCGTGTCTCAGGTGTCAGAGGTGCGGGATTTTGCGCCGCATCCTGCAGCGCAGCCGCAAACGCAGCGTCCACAGAATAATCCGCCAGCCGCAAAGCCTCTTGCGCGTACTCTTTTTCTGTGCGCGTCTCGGCGAGCTGCGATATTTGCTGTGCCGTGTCCAGCGCCCGGGTATCCACAAGTGCGTCCCGCAATCTGGAAGCGGTCCGCATCGCGCGCAGCCGCTCGTGATAATTTCCCCAATGCCACGTGAGAATCACAGCGACGAGCGCCGCGAGTGCGAGCGCCGTCAATATCGCAAGTATCGATTTTTGAGTTTTTCCCATGGATTCCGGCTGGTCTCAAAATTGTAATATGCCGCGAAGAAGCCCGGTGAACAATTCCGTCCCGCTTGTCGATAGCCACGGACCCGGCGTTTTCGGGGAAATTATCGGCAGAAAAGCGATCCCCCGCGATCGCTCATTGACGCAGCCTTCGGACGAGGCAGACAATAGCCATCCTAATCCGGCGGCAACCCTCATCGTCGACCGCCGCATCCGGTCATCACAAGGATCGAGAATGGCACACCCAGTCGCCGGACCTCACCCCACAGTCGAAGAACGCTTGGCCGCAGGAAAGGCGCTCCGCGATAAAGTTTCGCGAAGCTCACAAGGCAAATGGACGCCTCCGCCCAATCGCCCCGATCCAATTGCCTTGCTGCAACGTTCCGACGCCGGAAGATTGCCCATACTTCTTCCAATTCGCTACGGCCGCATGCGCCAGTCGCCGTTCGCATTTTTTCGTGGTGCTGCCGCGCTGATGGCTTCCGACCTCGCCGGAACTCCAGCCACCGGCCTTCGCGTGCAAGCTTGCGGTGATTGTCACATCAGCAACTTCGGCGGGTTTGGCTCCCCCGAACGGCGGCTCGTGTTCGATATCAATGATTTCGACGAGACGCTGCCGGCTCCATGGGAGTGGGATGTAAAGCGGCTTGCTGCGAGTGTTGTGCTCGCAGCAAGACAAATTAATATGCGAAACCGGCTTTGTTCGGACGCCGCGCGCTTGGCTGTTCAGAGTTACCGCGAACATATGCGCGAATATGCCCGCATGCCCGTGCTCGACGTCTGGTATTCGCACCTGGATGCGTCGGTCCTCATCGAAGATGCAAAGACCGGCGAGGCGAAAAAACGTTGGAGGCAAGTTGAGAACAAGGCTTCCCGGCAAACCGGCGAAAACCTCCTTTCCCAAATCACCGAGGTAAAAAATGGCACGCGCCGCATCGTTGACAGGCCGCCTCTCGTCTACCACCCGCGCAATTACAAGTCCGCGGGCAAATACGTCACGGAATTGTTTCATCGATATCTCCGAACGCTCCCCGAGGAACGGCGAGTCCTGCTCCAGCGCTATCGCATCATGGACATTGCTCGAAAGGTGATCGGAGTAGGCAGCGTGGGAACACGTTGCGCCGAGATGCTGCTGATGGCAGATGAGCACAATCCGCTGTTCCTGCAATTCAAAGAGGCATTGCCATCCGTGCTCGAGCCGTACGCAGGCAAAAGCAAATGCAGCAATCACGGCGAACGCGTGGTCACAGGGCAGCGCATGTTGCAGGCTGCGAGCGATGTGTTTCTCGGCTGGACTCGCGACGATAACAATCGCAACTACTACTTCCGGCAGCTTCGCGACATGAAAATGAAAATTGACATTACCACAATGACGCAGGGAGATTTCGTCGAGTACGTCCAACTCTGCGGATGGTCGCTCGCTCGCGGCCATGCACGGACCGGCGATCCCGCAAAAATCGCCGGCTACTTAGGCAAGAATGATTCTTTCGACAAAGCGATCGAGGAATTTGCCTGCGCGTATGCCGACCAGACGGAGCGCGATTACGCAAAACTCGTAAAAGCGATTCGCACTCATCGCATTCGCGCCCGCACCGATGTACCGGTCTAATACTACAGATCAAGCGGCAGCGGATTTTTTCCGGTGATCAACCGCGCACTTCGATCGAATGTAGCGTACAGCCACGCCCACTGCATGAAAACGAGCAGCCGGTTTTGAAATTGCACGATGTACATCAAGTGAATAAAAATCCAGATCAGCCAGGCAGGCAAGCCGGAAAGTTGCAGCCAATTTAGATCAGCCACCGCCGCGCCGCGTCCGATCGTCGCTAGATTTCCTTTATCGAAATAGTGAAATGGCTCGATCTTCTCGCCGTGCAACCGCCTCTCGATCGCTTTCCCAACGTAATGACCCTGTTGAATGGCCGGCTGCGCAACTCCGGGAAGCGGCTTCCCCGTTTGATGGCTGTAATTCGAAAGATCGCCGATTACGAAAATCTCGGGATGGCCGGCGATCGTCATGTCCGGGTTGACGATCACCCGAGCAGACCGATCGAGCTTCGCCCCCGCCGATTTCTCAAGCATGCGGCCGAGCGGAGAGGCCAGCACCCCCGCTGCCCAGAGAATCGTGCGAGTTGGAATAATCTCCGTTCGATCGCCATCCTTGATTGTCACCGAATGCTCTTTCACATCGACCACCATCGCTCCAGTGCGAACTTGCACACTCAAACGCTCCAGTTGTTTGCGCGCGGCTTCGGAAAGCTTCGGCGGATACGTGGGCAGCACGCGATCAGTGCCTTCCACAAGAATAATTCGAGCTTCCGAGGGATTGATGTGCCGGAAGTCGTGCTTCAAGGTGTCGTTCGCGATCTCGCCAAGCGCTCCTGCGAGTTCCGCGCCGGTCGGGCCGCCGCCCACAATCACGAACGTCATCCACTCTTTCAGTTTTTCCGGATTGCTCTCGCGCTCAGCCGCTTCAAACGCAAGGAGAATCCGCGCCCGCATATCTGTGGCGTCCTCGATGGTCTTCAGTCCCGGAGCAAATTTCTCCCATTCGTCGTGGCCAAAATATTGATGGCTCGACCCCGTGGCAACCACCAGCGTGTCGTACTCGATCGCGCCATCACTTAGAATTACGCGGTGGTTCGAAGCATCGATGTCGATCGCTTCCGCGAGCAGCACAGTTGTATTTTTGTTTTTCTTCAGGACCTGCCGCAAAGGCCCGGTGATGTTCGCGGGAGAAAGCGAGCCCGTCGCGACCTGGTAGAGCAGCGGCTGAAACAAGTGATAGTTACAGCGGTCGATGAGCGTCACGTCAACCGGCGCGTTCTTGAGCTTTCGCGCAGCGCTGAGGCCGCCAAAGCCGCCGCCGAGGATCACCACTCGCGGGCGCGCCATCAGAATGCCCTCGCGCAGCCCTCTGGGGGCCCCTTTACCGTCGATTAGAATAGGTCTCGGTCCCATGTTTTCAATCACTTAGCTCGATTTCTAATCGCGGCACCGTTGATTAAAATGGCAGCCCACGGGCCGCTCCTATGGCAACCACCTGCAATCGCCATCCCCGGCTCGTTTTGCGCCTCCCCCATTTTCTCACTGCCCTCTCGAATCAGCCTAGCACGCGAATGGAAATTTGTCCGATTGGGTTTCGCGTAAGACCGGACAGAGCCGAAATCCTTACGAATCCCTTATGCGGCCCTTATGCCTTCCTGATGCGGCCGCGCGTAGCATCGGGCCCTGTTCGTCCCCGCCGGAGTGATTGGAAACCGGTGGCGCCAAGGAGGGCGGACATGCTGGCTATCACCTTCGTAATCAGTTTTCTATTCGTGTGCGGATTCTACGCGTATGTGTTCGTGCACCTGGAACCGGAGCGCAAACGGCTGGCCGCCCATAAGAAGCATTTGTCGGAACACTTGTATGAGGTGCGGCAGGAACCTGCGAGCAACAAAACTGCAGAGCGTGATGACCCCGATTTGCCGGGCGGCGCATCTATTTCGCTGAAAGCCAAGTCCCAAGAAATTCTGCGGCGGGAAACATTGATTCAAGTGAGTCTAGCCGTGGGTGGGCTCGCCGCTATATTTGCCGGAATTGCAATGTTCAATTCACTGGTCAGCAAGCTTCATTAGAACTGAGAAAACCAGGAAGAGAGACTCGGGTGAGGTTCGTTCGTTGCGCATAGAGCACTGCGCGCGGCGGGAAAAGCCTCTGAAGTAGCCAACTATCGGCTTCAGTCCGGCGCAATGAAAAGCTTAGAACGCGCCTAGGCAAAAAAAACGTACGGCAACAAACTTTTGACGGGTGGGCAACCTAAGAAAGAGGAGAGAACTTTCCATGTCGAAATTTCTCATGCATCACAAGTGGCGAGCCGCACTGTGCGGGTTTCTTCTAACATTCACGCAAACTCCCTGCTTCGCGCAAGCGACGACCGGAGCTACAACTCAACAAGCAGGCGCGGCCGAGCAACAAATACCGCCGTCGATCGAAAAAGAGCTTGATGCGATGAGAAAGCGCATCGACGAGCTCGAGGCGGAACTCAAGACTCACAAAGCGGAAACCCAGCCCACGACGGCGGTTGCATCCGCTAAAGCAACGGTGCCTGTTACAACGTATGTTGCTGGCACTTCGAGTTCTCAGGATGCGACAGTAGCTACAAACCAGACTGCGGCACCCGAAAACCCTGCCAAAGTGGAACCTTTCTCCGATGCCGACTGGACTTGGCTAAACGGCAATCCACGCACCAAGGACATATTCTGGGACTCGAAGTTCTTTACACCCGAGATTCGCGCAGACATGAATTACGTCTCGGACTTCAATCATCCGACCGATCACTCGATCGGCGGATCGAGTGAACTCTTTCGCTCTTCGGAGGTGCAGCTGGAGCAGTTCGGCGTAGGAGGCGATTTTCACTACGACAATGTGCGCGCGCGCCTGATGACGCAGTTCGGAATGTATTCGGCGACGACCCCGCGAAATGATCCCAGCCCAGGTCACGGGCAATGGGACCTGGTCAGCGCGTATCGCTACCTTTCCGAAGCGTACGGCGGATATCACTTCGACGTGTGGCACGGTGTCAACGTGGACGCCGGAATCTTCTTGTCCTACATCGGACTCTTCAGCTACTACAATTTCGACAACTGGGCATACCAACCGTCATACGTTTCCTCCAACACACCGTGGTTTTTCAACGGTTTGCGAGTACAGATTTTCCCGACGGCGCATTTAAAAATCGAGCCGTGGTTCATCAACGGATGGCAGGCGTACGGATCCGCCAATCACCGGCCCGGCCTCGGAGGACAGATCAAATGGACTCCGTATCCCTGGCTAAACATCATTTCGAACAACTACGGACTCGGTGAAGACGATCTGTTCGTTCCCCACCGCTCGCGCATCCACACAGACAACAGCGTCGAGATCAAGTATTTCGATCGCCCCTACAGCACCACCCTCGACAAGATGGCACTTTCTTTGACCGGCGACTTGGGATGCGAGTACGGCGCCGGCGTGAGCTGCTACGGTGATAAGAAAGGCGGCCCGAAGCAGAGTTTTGTCGGCTTTATGGCGTACAACCGCTTCTGGTTCCACCGTGACCTCTTCGGTTTGACCATTGGAGGCGGCAAAATTAACAATCCGGGACGTTACCTTGTGTTGCTGCCGCCAATCAACGGCGAAACGGCTGTGACGGCGTCCACGAATTCACCTTACTTTACGGAAAATCCCGGCGACCCGTTTAAAGCGTGGGACACGTCCGTAACGTTTGACTATATGCCCAAGCAATACATCACGTTCCGCTGGGAGTATGACTACCGCCACGCGAATGTGCCGTACTGGACCGGCCGCGGCGGCATTACGCCTCCGGGTGGTAACAACGGCTTTCCGCAATTTTTTGCGTGCAGCAACGGCAGTTCGTCCGGCGAAACGAGCCTGGGTCCCGCGGAGGTAGCTTGCGGCGGTGGTCCGAGCAGCGTCTATTTCCCGGATCTTCGCAGGGACGAGTCGTTCATCGATTTGTCGATCATGGTGAAATTCTGATTCGATGAGCGGCGAAGAACGTAGATTACGGCGGGCTGGCGTCGGTGCGAACTAATACCGCACGCCAGTCCTGCCGGTCTTTCAGCTGCAACGGGGACGCAAAGATCATGGCGGCAGCTTCGTGCTGCTGAGCCTGAACAGCGAGAACGAAGAGGTGAGAGCAATGCGAGACATCGTTTTTGTAGTGTGTAGCTTCGGTTTTTTTCTCGTGGCGATCGTGTATGTGTGGGGCTGTGAGCGGCTCAAGTAAGGAGCGCCGAACATGCTAGGCAATATCTTGCTTCTGGGAATTTCTGCGTTGCTGCTTGTGTATCTACTCGCGGCGCTGCTGTGGCCGGAGAGGTTCTGAACATGACTGCAAATGGCTGGTTTCAAATCGGCGTGTACTTGATTTTGATCCTAGCGATCACAAAGCCGCTGGGCGTTTTCATGGCGCGCGTCTTCAGCCGTGAGAAGACGTTTATGGATCCCGTGCTTCGTCCTGTGGAGCGGCTGCTCTACCGCCTGACGGGCGTCGACGAAACGCGCGAGATGCGCTGGACCGAATATGCCACGGCGATGCTGATGTTGAGCGTGGTTTCGATGATTGTGCTGTATGCAATCCTGCGATTGCAGCACTTACTCCCGGCGAATCCACAGCACTTCGGAGCGGTTGCGCCGGATCTCGCGTTCAACACGGCAGCGTCGTTCACGACGAACACCAACTGGCAAGCCTACTCCGGCGAATCGGCGATGAGTTACTTCACGCAAATGGCCGGGCTCGCGTATCACAACTTCCTTT
>Ga0210387_10000989_pt1 | contig 21067 bp, 18 predicted proteins | sample IncBWC7OmetaG_FD_160108 | JGI IMG/M metagenome (GOLD analysis project Ga0210387, IMG submission 160108) | Forest soil microbial communities from Barre Woods Harvard Forest LTER site, Petersham, Massachusetts, United States - Inc-BW-C-7-O ...
AGCTCGATGTACCAATGTCGATGCCGATAAACACGTCAGGCCGCTCCGACCGCAAAGCTGACCTGAATCTCAAATCGGGCGCCGGGCTCCACCACGGTCGCTTCGTTCCGGTTCCGATTAAGTGCGCCGGCCGCTGCGCTCAGCGGCTCCACACAGAAGAAGTCGCGTGACGGTGGCGCATAGACGTGCAGGAAACTGCAGTTTGTCGCTCGAATGTCGACCCTGAGATCGGGCCAGCGGATGACCGCGGTACCGTTCCAGTGCGTAAAGCAGTGATCGAGCGGCACCGCCGTGATCAACCGTGCCCGATCGAACGTCCAGTCAAGCGGCGTTGAGACTTCTTCAGTCGGCAGTGACGCCTTGTCCGTCAGCCACACACTGGGGGTCCTTGCCTGCAGCTGTGCCTGATCCGGGTCACAAAAATACGGATGCAGTCCGAGCATCACCGGCATTGGTGACTGCGCAAGGTTCTCGATCGACAATCTGATCGACAACGCACTGCGGCTCAGCTGCAATTGCTGTTCGGCTAGATAGCGCCAAGGCCATTCATCCGCGCCACCTTCGACCATCAACAACGCGCTCGATGCTGTGGCGGCACAAACTTGCCAGGGCGAACGCCAACCCTGGCCGTGCAGCGGGTGCGGATCCTCGCCCCAATTTCTCTTCAAATGCACCGCGCGCGCACCAAAGTTGAAGCGGCCGTGCGCAATGCGGTTGGCGTAGGGAACCATGGGAAAGCACGCCAGTGCGAAGGGGTCAGTGCCGGCGCCGCAAGGCGTCGGCCGGAAAATGGCCCGATCACGCCAACTGAATTCCCGTATTGCGCCACCGCGCGCCGCATCTAACGTCAACTGCGTGTCCTCATGGCGAAGCACCAAATGAGTGGTGTCAATTTTCAGCGGCGCTGATCCAGGTCGATGCTCAAAGAACGCGCGATCAGTGCGTCGCACCGGTGCAGCTACCGTCAGTGCGCAGAGGGTTGTTTGAATGAGGATGGATTACAGCCGTATCGTAGCCAAAGAGTCGTCCACCCAGGGTTGCGACAAATGTCAGTCCGGTGATGCGCGTTGTGTTGTTCTGCGTCATGACCCCCGTCCCGTCCGATCACGAAGTTCCGAGGGCGGTGTTAGGCGGTCCCCAAGGATTTATTATCAAGGTCAGTGTATATGGTAGCGCTATCTTGTCGCAAGTAGCTAGCATGCCGCAACACCGCCGCGGCTAAAAGATCCGCACGCCGGATCAGCCAGTCAAGGACGCGCCGAAGACTCTCGCTTGACCAGCGAGAAATTCAGAAAGTGTTGCAGCGGCTCAAGGGTGCGCCCCGAGCTTCGAAGTCGAATTTCCTCCAACAGCAGCTCCATGGCCTTGCGCGCCATAGCGGCGACTGGCTGTCGCACGGTCGTGAGGGCAGGCCAAATCGTGGTCGCCAGCGGCGTGTCATCGAAGCCTACTATCGTAAGGTCGGTCGGCACGTCCAGATGCAGACGATGCGCCATAGCGATGGCAGCCGCCGCCATGTCATCGTTGCTCGCGAATATTGCGCTGGGACGATCGCCCACGGTGAGCAATTTCTCCGCCGCAAGCAGACCCGAGCGATAGGTGAACGATCCTTGCTTGATCCAATCGCGACGTACCTCCAACTTGGCCTCATGCATCGCCGCGGCAAATCCAGCGTAACGTTGGCCGCTGGCCGTCTGGTTCGGAGCCCCGAGAATAAATCCGATCTTTTGGTGCCCTAGTGACAGCAGGTAGCGTGTCATCGCAGCGGCGGCCTCGTAATCGTTGATGCGCACCGATAGGCCTTCCGCGTCTGAGCGTCCTGTTGCCACGGCAATGAATGGAATCTTGGCGGCACGCAATGCCTCCAGCGCCACCTTTGAATCTGAAAGCGGCGGCGGCAAGATTATTCCGCCGACGCCATCACGCAGAAGCTTCTCGATTACCGCTCGTTCGCTTCGTGTACCACATTTTTCCAACACAATCTGGCATCCCGCGTGGCTGCTTTGTTCCAGTACGCCTACCAACAATTCGTTTAGGTAGGCCGAACTCGGGTTGTTGTACAACAGGCCGATATGAACACTGGCAGCCTTGGCCAGATTGCGAGCCGCGACATTCGGGGAATAGCCAAGTTCTTTGATCGCAGCCTCCACGCGCTGCCGGGTCTCTGGACTGACTTTCGCATCGCCACTGAGGACACGAGATACGGTCATCGGCGCAACGCCGATATGCCTGGCCACTTCGTGCATCGTCACACCACCACGACGACGCCTTGTTTTTGTTTTTTTCACATCCCTCCGATTAGCGGTTTGTCGCCACTACTTGCCCCTACTACGGACTTGCCTGCGTTCGAGTCACCATCGCCGATCAATTCCCAGCTTCATTCTATCCTCCAGCGGCCCCGACTGCAGGCTATCGATGGCCCCTGCGCCCGAACACCTGGATGGGTGCTCACCGTCGGGCGACAAACGAGCCGGGCTGATTTCGCCATGCTTGACATACAAAGGCTAGCGGATAGGATGGGAGCGCTATCATCATAAGATCTACAACACGAGGCAGCTAAAGCTGGCGCTCGATGCCTTCGTAAAGGTGGCCAAGTGACAGAGGCAGGCAAGCGCCTGCGCAGCACGCGCAGTTACGGACCGAAAACCAAAGATGGGTTCATTCACCGTAGCTGGATGAAGAGTGAGGGCCTGCCCGATAATGTTTTTGACGGCCGGCCCGTAATTGGCATCTGTAGTACCTGGTCGGAACTTACCCCGTGCAATGCTGGACTGCGCGACATTGCCGATTACGTCAAGCGCGGTGTCTGGGAGGCCGGCGGCCTACCGCTTGAGTTCCCGGTCATGTCATTGGGCGAAACGCAGATGCGACCCACCGCGATGCTGTTTCGCAATCTTTTGGCCATGGAGACCGAGGAGGCCATTCGCGCCAACCCGATCGACGCCGTGGTATTACTGGGCGGCTGCGATAAGACCACCCCGGGTCAACTCATGGGTGCAGCCAGTGTCGATCTGCCCACCATCGTGGTCTCCACCGGTCCGATGCTGAGCGGCAAGTTTCGCGGACGCGATATCGGCTCTGGGACTGATGTCTGGAAGTTCAGCGAAGCAGTACGCGCCGGCGAGATGTCCATGCGCGAATTCCTGTCTGCCGAGAGCGGCATGTCTCGCAGCCCCGGCACTTGCATGACCATGGGCACTGCCTCGAGCATGGCGAGCATGGTCGAGGCAATGGGCCTGACCCTTCCTTACAACGCCACAATTCCGGCGGTCGACTCACGGCGGCGTGTCCTGGCTCAGGAGAGCGGGCGATTGATCGTACGGATGGCTCGGGAAGATCGGCGCCTCTCCACGATACTCACGCGTGCCTCATTTGAAAACGCCGCGCGCACCTTAGCCGCGATTGGCGGCTCAACCAATATCGTGTTGCACCTGCTCGCGATTGCGGGACGACTAGGTGTACCTCTCACACTCGACGACTTCGACCACCTCTCGAAGGGTGTGCCCCTGCTGGTGGACCTGCAGCCCTCGGGCCGCTTTCTTATGGAAGATTGGCACTATGCGGGCGGCCTCCCGGCTGTGCTCAAAGAACTGACGTCGCTGCTACATCTTGACGCCGCCACCGTAAGCGGAGTCTCGCTGGGCGAGCGGATCCGCGAAGCCGAGTGCTTCAATCGGGAGGTCATTCGGCCCCTGAGTGAGCCGGCCAGCGTGCAGTCCGGCATTTGGGTCTTGCACGGCAATTTGTGTCCCGGGGGAGCCGTCATGAAGCCCAGCGCTGCTTCGAGCGCGCTCTGCCAGCACCGCGGACGCGCGGTCGTATTCGAATCGATCGAGGACTACAAGGCGCGCATCGATGATCCGGCGCTGGAAGTGGATGAGAATTCGGCGCTGGTTCTGAAGGGATGCGGCCCTCGCGGATATCCGGGCATGCCAGAAGTCGGCAATATGGCGCTTCCTCAAAAACTACTCGCTCGCGGAATCAGGGATATGGTGCGCATCTCTGACGCCCGTATGAGCGGAACTGCATTTGGCACGGTGATCTTGCATGTGGCGCCCGAATCCGCCGCCGGAGGTCCGTTGGCCATCGTACGAACCGGGGATGAGATTCTGCTCGATGGGCCTGCACGTAAGCTAGAGCTGCTGGTCTCGGACGCGGAACTCCAGCAGCGGCTGGAGTCTTGGCGGCAGATGATGACCGCTTCGCGCTATACGCGGGGCTACTATCAGCTGTATCAACAGCATGTCTTGCAGGCCGATCGGGGCTGCGACTTCGATTTCCTCGTGGGCGCGAGCGGCTCTCTCGTCGAACGCGAATCACACTGATGAGCGGCGCACCTTTCGCCGATCCGATTGACCGGGCGAGCTTGATCGTAAACCGTGACGGCGCCCACGCCTACGATGCCGTGGTGCCGCCCATCGTGCAGTCCTCGCTGTTCACCTTCTCGTCGTACGGGGAATTAGAGGCCACCTTCAAGGGTGAGAAAATCCGGCCGATTTACAGCCGCGGCCTCAATCCCACCGTTCAAGAGTTGGAGGCCAAGCTCGCCGCGCTCGAAGCAACTGACGAAGCCATCGGTTTCGCCAGCGGCATGGCAGCGATCTCCTCGACGGTGATGACCTTCCTGAAGCCGGGTGATCGCATCATCTGCGTGCGCCACATCTATCCCGATGCTTATCGTCTGTTCGAGACGCTGCTTAAGCGCTGGAATATCGCTGTCACCTATGTGGACGGTGCCGATCCGGCCGCCGTCGAGGCGGCGCTGCCGGGGGCTGCGCTGTTTTATCTGGAAAGCCCGACGAGCTGGATGATGCAGACGCATGACGTCTCAGCGCTCGCGACACTGGCCCGAAAGCACAAAGTCTTGAGCGTGATCGATAACAGCTGGGCCTCCCCGGTGTTTCAACAGCCGGTCACGCTCGGAGTGGATCTGGTGCTGCATTCGGCCTCGAAATACATCGGCGGCCATAGCGATACGGTGGCCGGCGCGGTCGCGGGTCGGGCAGAGCTGATCGCCGACATTCGCAGCACTACCTGTCCGTATCTGGGAGGCAAGCTCTCCCCTTTTGAGGCCTGGCTGCTATTGCGCGGTCTGCGCACCCTGCCTGTGCGTATGCGCGCCCATGAGGCCGCGGCCATGACGATTGCGGGACGTCTGGGCGAACACCCCCACGTGACCGCCGTTCATCATCCGGGGCTGGGCAAACGCCTTCCGCGCGGTCTGCAGGGTACCTCGGGACTATTCTCATTCGTTTTAGGCAACGGCGTGGACATCCCGACGTTCTGCAATCAGCTGCGGATCTTCAAGATGGGCGTGAGCTGGGGAGGACACGAAAGTCTCGTGATGCCGGCTCTCGTGACGCGTGCGCAGGCTTCCGGACCGAACTCCGCGGTCGACTTCGGCGTACCCGAACGCGTGGTGCGATTGCATATCGGTCTTGAGGGGGTGGATGCGCTATGGGACGATCTGAATGCGGCCATCCGCGCGAGTTTGAAGCGAGCCCGCGCGTGAGAGCGGCACTGTGGCTTGCCGGCACTGCCTTGGGGCTTAGCTTGTCGCTCTCGGCTGAGGCGGCCACAACCTTAAAGCTGGTCGAGGTGATCACCAGCCCCGAGCGCACCGAGACCCTCAAGAGCATCGTCAAGACTTTCGAGGACGCCAACCCCGACGTACGAATCGAAATCACCTCCCTACCCTGGGGCCCTTCCTTCGAAAAACTCGCGACCATGGTCGCCGCCGGCGACACACCTGATGTGGTCGAGATGCCCGATGTATGGCTGGCACTGTATGCCAACAATGGCGCGCTCGAGAGCCTCGAACCGTATTTGAAAACCTGGCAGCACACGGGCGAATTGAACCAACGGGCACTGCAGCTGGGCCGCGTGGTTGGATACACCGCCTATATGTTGCCTTACGGTTTTTATCTGCGGGCGCTCTATTACAACAAGAAGCTGTTTGCTGCGGCAGGCGTCAGCGCGCCGCCCCGGACTCTCGACGAGTTTGTCGCAGTCGCGAAGAAAGTGTCGAGCTTGCCGGGAAAATATGGCTATTGCCTGCGCGGCGGCGCCGGCGGAGTCAACGCGTGGATGATGTTCGGTGCCCTTGCCAATGGCTCGGATGTGTTTTTCAAGGCCGACGGTAGCTCGACTTTTACCGATGCTGGGTGGATCAAGGGCTTCAGCGCCTTGGCGGACATGTATAAATCAGGACTTGCGCCCAAAGACAGCGTGAATTGGGGTTACAACGACATCATCGCCGGCTTTTATTCGGGCACGTGCGCGATGATCGAGAACGATCCGGACGCCCTGATAGCGATCGCCGAGCGCATGAAACCTGACGAATACGGCATCGCGCCATGGATCAAAGGGCCATCGGGCAAGAGTTTCCCGACCATTGGCTACACCGGCTGGTCGATGTTCGCCAACAGCAAGCACAAAGATCTGGCTTGGAAGCTGATAGCCACCCTCGACGGTGTCCCGGGCAACCTGGTTTGGAACCGCCGCATCGGCGCGCTGCCCATTTACACCGCAGCGGCGAAAGATCCGCTATACGCCGACGCCAGATTCAAGGCCTGGTTCGATGAGCTCAACGATCCCGACGTCGCACCAATGGTGATGCCCGTAGACCTCCGCGCCTGGGCGCTTTTTGCCAGCTCGATCGTCCCCCGAACCAGTCAGAGTCTGCTACTCGGCCAGATCACGGCGCCGGAGATGGCGCAGCAATGGGCGCAGGTCATGACCAAAGCGAAACAGAGCCAGAAGTGAGCGCCGTTGGCAGACGCCTTGCGACCGGCGCGGAACCGTATTTCTATACCGCACCGGCACTGCTACTAATCATTGCGGTCATGCTGGTGCCTTTGAGTGTCGGGCTGTCCTATGCCTTCAGAGACATTCAGCTGCTCGATCCGTTCAGCGGCGGTTTTGTCGGCTTCGATCATTTCCGTGAGCTTAAGGCCGATCGCAATTTTCGCGCCGCGCTGCTCAACACCTTGATCTGGACTGGCGCATCGGTGGCGCTGCAATTCATTTTCGGGCTGATTCTCGCGCTTCTGCTGAACCGCGAGTTTCCGGGTCGGCGACTGGTGCAGGCGCTGGTCTTCCTGCCCTGGGCGGTGCCGACTTTTCTGGTCGGTCTCGATTGGGCGTGGCTGTTCAATCCCGTGGTGGGGCCTCTGCCCGGATGGCTGTTCGCCCTGAAGATCACGCACGATACCAACAATTTACTGGCGGCGCCGGGAACGGCCCTGATTGGGCCCATTGTCGCCTCGATCTGGTGGGGCATCCCGTTCTTCGCCATCACCAACCTCGCCGCGCTGCAATCGATCCCGAAAGACTTGTACGAAGCGGCTTCGATCGATGGCGCGAGCGTGTTCAAACAGTTTCGCTCCATCACGCTGCCGTTGCTCGCACCCACCCTCGCCATCACGATTTTGCTGCGTACAGTCTGGGTCGCCAATTTCGCCGACCTGATTGTCGTCATGACCAATGGTGGTCCTGCCGATTCTACCCAGACCGTAGCCAGCTACATTTTCACGGTGGCGTTTCGGCGTCTGGATTTCGGCTATGCCTCGAGCATTGCCGCGGTGCTGCTCATACTATTGTTCATTTACGCACTCGCCATCTTGAGCTTGCGGCGTCTCATCATGCAGCGGCAATCGTGACCATTCGCATGCTGCGGCGAATCCTCTACTGGTGCTCGCATTACCTTTTGATCGGGCTGTACGTGTTGTTCGCGCTCTTTCCCTTGTTCTGGCTGATCAAAGTCGCCTTGACGCCCAACGATCTGCTCTATAGCGAGGGCATTAGACTGTGGCCGTCACGCACGAGCTTGGAGCATTTCCGCTTCGTTCTGGCTCACAGCGAATTTCCACTGTTCTTTCGCAACAGCCTGATTGTCTCGTCCGGCACCGCCGTGAGCGTGACGCTGATCAGCGGCGTCGGCGGCTATGGCTTGTCGCGCTTCAGTTTCCGGGGCAAGCCGCTGCTTGTGGCGCTCATGCTGATCACACAAATGTTTCCCTTGGTCATGTTGGTCGCGCCCATGTTCCGGCTGTTTGCGCCTCTGGGACTGACCAACAGCCTGACCGGGCTGGTGATCGTTTACACCGCCTTCAACGCGCCCTTTGCAACCTTTCTCATGCAGTCTTTCTTCGACGCCATCCCGAAGGAACTTGAAGAGGCAGCCATGATCGATGGCGCTACGCGCTTCGGCGCCTTTCGACGCATCATTCTGCCCTTAACCCTGCCCGGCATCGCCGCCACCGGCGGTTTCGTTTTCACTGCCGCCTGGAGCGAGCTCCTATTCGCGCTGATGCTCAATTCCTCGTCCCAGGCCAGCACTTTTCCAGTCGGGTTATTGTCCTTCGTATCGAAGTTCTCGGTCGATTTCGGGCAAATGATGGCGGCTGGAGTGCTCGCGCTGATTCCGGCCTGCCTGTTCTTCTTGGCTATTCAGCGATATCTGGTGCGCGGCCTGACAGCCGGCGCCGTCAAGGGTTAACAGGGGACGCCGTGAGCGCAATCGACATCAGCGGCGTCAGCAAGCGCTATGGGACCACCCTGATCTTGCATGAGATCAGTCTCGCCGTGGCCGCGGGGGAATTCGTGGTGCTCGTGGGACCCTCGGGATGCGGCAAGTCGACGTTGTTGCGCATGATATCCGGACTCGAGGAGGTCAGCGCCGGGGAGATTCGGATCGGCGGTACGCTGGTGAACGACCTGCCGCCCAAGGCGCGTGATATCGCCATGGTGTTTCAATCCTACGCGCTCTATCCCCACATGTCGGTTGCCGACAACATGGCCTACAGCCTGCGCCTGCGACGCACCTCCAAGCCGGATATCGCGGCAGCGATCAATGCCGCAGCGGTGAAACTTGGACTCGTTCCACTGCTCGAGCGCAAGCCGAAGGCGCTGTCTGGCGGACAGCGCCAGCGCGTCGCCATGGGCCGGGCGATCGTGCGCCGACCCAAGGCATTTCTGTTCGACGAGCCGCTGTCTAACCTCGATGCGCGCCTGCGCGAGCACATGCGTGCCGAGATCAAGAAACTGCATCGTGAACTCGGAGCCACGTCAATCTACGTCACGCACGATCAGATCGAAGCCATGACTTTGGCGGACCGAATCGTAGCGATGAACGGCGGCCACGTACAGCAGGTGGGCAGCCCGCTCGAACTCTACGATCGACCCGCCAATCTGTTCGTTGCGGGTTTCATCGGTTCGCCGGCGATGAACATGTTTCCCGCGCACTTCAGTCGTCGCGAAGGCCAGCCCACCCTTGTGCATGCCGGTTTTGAACTCACTTTGGAAGACGATTTGGCTCTGCAGGAGGGCGCGCCCCTTACGGTGGGCATCCGGCCCGAGCACATCGGGCTCGGCGCCGGTGAGGTTCAAGGCATCGTCGATCTGGTCGAACCCACCGGCCTCGGCACCATCGCGCACCTCACACTGTCGGGCACGGCGCTCAAAGCGTTCAGTCTCACGCGGCCGCGGCTGACGATCGGAGCCGGCGTGGCCATGGATTTGCCGGCGCGCAGTTTGCATCTCTTCGATGCCGACGGCGTTCGAGTCGGGCGATGACTGCAATTGCGCGGACGGGCGCGAAGAACTTCGTCGGCGGCGACTGGGGCACAAGTCACTTGCGGCTTTTTCTTTGCGACCCGCAGGGATCGGTGCTCGACAGTCGCGACGGACCTGGCGCGGTCGATGCCGGCGGCCATTTCTCCGATGTTCTTGAGTCCCTCGCCGCACACTGGGAGGAGTCCCTGGGCACCTTGCCAGCGGTCTTGTGCGGCATGGTCGGGTCGAGCATTGGGTGGGTTCAGGTGCCCTACGTCGTATGCCCTGCAATACCCGAAGAGATCGCTGACGCCTGCGTGGCGCTGCGCGGCGGCAGCGTTCATATAGTTCCCGGCCTATCGTGCCGCAACCGCTTCGATGCGCCGGATTTTATGCGTGGCGAGGAAACCCAGATTCTGGGCGCACTGCAGCTGGTCCCGGCACTGCGCCGCGGGCGCTGTTTACTCTGCCTTCCGGGGACCCACACCAAGTGGGCACTGCTCGAGGATGGAGTCGTCGGCGAATTTTTGACTGCGCCGACCGGAGAACTGTACGCGATCCTGGGCGAGCACAGCGTACTGGTGGGCAAGCATGCATGCGTCGAGACCCAGATCGATGCTGAGGCTTTCAAAAACGGACTTGAGTCTTTCAACGCTTTTACACAGGCTCAGCTGCTGCATCGACTCTTCGAGTGCCGCAGTCGTCAGCTCAGCGGCGAGCTCAGGGCGCCGGCGGCCTATCTATCGGGTCTTTTGATCGCAAGTGATGTCCACGGGGCACTACAGGTGCTGGCGAGTTCCGTCGAAACCCGATTGGTCTACGTGATTGGTTCTTCCAATCTGGCGCAGCTGTACGCGGCTGCCTTGGCTTGCCATGGATACGAGGCGTTCCGGGTAGAAGGTGCGGCAGCATCGCAAGCCGGACTCGCACAGGTGCATCGACGGTTATCTAAAGGTGGCAGCGCATGATCTCTGACGCATCAATTGGCGACAGCTCGCTGGTCGCGATTCTTCGCGGAGTCCTGCCGGAGAGAGTCGTCGAAATAGGAAATGTCCTTTACGATGCTGGTATTCGCATTATCGAAGTGCCGCTCAACTCACCTGAGCCATTCGCGAGCATTGCCAATCTGGTGGCATGCGGTCGAGCCGATTGGACCATCGGCGCAGGCACGGTGCTCAGTCTCGATGACGTGCGGCGCACGCACGAGGCCGGCGGGCGGCTTGTCGTCGCGCCGAACTTCAACGCCGAGGTCACTCGCAGCGCTTTGCAGCTTGCCATGCAAGTGATGCCTGGTATCGCAACGGCAACGGAAGCCTTTGCGGCGATCGATGCAGGCGCGCGGCAATTGAAGCTATTTCCAGCGGTGAGTTATGGAACTCGTCATTTACAAGCGCTCCGCGCCGTCTTGCCGAGCGATGTCGAAGTGTTTCCAGTGGGTGGTATCGAAAGGCAGGATATTCCGCGTTGGCTTAGCGTAGGGGCGGCGGGCTTCGGCTTCGGTTCCGAACTCTTCCGTCCTGACTACAGCCTTGCTGACATCGGGCGTCGCGCCAGGGACTTAATGCAAACCCTGCGACAAGCGCGCGCCCAACTCGGCGAAGATTAGCGCCGCTCCGAGAAAATGACCTCACTGACTCCAATCGAGATCCTCAGAGTCGGCAATATTCTCGGCGAGGGAATTTTGTGGGATTCGCGCCGAGAAGCATTATGGTGGACCGACATTCAAGGTCGACAATTGCATCGATATGAGTGGTCGAATGGAACGATGCGGATCCTGGACGCCCCGGAGCGCATCGCATCGTTTGGATTGGTCGAGGCAAGCGAAAAGTTGATTGCCGCTTTCGCGAGCGGTATTGCGCTATACGATGCCCACAAACAATCGGTCGATTGGCTTGGGTTGCCCGAAGCGCTCGAGCCTGGCGTTCGATTCAACGATGGTCGGGTCGACCGCAATGGACGATTTTGGAGCGGCACCATGGTTGAAGGTGCCCGACTCGTCGCGAGCGGATGCCTCTATTCCATCGATGCCGCCGGTGAGGCGCGTTGTCACGTGCGCGGTGTCAGAATCTCAAACGGACTGTGCTTTAGTCCGGATGGCACACAGTTGTATTTTGCCGACTCGCCGACGCGAACAATCCGTGTATACGAATTGACGGAACCGGAGGGATTTCTCGGTACGCCCCGACTATTCGCGCAAACGCCGGAGGGCGCTTTCCCCGACGGTGCCGCAATCGACGAGGATGGGTGCATGTGGAGTGCGCATTGGGGGGCTGGCCGCATCGTGCGCTATACGCCCGACGGGCGAATCGATCGCACGCTCGAGGTGCCCACGCGCCAGCCCAGCTGCGTGTGCTTTGGGGGGCCCGCTCTTGACGTGCTCTGCGTCACCACCGCGCGTGAGGGACTCGATATCTCGACGCTGCATGCCGATCCGCATGCCGGAGACGTGTTTCTATACCGTGCCGGTGTGCAAGGTTTACCTGAACCGGAGTATCGCAGGCGCGAGGTGACACACGAGGTGCCTCAACAGTCGGTGGATGCCCATCGGTAACCTCGTCGCAAAAATCAAGATCGCGATCGTCGGCCTCGGCAAGATCGCGCGAGATCAGCATGTTCCAACGCTGCACTCCAGCGATGCGTTCGAGTTGATTGCAGTCGCCAGCCCGCACGGCAAACTCGACGGTGTGCCCAACTTCAACGATATTGAGAGTCTGCTTCGCGCCATGCCAGAGGTTACAGCAGTGGCGCTGTGCACGACACCCCAGGTACGTTACGACATTGCTCGCTTTGTGCTGCAGCAGGGACGTCACGTTTTGCTCGAAAAACCCCCGGGGGTTACGGTCAGCGAAGTTCTAGCGCTAGCCGATCTCGCCAAGCAGCGTCGTGTGACTCTGTTTGCGAGCTGGCACTCCCGACACGCCCGGGCTGTCGAACCGGCGCGCGTTTGGCTTGCGTCGCGCAAAATTTTGAAGGTCGCAATCACGTGGAAAGAGGATGTGCGAGTCTGGCATCCCGGTCAAACGTGGATATGGAAGGCCGGCGGGCTCGGCGTGTTCGATCCAGGAATAAACGCACTGTCAATCCTCACCGGAATCATCCCGGGTACATTCGTCCTAAAAAACGCGGAGCTGTCGTACCCCGGCAATTGTGAGACACCGATTGCCGCGCGTCTGTTACTGACCGGTCCACGCGAGGAGGTGGTTCACGTTGAATTCGATTTTCTCCAGACGGGACCGCAGACCTGGAACATTGATGTCGAAACGGACGCCGGTCCCTTGAACTTATCGATGGGCGGAAGCGTGATCCTGGTGAACAACAGACCGGTAGTGACGGCACCAACCACGGAGTACGCGAATCTGTACAGGCACTTTGCGGAGCTCATTCATCGAGGGCGAGTCGATGTGGACGTCGCTCCTCTGCAGTTGGTGGCCGACGCGTTCCTCTGTGGCCGGCGAGTCGATGTAGAGCCGTTTGTAGAATGACGCCGCGCGACCGCGCACTTGCCCTCGCTGAATGTTTCACTAACCCAGGCGCAGCCGCCCGCGAACGACTGCACGCCCGTCCAACTCCCATAAAACAATTTTCGACGCGCACTCGGGGATTAACCTGATCGCAGTGTGGAGAATCTTCCCGATTCCATCTTAAGACCAGGCGTGGAAGATGGCGGCAGTCGGTGGCTAGAATCGATTTGCTAAAGAGGAGAAAAACGATGAGCACTTCGAGCCGGTCTCTGGGGGCCGTTTTCTTGTTGTCGTTGTTGGCATTCTGCGTGTGCCCAAGTGCCCGGGGGCAGGGATGGACGTCCACGGCTACAAAGGCATACCCGTTGCAGAATTTATCAAACGCAACGCTTATGGGGCCCGTGGCAACGTCCACACCGTTGCACATTGTTGTAGGCCTGAAGGAACAAAACGCGGACCAGGTTCAGCCGACATTGTTGCGCATGCTCACTCCGGGCGACCCACTTTACGGCACTTCGCTTACGCTGCAACAGTTCGTGGCGCAGTTCGGAGCAACACCGGCTCAGGTGCAGACTGTACAGAGCTACCTTGCGGGCCAAGGATTTTCGAATATCACAGTCGCCGATAACCAACTGCTGGTTGAGGCCGACGGAACAGCAGCTGGAGTGAGTTCCGCATTCAACACGGCCTTGACGAACTATTCGATTGGAGGACGCACGGTATATGTGAATGCTTCGGACGCACAGGTACCCGCGTCGCTCTCCGGAATCGCAATAGCCGTACTCGGATTGAACAACGTGGTTGCGGTGCATTTCGACGCACACAGCCTGGCACTGAACACGTCTCCATCAACCGACCCTTGTACACCGCCGAACTGCCCGACCCCGGCGGTTGCCAACGAGGTCTTCGGCCCTCACGAATACCAGATTGCCTACGATGCGGCATGCCCGTCCGATAATCCCCTTTGCGCAGCCCACAATTTTCCGTCCGGATCGGCCACTGCGGTGGGTATCATCGTTGAGGGCGACCTGACCCAAGTGGTGAATGATCTGCGGACGTACGAACAGACCTACAATCTGCCGCAAGTGCCGGTGACGATTGTGAACGCGGGTGTCCCAAGCCCCGACACGAGCGGCGCTGAAGAGTGGGATCTCGATTCCCAAGTGTCTACAGGAATCGCGCAGCAGGTGTCGCATCTTTATTTTTACGCGGCTACTACGCTGACAGATTCCGACCTGGCTCTGGCGATCAACAAGGCGGTCTCGCAGAACAAAGTAAAAGCGTTCAACATGTCATTTGGCGAATGTGAATTCAGCCCCTTCATCGACGGGGCAATGCTGATTGACGATCAGATTTTCGGCGAAGCCGCGCTGCAGGGTATCACTCCCTTTGCTTCCTCCGACGACAACGGATCCGCGTGCCCCGCGGAAGGAGCGACGAATGGCGTGCCGCTTACCGGGCCGCCGGATACTTCGTACCCTGCATCCTCGCCCTATGTGATAGCCGTTGGCGGCACGAATCTTTTCACCAACGCCGATTTCACGTATGACTTCGAGACCGGATGGGAGGCGAGCGGCGGCGGAGCAAGTGTGTTTGAAAATCCACCGTTCTGGCAGAGTTTCACCGGATCGGGCACGCTGCCAATCGTGCCGAGCGCCGAAGGATCGGCGGCGGGAGCGGGACGGGGCGTGCCAGACGTCTCGATGTGCGCTGGAGGAACAGGCTTGGCTATCTGCTCGGCGAACGTGTTTGTGAGCGGCACAGCAACGCTTATTGGGGGAACCAGCCTGTCTTCGCCGCTTGCAATGGGATCCTGGGCGCGAATTCAAACCGCACATAAGAACAAGCTGGGCTTCGCGGGGCCACTGATCTACCAGCTTGCGAATGGCGGTCCGACGCCGAGTAGCCCGGTTTTCAATGACGTGCTGTTGGGAGGAAACGGACTGTTCACCGCGCTTCCCGGCTACGACTATGTTACGGGCCTCGGGTCGTGGGATATTTTCAGAATTAACGCTGTGATTCCGTCGACCTATCCACAATAGGTTGTCGCCCGTTGCGGGACTTCCGGCGCATCGAGAAAAATCTCCGCCTCAGTTGCGCGTGGTGCGGTCCGGCTACCAGCCGGCAACGACGGAATCCTTGGCCCGCAGTTCAAAAACGTGATCCTGAAAAACAGGGGCCGTCTCGTCGCGGGCGGCCAACGAGTCATTGTCGTTTGTTGGCATCCAAGGGCAGCCGAAATTTCGCGTGATTTTACGGCCCTAGAACTGGAACCGTTTCTGGAACCGTGAGCCTTTTGGACCTGGAACCGTAGGCGAAGACGGTGGAAAAAACTCAAAAATCGGTGGTCGGGGTGACAGGATTCGAACCTGCGACATCTACGTCCCAAACGTAGCGCTCTACCAGTCTGAGCTACACCCCGGGAATCTTTGGGTTTCGGCGGGGCGGCAATCGTAGCAGGTCGGGCCTAAAGTTGCCTCTCGTCCTTGTGAACATCGCAGCGAATTTATACTATAGCCGGGCCAAAGCCGCCCGCCTCTCCCACAATCACCGCAAACACAGATATACGACGACTTGACCGCCGCGCGCTACGCCACATCCCCATGAGTCATTGAGTTGGACCCGCTGCTTCCGCTTCGAGGACCCGAAATCTCGGTCATCGTTCCTACGTTCAACGAACGCGAGAACGTGGCTGAGCTGACCGAGAGAATCGGGGCCTCGTTGCACGATTTCGCGTGGGAAATCATCTATGTCGACGATGACTCTCCGGACGGCACTGCTGAATTGGTGCGGCAACTGGCCGCCAAGGATTCTCGGGTTCGCTGCATTCAGAGAATGGGCCGCCGCGGACTATCTTCCGCCTGCGTGGAGGGAATGCTGGCAAGCTCAGCGTCCTATCTCGCCGTGATCGATGGTGACCTGCAGCACGATGAGCGCCTGCTTCCGCAAATGCTGGCGGAACTCAAACAGGGCGACGTGGATATGGTCGTCGGCAGCCGCTACGCGCAGGGTGGCGGGACCGGTGATTGGGGCGCCGCAAGAGTTCGGTTGAGCAAATTTGGAACGCGTCTCAGCCGCACGCTGGTGCCCGATACCCTGACTGACCCGATGAGCGGCTTCTTTATGGTGCGCCGCCAGAGCTTCGAAGCCGCGGTGCGGAAGCTTTCGGCCATCGGCACCAAGATCCTGATGGATTTGTTTGCCTCTTCTCCGCAACCGTTGCGCTTCAAGGAACTGCCGTACAGTTTCCGGCTGCGTCAGGCCGGCGACAGCAAGCTCGACTCAGCCACCAAGTGGGAATACGGCATGCTGTTGCTCGATAAATTGTTCGGGCACGTCGTGCCGGTACGATTTGTAGCCTTTTGCATTGTCGGCGCTCTCGGCGTCGCCGTTCATTTCTCCATACTCACGCTGCTGCTTCAACTCGAGCATGCGGGCTTCCTTCAAGGTCAGGCCACCGCCACCGTCGTCACAATGACGTTCAACTTTGCGCTCAACAATGTGCTGACCTACCGCGACAAGCGATTGCGCGGCATGCGATGGCTGCGCGGCTGGCTATCATTCAATATTGCCTGCAGCCTTGGTGCTTGCATGAACGTCGGCCTTGCAACCTATCTCAACGAAGCGACGGGAACACGCTACCTGGCTGCCTTGGCGGGAATCACCGTGGGCGCGGTATGGAATTATGCGGTTACGAAGCGGCTGACGTGGAGTCGAGCGTAGGCGTAGGCTTAGGCATCACAGGCCGTAAGCGAGCAAGACATTTCCCGGACGACCGCCAAATGCGCCGTAACCGGAAGCCACATAAACCATCCCGCCCGCAATTGTCGGCCCCGGACCCAGCATCGAGGCTCCCTTCGCCGGAACACCATTCACGGTTTGAAATTCGCGATTCGTGTTGGCCTCCCACAGAATCGCGCCATTCTGGCTCGAGTAGGCGCGCAGGGTTCCATCGTTGGCGCCGGAAAACACGATCCCGGGAATCACGCTGATGGCCGCCGCCTGCGCCGCATTGCAACGCGGCCCCGCCGCGCAGCTGGGCGGCAGCGGCGGTGAGTACCACGCGCGTTCTCCGGTCTGCAGGTTGACGGCGTGCAGCCCGCCCGGTGCGGGCGTGAGGATATCCGACACTGCGAAGTAGGCCTGTTCGGCATCGACAGCCGAACCCCATTCGATGCCGCCGAGCGCGCCGCCGACGCCCGCGCGATACTGCCAAATGACTTCTCCCCGCTTGTCCGGATCGAGCGCCCATCCGATGCCGGATTTCTGGCCGATTACGATGGCCCGGCGGCCGCGCGGCAACCGCGTCAGGATCGGGGAGTTGCCGAAATCATAATCCGGGCCGCTCTGATCCGCGCAGTTCGGGTTCGTGCCGGCTGCGCGGCAGCCGCTGATGAAGACATCCTTGGGGAAGAGTTGCTTCACCCACTCGATCTTTCCCGACAGTGTCAGCGCGACCACCGCGTCACTGGACGGCGCCGCTGCACCCGCGTACGTATTGCCGGTTGCCACGTAAATGCGCCCACGTTGCGTGTCGATCGTCGGCGCGGACCAAATGGACACGCCGGCCGGACCGTATAGCGCGACTCCCATCGAGCTCTTGCCGCGCGGCTTAGGCTCAGCGGGAATCATGTAGGTGCGCCAGACGACCTTGCCTGTGGCAATGTTGAGCGACGATAGGCTGCCGCGAAACGTACAACAACCGTAATCGGGCTGCGCGCCCTGCGACTCCTCATAAGAGGACATCGGTACATACAGGCGGTCGCGATAGAGCGTTGGAGATCCGGTGATTCGCGCCAGCGGATGCTCCTCGACTTGGGTCTTCCACAGTAATTGACCGGTGGTCGCATCCAGCGCGTAGGCCTTCGCGCCCGTGTCACCGAAATAAACCGCGGCACCGCCGGCGTGGGCACCCACGCTGATCGCAGTCCGCACTCCTCCATCGGCGCTGAAGAACCAGCGAATGCACCCTCTCGTCGCATCCAGCGCATACACCGTGCCATTCTGGCTGCCCACGAACACCCAACCGCCGACGACCGTCGGTTGTGCCCACGCGGAAGTCGCATCGGGAAAACCGAAAGCCCATTTCAGCTTCAGCTGCGGCAACTGCTGGGCCGTCAGGCCCGCGGCTGAGGCCGATTGAGCTCGAGTATTCGCGAGCGTCCCGCCCCAGCCATTCCACGCCGAGTCCGGAGCGAGCGTGAACTTCGAGGGTTTCTCGCAGCGCCCGCTCGCCGCACCGGTTGGATCTCCGCCCACCGGGGCGCCTGCGAGATATTCGGCGATGGCACGGCGTTGTGCACCGCTTAAACTCGCTCCCTGAGCTCGCATCGCGCCATTGGCCAGCACCTCAAGAATTGCCTGCGGCGAACGTTGCCGAAGCACATCCGGCGCAGGCGCGCGCGTCTCGGGCGTGTCGTTGTGGCAGCGGGAGCAGCGATTCTCGAACAGCGCCTCGCCGTCGGCTGCCGGCGTCTGCGCGTGGACGATGAACTGTGGCAACGCACACAGCACGACTGCGGCCACGATCGATGCACGGCTAGGCATTCGCTTTCGATCTAGTAGCGATGCTTGCGATCGGGAAAATTGATCAGGCAGCCGGGCGAAACGACGGAGGAAACCGCCACCGGTTTGTTGGCCAGCACCGCATCCAGCGCTTCGGTCAAATAGGGATGATGCACCGGCCGCTGCGTCTCGTAGTTCAAGCGATCATCGATGGGCCCGTGATACACCATCATCCAGGTTTTAGGATCGATGACGAACACTTCCGCGGTGCGATTCACCCCCCACGCTTCGCCGACCGCCTGCTTATCATCCATCAAAATAGTCATGCCGAACCCGAACTCCGCGGCCTCCTTCATCACCGCATCGCGCGTATCCTGCAGCGTTGGATTCAGCAATAGGAATTCGACGTCCCGCGATTCATATCGAGCACGGATTTCGCGCATCACCGGGATCGCCAGACGCACAATGGGGCAGCCGTTGCTGACCGTCATAATGACAATGGCCTTTTTGCTCGACAGGGCGTAGAGCTGATGCGTTGCACCGGTCTGGTCCGCCAGTGTGAAATCAGCGACGTGGCCCCCGGGGACGAGTGCGGCGGCCGGGGCGGCGGCACAGGCAACCCACCATCCACAAAGCAGTATGCGCTTAACAAAATTCATGTCGATCGTCGCGAATCGTCACGGCGTCGCTTGCGCGGTTCTCGCAGGATTCGCATCCAAGGAAAGGTAGCGGAAGCGGATCACGCCGAACAACATTTCATCCCAGGTTTGTTGGCCCCACGGGACCTCGCGATTGGGGTCGGGGTTGGCCTTGTTCTGCGTGGAATTGTCGTAGGTCATGCTGTACTTCACCGCAGTTCCGGCCGGCAGGACGATGGGCGTTTTTAATTCGTACGTGGTCTGCCAGTTGAATTCATACCGCGGCACGTTGAGCAAGACGACTTCGCGGCCGTCGGGATATTGCGCCACGAATTCCGCTGCCGCTCCGCGGAAATGTGCGTGCGGATGCAGACTGTAGACCAATACCTCACGGTCAAATTTATAGGTCGCATCGTTCGTGTAAGACTTCGTGTTGGCGGGAATCTTGATGCGCGGATTCGCCATGATCGCTGCGCGATAGCGATACTGGGGCGGCTTATCCATGAAGTACAAGCCCATTTGGGTCGCGTCCGTCACCTCTTTACCATTCACCGTGTAGTGGGCTTGGAAGCCGAATTTGGCGCCCTTCTTCAGTAAAATCCCGCTTTCCGGCGGGATTTGCAGCGGCTCGGAGCCGGGGACGAAATCGGCGAGGCTGCCGTCGGTATCCCTCTTTTCACCGGACGCCATCTCACCGCCGATGGTGGCGATGATGTGATGCAGATTCGAGCGAGCGCCAGGCAAGAAGTCCACCGCGCGCACCCAGACATCGTGATCGAGCGGATTGTCGACGGTCCACATTTGGTAGGGAATCACGCCGGTCGCGGGCACATCGAATTTCGGCAAATTGACCACCAGATCCGGCTTGCCCAGCGCCCAGACCGGCCAATCCTTCTTGACCAGCGTCAGTGGATCGATGCCGCCGCCTCGCGGCGAACCGGCCTCGATCCAGTGCACCAGCGTTTTCGTCTCATCGGCAGTCAGTGAGCGATCGTTGCTGAATACACCGTAGTGCGGATCCGCGTGCCACGGCGGCATGCGCTTGGTTCTGACGACTTCCCGGATCATCGGCGAAAACCCGCGCACCATGTCATAGCTCGACATCTGCCAAGGAGCGATGCCGCCCTCCCGATGACAAGCCACGCAATGCTCGCTCAGCATGGGAGCAATCGATTTCTCGTACGAAATCTGTGCGTGAGCACTGCGGCGCTCCCGTTCCGGCATCACGATGTTGCAGCCGGGCGCTTCGGTCTCGGCGATCTTCACCGGCGTACCGCTCAACACTGCATCGAGCGCATCGGCGACATAGTTGCTCGAGCCTTTCGCGTAGGCACCCCGATAAAGGACTTTCCAGTTTTGCGGGTTGACGATCAGCACTTCGCCATTGCGGGTGAAGCCCAATGACTCGCCGATCAGTTGTAGCTCATCGGACAGAATCGGCATGTCGATGCCATTGGCCTTGATTTCTTGGGCGATCGACTCGGGCGTATCTTTCAGATTGGAGTCAATCGCCAGAAATTCGACCCCTCGAGGCTGATACTTCGCCCGCAACCCATTCAACGACTTGGCGGTCGAACGGGAAACAGCACACCCATTGCCGTCAGCCATCAGCACGACCGCTTTCATATCAGACAAATAGTAAAGTTCGTGCGACTGCCCTTTCTGGTCGTTGAGACGGAAGTCATCCACGACATCGCCGGAATTGAGCGCCAGTACCGGTCCCGTAAGGCCGCAGAGTGCCATGAAGCTGAAGCGCCAATACCGCAGATTACGCATGTGAATACTCCCCGTCGTACTTGCCGCTGATTGTACTACTGAGTTTCACCGGTGGGCGACTGACGCCTGGATTCTGCCAGACGGAATCAGTCGCTCTGTAGGCTATTGAGAATTGCGGCAGTGTCTGCGCCC
>Ga0210387_10000990_pt1 | contig 21057 bp, 24 predicted proteins | sample IncBWC7OmetaG_FD_160108 | JGI IMG/M metagenome (GOLD analysis project Ga0210387, IMG submission 160108) | Forest soil microbial communities from Barre Woods Harvard Forest LTER site, Petersham, Massachusetts, United States - Inc-BW-C-7-O ...
TCCGGCCGAGCAGCCTGTCCAGGCGCCGAATGGCAGCATTGAGCCATACGGCAAACGCCAGATTCCCGCTGAGCAGCCTGTCCAGGCGCCGAATGGCAGCATTGAACCATACGGCAAACGTCAGATTCCCGCTGAGCAGCCCGTCCAGGCGCCGAATGGCAGCATTGAACCATACGGCAAACGTTAGATTCCCTATTGAAGGTGAGGCGCTTTCTTATATTCCTGCTTTTTGTTCATCGCTTATTATCGGTCTATCACAGCGGTGCTTCCTGGTGACTTTTGGCATTGACTGGATGACGTGTCTTCGTCTTTGGAGGTGATTGCATGTAGCACGGAAAATGTAGATTACGGTTCCATTGTCAAGGTTTTGATGCGCTGGAAGGACGCTGGCTCGCTGAATGCGGATTCGCCCTTTTTTTCAATTGACTGCTTTCTTCGTCACTGGCGTTGACTGTAGTTACGATGTTTGTCGATGTTTGCCATTTATTGTAAATGGATTGGGAGTACCTATTGTGCCGGCCGTGAGTTCAAAGTGACAAGTTTGAGCTCTGCTGTGATTCATGGGTTGGAACTGGAAGCGGCCTATGTCGTGCCGTATGATACATGGAAAACGCCATACTCGGATATTAAGTGTAAACCAAGTGTCACCTTTGCTAAGACAATCTAAGATTTTCACTTCATTCTTCTGTGATTTATGATGATCGAGGGTATTTGAAATAATTCTATTTAGAAACCCAGTTTCCGCGAGAAACTCCCAAAGGCTCAACATAAGTCTACTTTCTGGAAATCAACTTCCAGGTGGTCAGAATGACAACGACAAATCATGCAAAATTTTCCAGAGCTATATCCATATGCATTATGTAAAATTGATTGCCCGAGATTTTTTCAATGAACTGAAAACTACTTTCCCTGGTGTAAACAGAAGGATTATGGAGAAGTCAGAAGAAATGTAGCAGCAGCATATCACAGGCGATATCATGTAGCATGAAAATTGGGAAATATAGTCTTACTACTCATAAACCTTTTGCTTGATTTTCCGGTGATTTTATATAGTCTTTCCAATCCCGCACTGTTTTCCACAAAGGCAAACTTAAGGCGTTTCCTTTTTTGGGAGGGTTTCTCGTGAATAGAATTATCCGGGTGTTTGTATCAGATGTCGATGCCAAACAATGGGCTTCAAAATTGCAAAGTCAGTCACTGTCAGTGTCCATCCCGGAAATGACAAGGAAGACGCTCTAGCTAGGCATAACCCGAGACCGATTTACCCCCAGACCAACCACCACCATTATACATTACTATGTAAATTATCGGATTCCACTCAAATTTCCCTTGAGAGAAATCGGTTGCCTCGGTTAAAGAATAGATGCCCATTTCAATTTCGAACAGTAGAAGGCTGAAATTACCGCCGTTATTGTCTCTTTTGGAGGGGGACTAAAACGTTCCGACAGATAACAAAGATGTATAGCGTTATCGGTGGGCAACATTGTCACTGTTGCGTTGGTCCAATGTCTGGAATTAGTGGTCAAAAACCTAAGGATCTCGCTGTCCATGTCCACATACTTCCCCGTGAGCCAAGACCTACAATGGTTTTCCCGCCCATCCCCATCGCACAAGCTTCCAGTTTCTCATCGGCAGCATCTCCGATAGCATTAACGTCAGCGTCGATCCTGATCTCCCATCCCATGAGCGTCGGCGGACCCTCACTGATCTTCGGACCTCTCTCTCCATCGTCTTCGTCTCTTTCCTCCGCCAAACGCATCCTTTTCGCCATCTCTACCATGACTTCCTCATCCCACGGAAAAAGTGGCCGTTTCCGGGGAGCGAGGTGTGTCACGTTGAGCATGCAGATCGTGCTCGAATTCGGATACGTGAAGAGGACAACTGGGTCATGAGTGTTTGATTGATAGACATGAAGGTAAGGCGTGATGTATTGTGTGGGTACATTTGGGAAGGATGACGTAGATATGAACTTGAACGAGCCTGGATCCAGACTGAGGTTAGTCTAGCTATAGGGGTATTTGAGTTGAAAGTCAAGGCATACTACTTTCTTGATAATCCTAAGGGGTTGTCATATAATCTGTGAGTTTAGCAGGCTGTGATAAAATCAGGGAACCCACTGAAGCACAGCCGCGCAATACCTCCTGGCGGTGTTCTTCATCGTGACCAGGCGGAAAAAATCTGTCAATTCCTAGCCAACGCCAGATGGTCAAAGTTCCTGCCTCCAAATAAGTTTCCTTGGCATCTTCGATGTCAGGCTTCTCTCGCAGCAGAGCCGGAGCACTGTTTGTTAGCAGAATGTCATGATCTAACCTGGTGGCCCCGATGTTGTGAAATGTGATGAGGATATGTGTAGTTCTTTGGAAACATGAGGCTTCGCACCATGCGACGGATAAGACCCGTGCTTTGTGAATCCTGCTGCTACTGAAAAGTGGCTTATCTTCGCGGGTAAGCATTTCCTTGGATGTTGGAAAGAGATACCAAATCTTCACAAACCGGTCCAACTGCAATTTCTCCGATGTGGGTTTCATGGACTAACTAAGAATAGAGACACTTACACCACATGTCGCGATGACTGGAAGGAAGGGATGAAATGCCTGGTCGAGAAGAACATACCGTCCACGTTGTGAGAAAAACTAGATGACGAGAATCGCTTCACTTACGGCTCCAAGCACGGCGGCTTGATGACCCCCGGATCGTCCTCCCATAAGAACTGCAACGCAACGTCCAAGGCCGGAGCCCTCTGCCTCTGTCATGTGTAAACCATGCGCCGGCCCCGCACGACTCGGCTGGGTACCAGGTAGCCAGTGTTGGTTATTTGGCTCTTGTTGAGGTTTAAGAGTAAGGTCGTATATGCGTGTCGAAAAATCCCGTGAAGTAGTGCAAAAAAGATGCGAAGAGATTGGATGCACTGCAATAGACGTTATGTACTGGAATTTTCATGCGTATCGTAACTATCAAGTCCATACAAGTATAGATGAGGATAACGAAGGACTTACACCGCCATGGCCACGAAGATAGCTAACTATCTCCCGTTTTTTGACGTTGTATACATAAATTAGACTGAAGTCGGAGAAAACGACGAGTGGCTCGAGGGGCGTGATTGGGTTCAATGCCCAAGCCACGTTCAGGACATCTGTTGGGGTAGCTGGGATGTCTGGATCCTTCAAGGCAAACTCTCATAATCTAAGTCGCAAAGTAGGTGCTGGATAGCTTACATGGGGCAACCTAATGCAAATTGGTTTTTTGGACCTGCGAACAGATAGGATGTACAACCTGCGAATGCCTCCAACGGCAATCATGTCCGAAAAATCAAAAATCATATCTTTCCACCCCGACAAAAGCTCCGATGTGTTCAAGCCGCCTTTCCATAACGTGAGTAGGGAATCTGTAGACCACGGGAAGAAAGCGAGTGTGCGAAGTGAGGGACCATTGGTCTGTGCAGAACGCTTGAACGAGAGGATGAAAGGGAATAACAATATAGACCAACAGATATCTTTTTTGTCAGAGAAAAGGGATGTGGGCATGCACGATCTTTATACCAATGCGAATCAAGGACTGGAGTCTCTCCAGAATGATCAGACATGTCCCTAAAAATCCCAAGTTGGCTCAACTCCGAGTCAGTGGCTGAAAGAAGAAACGATTGGGTTGGTAAACAAATAATTACTAATACTAGTAGTATAGTATAGTCCTTCGAATAAGTTCAGCTCAGGCGAAGAACACCGTGACCATGTCCGGGACATCACCGCCAGACATATCAGTGTACGACCCTAAACCTTTATTCAAGTATGCGTCTGTTGTTGGCCTTCAAGCTGGCGCCGTTGGTGCCTTCGTCAGTGCAATCCAGAATGCTCTCGGCCAACACTCTCATGGGGCAGCTGGTTTCTTGACAAGGTCCGGAGGCACAATTGGGTTCTTCGGTGTGTTGGACAATATTGCATCATGGATGAAATCGTATCTCATTGTGCTCAATTTCTCAAGCTGCCATGGGTGCAACATTTGCTTTCACGGAGACTGTGGTTGCGAATCAACGTCGCAAAAATGATGCTCTGAATGGTGCCGCAGGTGCTTGTGCGGCTGGATTCTTAGCTGGAATCCGAGGTCTGTTCTGAATGCACCTTGCAATCGTCATGTACTCACGCACACCTTGGGGTTTAATAAAGCCCGCTCAATTCCAATGGCCTTCGCCTCATGTGCAGTCCTTGGCACTGCAATGGGAACCTTCGATTATGCCGGGCAGCTTGTTGGTGATAAGGGAACATCAAAAGAGGAGAAACGGAGACAATTTTTCAAGCAACCCCCCAAACCGCTCATACAGACAACAACTGAATGAGCAATGATCATAGATACTTATATCAGCTGCAACAGTATCCAGCTTTACAAACTATCATGTTCTAAGCTTACAAAAAAATGCTGTTGAACTAGAATATATGATAACACAAAGCTCGATTCCTGGATTAGGTAGTGAAAGACTCAAAAGTAATGCTCGGACTCATCAGGTCCAGGGGCGTCCTCCATTACAGCAGGGTTTGTCAACTTGTAAAAACGATCATTGACTTCAATATTGTGCATGTTGTAAAATGTTACCCATGTTGGGGCCGACTTGCATTTTGCCTGTAACGACAGTGGATTAAGACAGCCTGTCGCAAGTAAAAATGGGTTCAAACGTGCCTGGTTGGTTAACCGATCAAAAGTCACTACTGGATCTTCGTCCTCATCCCCAGGGCCGTCCGTTGCGAAAAACTGACAGATGACGTTGAAATCCTCTTCGAGATCCTTATCCACGGATTCCTGCTCGTTGACATTGAAAGGAGAGCCGCTCCGTTTCATCCTCTTCGGGGGCCTGCCATCGCCATTGTCATCCAGTTGTTGCACCTCTCGTTCTCGTTGCTCCTGGCGCGCCCGATCTGCACTTTCGGCTTTTCGATGCGCAATACCTGCTTTCTTTCGCAACACTTCTACTTCATCTCGCGCTACAGTAGACATGAAAGCCTGCCAAGATCTCAGAGTGTGGTTGGGCATCTACAAAAATGTAAGCCGTACTTAGACCAAGTCGGCGAATGTCAGTCGCACCTTTGAGAACAGCTTATGTGAGATCGCTGTATTTGATATCAGATGATCTCGTTCGAGAAGAAATCGAACATAGCGCGATAAGTATTCGCGTTCGGATTCCGAAAATTGATACTTGCCCCCTGTAAGCTGCACACGGGTACTCTCGGGTGGTGGGGAGGGTGAGGTCGTTCCATAGTGCAGTTCTCCCTCTTGGTTCACATCGTTCATTGCCGTATTTTGCTCCTCGGCCTTCTTCTTTCGCTCTGCTTGCCGCCTGCTTTTTTCTTCTCTCCTCCTCTGCACCTTCTCTTCCTGCTGGTCCTCGTTCAAGGGCGTGGCCCGAGGACGTTTTCGTTTTAGTGTAGCAGGCGCATTGAACAAATAATCATCGGGATCCTTCAATGTATTTTCCGCCACGGAATCATGTACAAAAGAAGCTGTCACTGCAGGTTTCTCGGCTGCGATCGTCGACTTGAGGAGATCGGGAAAGGTTTTAGATCGAGAATAAAGAATTGAATAATCTGCCACAGTGTGGCTGTTGGTGATTTTGCCTCCGTGTTTCTACAATTGATTGTTAGACGGTACGAACTGGCGTAGTTTAAATGAGCAGACCTTGATGTTGTTCACCACGGCAAGTCGATTGTTGAGATCGATCTGAACAAAGAAGGCAAGTTCTTCCCCAGTCTTCGAAGTAAAGATCTTGCCCGTCTGGACATGTTGCAACGGAGAAACCTCAACTGCGTAGGGGGATTGCGAAGGACTATCTGTATATGATGACTTGCGTCTTGAATGGTTTGGAGAATCTGCTCTGCCCTTTCCTTTCGAATGCGGGGTCGGCGGAGGGGAGGATGGTGTAGATTTGCGACGAAGAGATGGGGGTAGCATTCGAGATCGCGGGGAAGAAGGGGCAGTGGATGGTTCAGGGGAAGGCGGCGGATGAAATGGATTTGAGATATTAGAGTTCGCGTCGAAAGTGAGGGGGAATGTTTGTTGATCCTGAGCATGTTGCATCATAGAATTCATATACTGTTGGGCAAAAAAAGGAAGCTGGGTCATGCTATTTTGCATGATCTGTCCTTGAGTAACAGACCATGGATCTATCCCATGAGATTTCATGATGTCAAGAAGCGACATCACAAAACTCTGTTCTGAAACCTGCGAGTTAGGTTGCCCCATGGAATTCATGAACATTTGTGGCTGGAACTGTACGACACCGCTTTGTTCGGGTTGTGATTGATGTAATTGCTGAATCGGATTAGCCTGAGCGGGTTGTAAGTGAGCAAACTGCTGCATAGTAGAGGCTTCGGAAGGTTGTGAGTGAGAGAACTGTGTAATCATATTTGCTTGGCCATGTTGAGGTAGCGAGGATTGCGGATGAATGCCGTTTGTGGTAGAATTAGAGTAATAAGGAGGGGCGGTTTCTGCTGAAGGTGGGTGATGTGGTGGCCGATCCGATCGTTGATAGGATGAGGATTCAGCGAGAATACGTTTACTAGAATGGGATGGTTGGCCGGGTTCTATGGGCGTGATTCTGGGCGTGGGCAAGGGGCTTCTTAGAAAGTATGCTCAGTAATGAAAGCATTAAAGTAAGGCGGATTTTGGACTGACTTTGGAACTTCATCCATAATATCCTTTATCGGTTTCCCAATGGGTAGCCCATCATCATAAGTGCCACAGCCACCCCATTCGTCGTTCTCTCGCAATAGTTTGCGAGCTGCAAGCGACTTTGCGACCCATGTATGCTCCAGAACCACTTTATTTTGGTCTAGTCCCCAGTCACGGATGAATTGTCTTCCTGTGTCGGAATTGGAATCAACCAAGATAAACTGCGCGTGCTTAGGATCACTACAAATAAAGGCGCCTAATTTCTAAGTGGGATGATGGGTATTAAATAGCATGTACATTCAAAGTTACAATGGCATACCTTCAACAGCCTCACAAGTTTCGGACGTCCAAGTATACCCCCTGGGTCAACGAAGACCTGTATCTGAGAGCCTGTTGGAGCAGAGAATAATTGTGGGATCGAAGCATCGGGGAACTGGGATAAAGGTGGGTCGGAAAATGTGGTCATCATGATGGTTCAAAAGCCGAAAGATAGATTCCGAACGAAAATTCAACACGTTGTCAAATGGTTTTCGAGAAGTTTTATATCTTGCCCAAAGCACATCCAGTTGACAAAGAGCAGGATATTTTTTTCACAGTCAACGTCAAATCGGTGAACATGCAAGGCCAGTCGGCCTTGTCATCCATTTCACGACTCGTCGGACTTGACTTTGTGTTTCAGTTCACACGCCACATTGACATTCCAAGTGCCTTCCTTTTTAGGCCAAGTAATTAGGAACAGACAAGCCTGAGGAGGTGACTTTTCGTGGGATATCCCAGCTGCAGAGTCGTCGACTAAGAAGAAAATAGACCAAGAAACGTTACACGACAATATTGCATCGGACATGCTGCTCGGTAAGATGCTTAGTTCCTCGATTTTCCTTTTCACATTTGACGCCCACTGCCAAGATCAAAGCGACGAGAACTGAATCACCGTAACTGATCCAAAGTGCCCGCAACCACATAGCAATGTTGAATTCGAGTTGTACACACAAAGGCCGAGGATTAGAGATACGAACGACCGTAACTGTTTACTTGTGCGCAGCTTATGTCCTTTTAGGTTAACATCCCCAGAACAGAATAATTCCAGCTTGCCTAACTTTCAAAAGAGGAAGGGAGGTGACCACTACTTTCAGTCCACAAGAAAGCATCCGTTGCAACCATAAGAACTGCAACCAATGGTCTTGTCATCGTCACCGACACTGATACCCGTCACGGCTCGGAGGCCTATCCACCGGGCATTGTATCTTCTGTGTCTTTACATCCTACTGAAGTGGCCTACATCAATCCTGGGTCTCCGGGGCGAAGAAGGCGTAAAGGGGTCGCCCGGCCCTAAACGTTAAACGAGTGAAAAGCGTCCTGTTACATTATGAAGTTGATAACAGTCTGTTGGATCAGGGAGGAAGCTGGGGGGAACGACTTCCAATTTCTGGAAGGCTCTGGGTCACCTGAATAGCAAGAAGTGAGCATAGAGCAGGATTGCTCCGACAGGATGGTGACCGAGATGGTCTTCCATCACCCATTACCCTACCCCGAGAGTTGGGGCATACTGCAAGCTCTTTGATATAGCTTGCCTCGTCGTAGAAGGAACGGGTACGAGTCTCCCCCACAACTTCTAGTACCACCAAGTATTCCTGTCTATGCTCGCTTCAGCTGGCTCACCCACTGGTAGCCATGACTATGACAAATTCGGTAGAAGAACGTAGGGTTTAACCAGTGTCGCCAGAAAAATATTCCGTGGGATATGTTGGGAGTTGGAGTATCAGAGGCAACGATCAAATCACCTTTCTTGAAAGGTCATTGTCATGTCATAATTGTGGCTTAGCTGCGAAAAGCAAATAGTACCAAAGCTCGTTCTTGTTTACATCATCATGTCTACTGGTCTGTGGCTTATGCTACCTCACTCATACTACGTAGTCTCCTCGCCCGAACTTGATTCTGGTCGCTTCTGTCAACTCTTTCAAACAATCGTCTTCGTCTCTGAGCTCTTCGGATGGGTGCATCATGAACAATTTCTCTTCAAAATCCTGTAACAGCCTGATTGTGTGTGACCGCGACTTCCAGATAGGGCGGAAGCGGTCGAAGCACTGGCAGAAAATTCCTGTCCTGACAGTCGAGGCTTGAATGGTCTGTCCCTCACCCTGCGAGTTCATAAGAGGTGACATGTCTGGACCGAAATATTCAGCCCAGACCATCCCATGACAATGCAAAAGACCACGCCCCTTGCCATTTTATTGCTTTTAGCCCAGGTCACAGATGCATGAAGCATTTCTCACCAATAATAACAGGAAGCGGCTGCATGTCTCCAGACTGTCCACTTAATTGTCCGGCACAGAGTATTTGATGCAGAATGACACTCCCTTGATGTTCTGTTGCCTTCAGCACTGCTCAGCAAACACAGCCCAATACTCACCAATTCGCTGTTGACTCGGCTGTTCAATCGCCAATGCCAGGCCCCTGAGTGGGAGTTCATCGAACAATAGGTTGTTGCAGACGCTATCGGCGAAAAGGTGGGTGTAGACATGGAATTTTTATCTGGCTGATTGGAGCAGGACCTTTGCACTCGTACCTGGCATCCTCTTCGTTCACATCATCGTCCACAGTCCATGGCTCTCCCGTTTTTATTGTATTCTGACACGTGGTGAGTGTATTCAGCTAGTGCCTCTGTCATAGTCTAACAGTGGAAGTGTGTCGGTTGTGGTGTATATACATTTCCATTCCGCGCATAACAATCAATACCTTTACTTCTTTGGTTTTCTTTGAAATGTTCATTGTTACATACCTTCATCCTGTCATATGCCCCACACTCAGTGATTCATTGATGTGATAAATTGGGAATCTCAGGAAATTAGCCATGATCTACACAAAACGGGCGCCAAGAAAGGTTTCAGTTGACGTTCGCGGCAACAGCTAGTTAGTAGCAGTTACATAATAAATTCATGCAGCCCGCGATAAGAACTATAGCAACAAGACACAGTGACATCAACGGCGGTTCGACGGGGAACCAACCCACGTTGACGATACAAAATGGGTGCGTCAAGAGTTGTTAGTCCTGGGGTGAAGGAGAGGAAAGGCATAGAATGGCAGGAAGCGGTGGGCTGACCGGAACACGAAATGTACAAAAGACAATCATGATACTCTATTAGGAAATCCCCAAGAAAAAGTGGTCCACGGACAGAACGGTTGGTTCTGATGAAGTTGATTATCTGAGATACCAGATAGGATCTCAGACAATCAGACACCTCATTCTGGTCAAAATTTTGACGGGATGCGGTGGATGTTTTGTGATATCAAGTTGAAGGAGTTAAAACTCGAAGGCCAACTTGAAGGGACAGAAATAGTTGCACCGGGGTCATAGACTTTTGCATATTATCAATGGCAGAATGGAAAGTGTGAATGAAGTATGATAGAGCAAGCAGTATACGGTGATGGACCCGGTCCCTTAACGGTAACTGAAGAAACAAAGTCAGCATATGCCTTAAGTCAACAATGTACAACAAGACACACCTCTTCTGCCTGCGCGCACGCGCACCAGCACCGCCGAATTTCTTTGGTTCCATCCGTCTGGGGTCTGCAATCAACAGAGTTCGGTCATATGCCACCAGCTTTTTCTTCAGCTCCATTGCACTGTAGGCATCGATGTACTTTGCGTAGTATGCAACCAGAGCCTTGGCGATGGCTTGTCGGATGGCGTACACTTGGGACGTGTGTCCCCCTCCTTTCACGCGCACACGGATGTCGAGAGGTGAGAAAGACTCTTCGCCCGCGACGAGAACAGGCTCGTAGACCTTCAAACGTAAGATCTCAGGCTGGACGAGGTTGATAGGAGAGCCGTTAATGCGAATGAGGCCACGGCCTTCTCTTGCATGAGCAACCGCTGTGGCAGTCTAAATTTCACGATTTCCAACGTCAGTAAAGGCTCTCCACACAGATGGATTACATGCCTTCTTTTTACCGAATGTCTGGACGGCCTTCGTTGTCGATGCCATTTTGAAGGGAAGAGGAGCCGGCTGTAGGCAGCAGATCAAAGTAACTGAATCGAGACCACAAATTCAGTGTTAGGACAGTGTTCAGCGGGATCCCTTATCGACATACCTTCTTGAAGTTGTGATGGCTGGCGCCGCAAGTTTACTGTGGCTTGAATACCTAGCCAGTACCAGCCGGAGGATGCCGGCCGCCACATACCAATATGCTGACTAAGCAACCTCTGGTGAAGGACTCGGAGCCAGTGCAGCAGGATTCAATGCGAGCCACTTTCTCTGTAATGAGACGAACTCTTGGCAGTGTAAGCAGCAGCACCTATGATCGCTTCTAAAACCCGCTGCTGAAATGAAATGACATAGTCTTCGAGTCTCGTATCTCGACAGTTGTCTACACTCGAGTCGATTTCTTGCGTAGATCCTGTGATTTTCAACCCTACAAAGCAGAATGGTGAAGTTACGTCTCAGCCACAAATATCATTCAAGGGTAAGGTCATCTTTGATTCTGACCATGCGATCTAATGATTCCACAGTCATTCCCATCGCGGAACCTGTCTATCTCGCTCTTGCGAATCCCCTTAAACGCACCAACTCTGATCCTCGACCGGACCAAAACCTGGTAGTCCTCGATCCTTCCGTCTTCAACCATCCCATCCGTCGGGATATCCTTCATCTGTGCGTTGTGCACCACCGGGACTCGCTCCGGCAAGGTTCAGCCAACACGAAGACGCGCGGTGAAGTACGTGGATCAGGTATCAAAATACGTCAACAGAAAGGTTCTGGTAAGGCTCGTCTGGGGGATGGCCAGAGTCCGATGCTGGTGGGGGGTGGTGTCGCGTTCGGCCCGAAACCCCGCGACTTTAGCACGAAGCTACCACGGAAGGTCATTGAGATGGGAATGAGGGTTGCTTTGAGCGTCAAGGTCAAGGAGCAGAGACTCGGAGTGGTCTCCAGCTTGGATTGGCCCAACGGGAAGACCAAGCACCTTTCTCAGAAGATCGACGAATTGGGTTTGAGGAAAACTCTCTTTGTAACGGGGGAGGAGAGGATACGTGTGGGTTTGGAGAGGGCGATCAAGAACATACCTATGGTGAAACTGATCACGCATGACAAGCTCACCGTCTATGATGTTCTGAAGTGGCAAAGATTGGTGATGGATGTAAAGGCCATAGATTTCTTTGAACAAACGCTTAAAAAAGCTGTACCTGTTGTCCCAATACCACTACAATCATAGTGCACACCTTATAACCTGCATTCCACTCGCAACTCAACTCCAGTACTCAAAATAAGTAAAAGCAATGTGCGTGATTAAGGAACAAGAGTGTAGCTAGACTAGTGATCATCCGTTCTAAAAGACGCAACCTCCTCGATAGAAGAGCTTGCCTCGTCATAGAAAGGAACGGTTGCGAGTCTAGATGTGCCAGATAGTGAAAGACATACAGCCAACTCATCTTTGACATGACAGCGAAATCATAAAACGACAAGGAATCAACTTTACCTTCCGCTACAACTCCACACCGTCAAGGCCATCATCATCCTCTTCGTACTCTTCTTCATCGTACTCATCGTCGTCCTCGAGGTCGCTAATACACTGGAGGAACCAACCACAGCCATCATCGTCATCAGTGTGAAAGACAATATTAGGTGGATCTTATCAATGCACTTCCCTTGTCATAATCATAATCACCACAACTTGACTCGCAGTCGTCTTCATCTTCGTCCCAGCAATACTCATAACAGATGAGTCCTGTCACTTCCATCTCAACAAACTCAACCTCGGCGAGTTCTCGCAGTCGTTTAATGTCATCTAGGGTGCAAACTTCTTCCCAATACGTAGGCCGAATATGAACTGTAAACAAACGACACCCAGCTGCGACTCGGGAGGTGACAACGTCGCAGAGCCATGAACCATTGTCATAGCTGGCCAATGTATCAACGGTGATGGAACGGAGATGTTGCCATGGAAGGGATTCGCAAGGTGGGACAGAGGTTGACACCTCGGCAGTGAGGATTGGAAGGGAAAAGGCACTAGATATGTGTATCAACTCCAGGTCTTTGATCATAGGAAGAGCACGAAAAAAGGTGACATCGATATCAGAGACGGCGAGTCCTTGTAATCGGAGGGTTTGCAGTTTCAAATACTGCGGCTTTTGTAGGTCGATTGAGAAATGTTCAACCAAATTGGGGACAGCGTCGTGATGGACAATCTCTAGATACTCGAGATTCGGCATTGAGAGCGACGAGAGGGTACATTGGCAGTGGGAGATGCTATGGCTATCATTGAAACTGATGGCAAGGTAGCGTAGTGAAAAGGTCTCAATGATGGGAAGGTCATGGTCGCTCGGCGCATCGGAAGGCGAACCATTGCCAAACTTACGAAGAACGAGTTTCGTCAAGGACGGTGAAGCGGAGAAAAGGTCTCGAAGTTCGCCATAATTTGGTTGGAATCTCAAGATGTCGAGGTTCGTCAAGCCAACGAGAGGAGGGGAACATTTGGAACAGACACCTTCTAGCTTCAGCGAGCGCAACTGGACAGCTCCAGCCACTAGAGGGAAATGAAACGGGTAACCTGACCAACCCTCCGAGATTCGCACCAATATATGCAAGTATTCGAGATTCGATACAACGATATGGTGGAAAGGCTTTACAATGCATTGAACATCCTCCACACCTTCTGCCGTGATGACCAATCGGCGGGTACGATAAATATGCGAGCTGATTGCATTTGAAACCTCAATGAAAGATGAGTAGTGTGCGCCAATGACATTGATGGTGATGTCAAGCAGGGACGATTTAGACCTTTCAAGGAAGACCAGTGTGTATTTGAGAGGTCGCCGCATAGAGATGTGGATGTTGGTCCAAATATCGGGAGTGTTGATCGTGACATCCCGCCAGTATCGGCAAATACTAGATACCAAGAGAGGGAATGGAATTTCACAGCGTTTAAGCTTTGTCAATGACCCGGCCTTGAAAATAGCGACAAGGAGCTCGTTTGGGAGAGAGTGGATGGTGTCGTAGGGGCGAACTCTGGGATCGTCTACCGAATCCTGTATCTCTGGATTCCGAGCCCACAGATCTGGAGGACTAGACATACTTCATCGCATAAAGGTCAGCACTACTGTACTTCTGCCCAAATTGAAGACATATAGCGACCTGATCGGTTGAAGTTGGACCAAGTGCCAGTGAATGGCAGGATAGAGTGACTACAAAGACGTGAAGTCCACTCCCGAGGCCTTAGGCCTAAGAGACTCACTCTACTAGAGACTTGCCAGTAGTCAACCAATAGTCAACTTCCAGCTCGGAGTCACGTGGCACGAGCACGTGACTACATTGGCGCGTCGCGTTCGTGTGGCGTGGTAAATTGAGATCCTTCATGTCTCAACTACCTTCTCAAGGATCCCAGATCCCAGAAGCAGACGAGTGCCAATTTACAGGTCCTCTCCTCGTTAACAAACTCCAAGAAGCCGGGATCCACCCAAATGACATCAAGAAACTTTCCGAGGCTGGCTTGAACACCGTCGAGGCGGTCGCGTTTACCCCCAAGAAGAACCTCATAGCTATCAAGGGTATATCGGATCAGAAGGCTGACAAGATTCTTGCAGAAGGTTTGTGGTGGTCATCAAGCCATTCCTGATAGATGAGATTGATAACTCGATGGTTATGCAGCACAAAAGATTGTTCCTCTCGGATTTCAGAGCGCGACGGAAGTACATGCGCGTCGCTCGGAGCTTGTGCATATTACGACTGGATCGAAACAACTCGATGCCCTTCTTGGCGGTATGTCCAGCTCACCCTTTCTGTACATGCACCCCTCAACTGGACCCCCAAGGTGGTATCGAAACGGGCGCCATCACGGAGATGTTCGGTGAATTCCGTACTGGAAAGTCTCAGCTTTGCCATACACTTGCAGTCACTTGTCAACTACCCGTCAGTATGGGAGGTGGTGAGGGTAAATGCCTGTACATCGACACCGAAGGCACGTTCCGCCCTGTCCGTCTGCTAGCGGTTGCAGAGCGATACGGGCTGAACGGTGAGGAGGTCTTGGACAATGTGGCATATGCTAGAGCGTACAATGCGGATCATCAGAATGCGTTATTGACAAGTGCCAGTGCACTCATGTCTGAATCGAGGTGCGTCAGGGAGGTCAGAATTATGCTGGATCGGTATTGATTGCCTAGCGGGGGAGTTAGGTTCTGTCTTCTCGTCGTCGACTCTTGTACTGCGCTCTATCGCACTGATTTCAGTGGTCGTGGTGAGTTGTCGTCGCGGCAAAACCATCTCGGCAAGTTCTTGCGAACGCTTCAGCGTCTGGCTGACGAGGTGTGTACATAAAGGTTCCCTTCAGACTTCCGAAATTTACGCCGTCCCACATCTCTTAGTTTGGTATCGCTGTCGTAGTCACTAATCAGGTCATGTCTAACCCGGATGCAGCTGCTGGACCGTACGCATCGAACGAAAAGAAACCTATCGGAGGAAATATCATGGCGCACGCGTCTACAACTCGGTATTATCTCAATTATGTACTCTATATGCCTCTAATCATGATTCCTTTCAGACTACAGCTGAAGAAATCCCGCGGCAACACCCGTTCATGCAAGATCTACGATTCACCTTGTCTCCCGGAGATGGAAACGCACTTTGCCATCCTCGCAAGTGGTATTGGAGATCCCGAGGAGGAGGTGTAATATTATTGCTCTATTCATTCTTCGTGTCTTGTAAGTTGTTGTCATTCCACGGACGGTTAACGGGTGAATACGAGATTATTCTGATGTTACACAATGTCGCACTACGATACACGTGTATGCTCTCGAATCTGAATGCTATTATATACGCAATGGTAATTGTCCAGTTAAATGGGAGGTAGATGTCCAGTTGAGTGGGCATCCCAAGTAAGCATACATGCAATTATTCCGGCGGGTGGAACCGTCCACTTCGGTATTTTAGTAACGAGAGGATGTGAAGGAAATTAAGCCAAAAACCGTGTAAGAATATTCGCATTTGTTCCATTTATCAATTCCTTCAGCTTGTTCACATCCGCCGGGCTAACGTCCGCGATATCCGCCATAAGATATGCGACCTCGCCTTTGGAATCGGAATACTGCTTTTCTACGTTATACGGCGACAGGACATCATTGACCTGCTTGAGCACACCAGGCTGGTTATTGTGTACATGGCACACCCGGATATGGTCGCCCTGCTCCGCAGTGATCGGTCGCAGGTCAACCTCTGGAAAGTTCACCGCGCCAATTGTCGAGCCGTACCCGAGGTAGCGCGTGAGAGCCTGGGCGACCTCTTCTCCGATCATCTGCTGGGCCTCCTCTGTCGACCCACCAATGTGCGGTGTGAGGATGATATTAGGGAGGGCGCGGAGTGTGGTTGCCCAGGAATTGAGCTGGTCATCGAATGGTGTTCCGTTCGAACCTGGCTCTGACGGAAACACGTCGATGGCAGCACCTGCGAGATGCCCAGACTTGACTGCGTCTATGAGAGCGGGGATGTCGATGACATTGCCGCGGGCGTTATTGATGAGGTATGAGCCCTTTTTCATCTGCGCGAGCTGCTGGTAGGAGATCATGTTGATCGTTTCTGGTATTTCGGGGACGTGGAGAGAGATAAAGTCGGAATCCGCTAGGAGTGTAGCGAGGGAATCTACTTGACGGGCAGTACCCAAGGGCATGATGTTCACGACGTCATAGAAGAGGACGCGGATGCCGAAGGCTTCTGCGAGAACGGAGAGCTGAGCGCCTATGTGACCGTAGCCTACGATGCCAAGAGTCTTTCCTCGGACTTCCCAGCAGCCTTTGGACTGTTTGTTCCAGACGCCCTGGCGCAGTTCATAAGACCGATCGAAGAGTTGGCGAGAGAGGGCAATGAGTTCGGCCATGACGAGCTCTGCGACTGAGCGGGAGTTGGAGAAAGGCGAGTTGAACACTGGAATGCCAGCTTTGGCTGCTGTGGAGAGGTCAACTTGATTGGTACCTATGCAAAAGCAGCCAATGACAAGGAGCTGCGATCAGAGTGAATTTTAGTAAGAGCGCAATGTCGTGGATCGGGGAAGCGACACACCTTAGTTGCAGCTTTTATGACCCGTTGTGTGATTTTCGTCTTACTGCGAATGCCTACCGCATGGTAAGAGCCGATCTTGTCGACGAGCTCATCTTCAGACATGGCTCTTGTGTAGTGGTCTACAAGATAACCCTCTGCTTTGAAGGCGTTCACGGCGTCCTGGCTGATATTTTCGAGGATCAGTAGTCTCAGTCCGTCGTTTTCGATTGGATGGAGGACCTTTGGCTGGCGAATGTCAAAGGATATTGAATCCTGACGGCGATTTGTGCGGAATCTGTCATGAATGCTTGTGCTAGTTGGGGAAGCGGACGGAGCGACAGTTCTTGAGTTGGGGATACTGATTGCGGTGGTCATCGTGGTAGTAAAGAGGGAAGGTACATCTAATAATTTAAAGTTTTTATATCAGTAGAAACGGACTAAGTTAATAATACGTTAGTCCGTTCCTTACATAAATTAACTGTGACCACTCTGTGACCTCAATTTAAATATGGGCCTCTATCTCCTCGACTACGGCGCAGGCAACGTCCAGAGCCTTGCCAACTCGCTCACAAAACTCGGCCACCACTTCACCTGGATCTCCTCTCCAACCGATTTTACAAAGGCCACTGTCAGTTAGCCCATTATAATCCCAGTCACACCGATAATCTATCATACCATCTAGAGTCTTGTATTCCCAGGGGTAGGAGCCTTCGAAACCGCAATCGAGCACCTCTCCTCTCGTAGCCTCCTTGAACCCCTGCGTGAATATATTCAATCGGGCAGGCCGTATTTGGGGATATGCATAGGCATGCAAGTGCTCTTCCAATCCTCGTCAGAATCTCCTAGTTCTCGCGGATTGGGCATCATACCGTGCCCGATCGACCGTTTCGACGACACCGATAAATCTGTCCCGCACATGGGCTGGAACTCTAGTGATTTGCTAAACTCGCAAACGGACTCCTTGGGAATGGAAGAATTGTCATATTACTACTTTGTGCACTCTTACTGCGCGAAATACATGCCAGAAATTTACCCCGACGCTGTGCAGTGGGCGCACACCACAACGCAGTACGGTCAAGAACTATTCATCTCTTCCGTCCGCAAGGACAACATATTTGGCACGCAATTCCACCCTGAAAAATCTGGAACGGCTGGACTCAACCTCCTTGACGCCTGGCTTCGCAAATCCCAACCCGACCGTCCATCAACTCCTCCATCTCCCCATACCTTCCGGTCCCCAAAACCAAAGCATAACCTCACAAAACGAATAATAGCATGCATGGATGTCCGCGCGAACGACGAGGGCGACCTCGTTGTAACCAAAGGCGACCAATATGACGTCCGCGAAAATTCAGCGCCGTCCTCTGAGCAAAGCGCCGTCACAACAGGTGCAGTCCGCAACCTCGGCAAACCTGTCTCTCTCGCTGCTCGATACTACTCCTCAGGAGCAGACGAGCTATGCCTACTTAACATTACCTCTTTCCGCCACTCGCCTCTGCAAGACCAGCCCATGCTCGCCGTCGTCCGCGCTGCAGCCAAATGTGTATTCGTTCCTTTGACGATCGGGGGTGGGATTAAAGAGACCGTCGACCCGGACGGTACGAAACGGAGTGCACTTGAGGTGGCTGGGGCCTATTTCCGTGCTGGAGCTGACAAGGTTAGTATTGGTTCTGAGGCAGTATATGCCGTCGAGAACATGCGAAGCACGGGGAAAGGCGATGGGACGAGTGCAATTGAAAGGATCGCCCATGTGTATGGGAGGCAAGCTGTAGTGGTTTCTATTGATCCCCGGAGGGTGTATGTGGACCCGGAGATATATAACGGGCCGTACAAGGACGAAGTCGTGCGTGGAAGGGCTGATGCGGTAGATAGCGAACGCGTAAAAGCGTGGTGGTACCAATGTACGGTATCAGGCGGGCGGGAATCGCGGCCTGTGTCGGTTGTGCAGCTCGCACGGGGGGCAGAAACGCTCGGGGCTGGAGAGATTCTGCTAAATAGTATCGATCGGGATGGGACGGGGTTGGGATTTGATTTGGAGCTGGTGGGCCTTGTGAGGCGGAGTGTGAAGATTCCGGTTGTTGCCAGTAGCGGGGCGGGCAAGAAGGAGGATTTTGTGGAGGTGTTTGAGAGGGGCGGTGTGGAAGCTGCCTTGGCTGCTGGTATCTTCCATCGGGAGGAAGTGGGGATCGGGGAAGTCAAAGGCGCCTTGAGGGCCGCAGGGATTAATGTAAGGAATTAAGAGTTCATAATAATCGTAGAATTCAAGAATAGATGGAATTGATTTGTCAAGTGCTTTGTAGCATACAAAGGTATCAGAACTTGTGGTTACAGTAGAAATTGCATCTTCAACCTACATACATCCCCTCAATTCGTCGGGGAGAGTTCGTGGAATTCGTAGATATCGAGACATTCGAGTACAACGAAACGAGAGGTGCGGTGTCAGTTCACGAATAAATAAAGGGGCCAAAGAAGTAGGCAAGGTACAAACGCGGGATGGCAAGAAATATCCATGGAAGCAGGGTAGACGCCGGTATATATAAAGGACATGTAGATGTAGGATATGAGCCCGGAAGGGATGGGACTCGACAGGCATGGAGCTTTTGTAGACCACACTGAAAGAGGCAGGATGGCAGTCAAAACCATGAACGAAGGATCGAATCGAAAGAACACAACCATGGAATAGACAAGGATGACATGTATACACTTCTCCACTCATATCACTTGTTTCGAACGACGACCCCCCGCACCTTCTTCATCAAGCTCGTCTTCCTCCCCAGTCCAGGTGATGACACCGACGCCGGCCCACCACTATATACGCCCTCAACGTACCCCACAGTAGGCACGTTCTCCCTTTGTCCAGGGATCGTCGTGCTCCCCCGAGGTGGAGCTGGCAGGTCTTTGTTATTCGGAGTGTCGATAAAGACGAACGGCTCGGGCTTCTCCGTAGAAAGAGAGATCTGGTTCGGTCGCGAGCCCGCACCAAACCGTCCAAGAAACGAGTTCTGCGAGCGGTGGGTTGGCCGGCTGGCATTAGGGGCTGAATTAGAGTACTCTGCGTCGGTGGGGGAAGAGGGCACGTTGTCGTCGTAGTCTGCGACGGGGACGTTGGGGGAGTCACGCATCTTGCGGATGCGATGCATGAAGGATTTGGAGCGCTTGGGGTTCCCTCCCGGGGAGCCGGCGGGAGGAGAGCCCAAGGGGGGGTCGACGGACTCTGTGGCATCAGGGACGAAGATGGGTTGGGGCGGGGGGAGGACAGAGCGTCTGTTATTGCGGGGTCGCGTTGAGATGGCCTGGCCTTCGTCTAGGTACTCTTTGTACACATCTCGGGGGTCACGGCCGTCCTTGGTACGCTTTGCACCGCTACGAGACGTGGAATTGGAGTGGGAGTCTTTGCCGTTGTAGATAGAGCTAGCTGGGGTATTGTCATTTGTTCGGGAACCTCCACCTGCGAAGAATTCCTCGTAAGGCTCCGGCTCGTGGATGCCCCACGCCTCAGCAATGGCGTCAACCTTCTTCTTCGGTGGATCATAATTGTTGGAAAAGCCGTTGTAGGCATTTGCGGACGGGTACGGGTTGTCGTTGTATTTCACAGGGACTTCATCGTCACGAGCCCTCCATGCGAGCATTGGTGCCTTGTCCCGTTGTCTATTGCGGGATGGGGCGCATGCGTCAAATGGACCGTCATGATGGAACACTGGTATTCACGAACATGGATCAGGTGGGTTTGGATGGAGGAAACTGAAGGAGTGACGTACTAGGGCCTACACCTGTGAAATCAAGCCGGTCGATGACATCTGCGTGTTGAGAGCCTTTCTTGGGCCGTCCCTTGCCGTTTGCTTTGGCCTTTTCAACGGCCGCTGCGGCAGCGAGGACAGAGTCTTGGGACTGTGAACGACGACCCAATGGTAGAACATGGCGCGGGGTGCCATTGGCGGATGGGGTTCTGTTTTGTTTATGGATGATTAGTGATGACTGTTGATGATGATGAGGAGCAACGACGGACAGTGCAGTTTGACTTCTGCCAACTCTTGAGCGTGGAGAGTGGTCGGTAGTTCCACGAACAGTGACAGTATCGCGAACTGCCTCTGTGATATCACGATGGGCGGGAGCGGACTTTGGGGCAGCCGAAGTCATTGAAGGCTTTGCGGCGGGTTTTGGCGGAGGGGGAGGAGGACGTTTTTGGGATTTGGAGGGGTCCAGGAAAGGATCAGAGGAAGATCTTTGCCTAGCTCTTGATGAACTGTGAACTGCTGCCATAACTTGAAGTCGCAGACTGAAAATGTGGTTTGACTTTGTTTCACACGCCAAGAGAATCTAGAGGATGGGTGGGACAGCGAGCAACGGATGAGTGGAGCCTAAGTAGTGTGGTCGCTGAGTC
>Ga0210387_10000991_pt1 | contig 21042 bp, 27 predicted proteins | sample IncBWC7OmetaG_FD_160108 | JGI IMG/M metagenome (GOLD analysis project Ga0210387, IMG submission 160108) | Forest soil microbial communities from Barre Woods Harvard Forest LTER site, Petersham, Massachusetts, United States - Inc-BW-C-7-O ...
CGCTACGGGAGCGCACACCGCGTCAGGGTCGAAGACATTCTCAGCGTGTGTTCAAGCGGGCACCAAAACATTGGACAACGTCGTGATCAATAAGCGCGCCGCGTGTTCGTCGGGAGAGAGCCGAATTACGTGGAACGCGACGGGACGACGAGGTGCATCGGGACGTCCGGGGACGAACGGCACCAGCATCGTGACGAGCGCCGCAGCACCGAGCGGTGCGTGTACGACCGGAAACTCTGACGTCGACTTGGCCAACGGGGAGGTTTTCGGGTGCGAGTCTTCGACGTGGAGCGTCTCGGGGTCCAGCATCATGGGTCCGAGCGGGGCGCAAGGTGCGACCGGACCAGCTGGTGCAAACGTGGCTGCAGGCCAATCATGCTCGGCGGGCGAATACGTCACCGGCTTTGATGCCAGCGGAAACATCACCTGCGCGGTACTGCCGTCGCTGGTCGCCACCGTCGCCACCTCTGGCTGCGGGGCAGGCGAAAGCTGTTTTAACGTCGTTGGCTACGGCCTCGCCCCGAACTCCGCCGTCAACCTTTACGTTGGGAATGCGGGCACGACAACGGGGAACATTGGTACCGGTGCCGCCAGCGCCAGCGGCACATTTAGCGCCAATGGCATAGCGCTGAGTTGCGTGGACTACGACTCGCTGTCCACGGTAGGGACGACCGCTTCGGGAGTGACCATTCAGTCCAACATCGCGACATATGTCTGCTGATTAACTTCGTCGTTACGCGGGGGCGCCCACCTGTGGGCGCTCCCGCGAGATCGTTCGCAATGAGGGCTTAGCGGAACCGTGAGCGCAGTGGAGATGGCGTCCGGGTGGTTGGCGCCGAAATCCCAGACGGGTCGCTAAAGCGCGTCGCTGATCAGATGGGATGGACTCCGACGTCATTGCGACGATGGGCCGCGGCGACGCACTCCTGCCTACTTAGGTAAGCGTCAAGAAAATTGGAAACTCGAAGATCCCAGCGGCAAGGACCCTTACGGGATGTCGTAGGGCCCTTGACCAGGGCGGGCCTCGTAATAATGGTGCTCATTGATCAATCAAAATAGCGTCAGTAAAGAGGCAAAGGCGCTCTAATCAGCAATTATAAACAGTGCGCCGGCCGGGACTTGAACCCGGAACCTGTTGATTAAGAGCGAGTTCCACATTGTTTCTCGGAGTTGCTCTGGTCGATTGAGTCCTGATATTTCAAGGAGCCGTGTTGCTCTTAGTTGGTTCGGTCTACCTCATCAATTCCGGTGTGTGGGATTTTCCGTGGGATCTATCGCGTGGAAAACACTGAAACGCCATTCCAAGAGTGCTTGGACTCTTCTTCTCAAATATCAGTATCGTCTTCGTTGCCGTTGCCGTTGCCGTTGCCGTTGCCGTTGCCGTTGCCGTTGCCGTTGCCATCGTCATCGCCATCGTCATCGCCATCGTCATCGTCATCGTCATCGTCATCGTCATCTTCACAGTTATCGTGAGAGATTCATGAAAACGGTGTGCCAGATTCTGGCCCAAGTCCCGAATTATTAGATGGTCGTTGAAATCACTTCCGGCATCAACCAACTTCAGTTGCGATGCTCTTCCCAGTTGCTGTTCCCTGCATTCCAAAGACGACTCTGATCTTCGGAGCCAAGAATGGGATCTACGAAGTCAAAGATCCAGTTCAGGACTGCGTCGAATTCGATAGGAATTCTGTCCTCTAATCCTTGCCTACGCACCCATGCCGCCCATCGAACTTGGGCAATTACTGCATAGCCGTTTAGTGCGACTGTCAGAGGGACTAGCTCGGACCCTCGACCTTCGGACACTGCGTTTATTGCTCCCCTAAGTATCGTCTCGCTAATTGTCGACACGTGGGTTAACTGGAAAATGTCAAAGAAATCTCTCCAACGCGTGTTTGCCGTTCCACGCTGAATCGCGGTGACAACTTTCTCCGCCAGAATCATCTCGACTGAATATCCACGTATTTGAATCGTTCCGCCAAGAAGTCTCGGCAAACTGACCATCTCGGGCTCTGGCCATATCGCGTCACCTACATTCACGTCCACGTGAAATGAGACGTCGGCGGTCTCGAGCGTGCAAGGCATCGTGACTCGGACTCCTGAGTATTCGTCCTCGTCACGAATCACTTCAGAACTAGCGTTCGCAGTATCAAAGACAAGACCATCCTCAATTGGAATGCTCGCAATTGATGATATGGCCGTTTGTACATCTTCAGTGTCATTCGAAATCAAGTCAGCGTGCAAGTCGACGTCGCGAGTTGCGCGCCTTGTATCAAACGCGGCGAGTAGCACTCCACCTTTGAGAACAAATTTGTCAACGTGATTGGATTGGGTGAGCCGGTCCAAAAAACCTTCGAGAGCGTAAAGGTTGAGCAATTCGTCAGTTGGTCGCTTCCTAGCTTTTGCTAGCTTCCTGAGATTCAGATACGCGTCTCCGCCGGCAGTTGAGTGCGAAATCGTCATAAAAGGATCTCGAGTGCTTGCTGGATGGGTCCAGATGCTCTCGGGAACAATTGAGCCATCGCGAGCAAAGTTGAAGGCTGCGCGCTGGAACGACGGAGCCATCGCTTTAGAGCTTCGTTCGCAGTCTCGTATCCCTCTCTTCCTCTTAGGCGAAACGCATCGACAATGCAGCGCTCTGGCGAATACATTCCGATCGAAGATTTAGATCCGATCTGAATTTCAGTTCTCCCAATATCAAAAGTCTGAGTACCGAAAAAGTGCCATCGGATTGGTCCATCGATGTGCGGACTCCGCGTGCCTCGGGGAAGCGCGAGGTCGTACTTCGAGGGGATCTCGTCAGTCAGATTGTGGTGAGCGAGTGCTGAAGTTAGACAGAGGGTGGTCTCACTTCGAAGTGCCGCTGCTGTCAGGAGTGACTGATCCGCTTCAAGATAGTCGGTTGCCTGATATATTCCTCGGGCTAACCGTTGTATTGCGCCCTCATCTCGAAGCTGATAAATGTGACGCTCTGGTAGGCCGCTGTTTTTTGCATCGTCGTAGGTGAACCATGGACGTTCTTTAAGTTCATCGGGAAGTGAGAGCGAGTTCATTAGCATTTCCTCTGTATATAAGTGTATACAGATGACGGTATCTGTATACAGTTATATACGTAATTCGAAGAAATCTTAGGTGGTCTCAGATAAAATTGCAGATCAGAAGACATATAGTAGTTCCGACAGTAGAGGTCCGGGTATCTTCTTCTCGCGTTGAGGGCCATCATTGAACATGACCGAATACGGAGAAAGCATCAATTTCGACTCGCCCTTACTTCCCCAATCTGGCGCAGAACTATCGTATGGGCTCCAGTTTCGGCAAATCCTCGACACACATTCCTCGCAGCACGAATTGGTCACATCGCTTGAGGCTGAAGTCCAACGACTTGACAGTCGAACGCTCGCGCAACGAATTGAGCCATACCTGCGCGGTTCGGTGATTCCTGAGTCCACTCGACACGCGGTTGATGACGCGTTCTCCCGAGCGCAGAAGAGTTGGGAAGAGAAAGCCTCCGATAGATTTGACACTTCCCCTCCAGACTTAGAAACGTTTCTCGCCGATCCAGAAGAGTTCATGTTCAACACCGGTGCAGTGGAGGATTTGTTGGTTGAACTCACCTCCAATATGACCGAGGTTGCGCTTCTCCCTGGAGCCGTTGAGTACTTCAATGCCCTGACTTTGGCAGACACGACGACTTCTCGCGAGCAGCTCTTCTTCGCGTCCGCGCTCATCGTTTTGGTGAGCACCGCAGAAGTCCGACTTCGGAGAATTATGCGGAGATTTGTCGAGATAAAGTGCACCTACTCCGACCCGGTTGAACGTAAGAAATTTCTCGGACGGCTGTTTAGAGGTGGACTTAGTACCTGGGAAGCCACGTTTCGAAAAGAACTTGGTGTTGAGATCAAAGACTGGTCAAGCGAGTGGAATCGAATCGTCGAAATATTTGCACGCCGACATGCTCACGTTCATCAGGGCGGAATCGTAGATGCTACTTACCGGAAGGCAACGGGCTCCAGCGAAGTGATAGGAATGCCCCTTCTCCTATCTTCGAGTTACCTCAACGAAGCGAACGACATCCTGACAGGGTTTACGTTTGGGGCCCTGTACGCGACATGGAGCGAAGCAAAACCATCGATTCGAAGCCATGCGGCGAAAGTATTTGAGCAATACGTTCACGACGCTCTAAAAGACGGATGTCTCTATCTTGTTGAACAACTTGCCTCGATAGTCGAGAGGAGCACGGAGGAAGACGACGTGCGATTGCGCGCCAAGGTAAATCGATTGCTAGCACTCGAAGCACGCGCGGGATCGACCGCAGTCGAGGACGAGGTCAAGGCTTGGGATACATCAAATCTGGCACCGATCTACACACTTGCTCGATTGATGCTCCTCCGTCATGACGATGATGCGCGCCAGCTTTTTGCGGATCTACGGGAGAAAGCTGTTCTTGGCGACGTCGAGGTGGCAACGTGGGTCATGTTCAAGCGTTGGCGCGAAGAAGGCAGCATTTAGGGGCATTCGCCCTTTTAGAGCAGTGCTCGGTTACTTCAGACCTGAAGACGTTCGGTGGATTGGGTCGACTTGGGTGAGACGTTCTACCGTTCGGCGGTGGCCAACTACTCCGTGTTGACGATTAAGAAGCTCTTTGGGCTTTCCATGAATCAGTGCGCGTTCCCAGGATGCGAAAAAGCACTCATTTATCCGGAGTTGCATGGCGTACTAGGTGAGATTTGTCATATTCGCGCGGCGAATCCGAAAGGTCCTCGATATCTTGCGGAGATGACCGATGATGAGCGATACGACCACGACAACCTTGTCCTTCTGTGCCCAACGCACCACACCTGGATCGATCGACTTGAGCCACACATTTATACTGCTGAAGCGCTCCATGAAATGAAGGCGAGGGTGGAATAGAGCGCGATGTCGGGAAGTGAGACAAAGATGTTGGAAGAGATGAACGAGAGAGACCCCTCATTCGTTGATCGTGCGATCGCCGAGATCGTCACCGTGTCGGAGCGGTACTACTCGCTTGAACTATTACCGCCAACGTCTTCACCTGCTTTCCTTCGTGGAAGGGTCGGCGGCGCGGTCAACGTAGAAGGCAAGGCAGACATCCGCATTGGGGGACTGAGCCAGGCCGCGCAGGAATCTGTGGCAGATGACTCAGCGTCAACAAGTGGACTTCGGTCAAACTTCTCAGCAAACTTGGGTGGACCCTACGATGAGGTCACGGCGGCCGGTGGACCTGGCGCAAGCATTGAGCGCGAAGTCGTTAGAAGAGCACACGATGAGATAGTCGTTGAGGATTCCGCCAATTCTCCAACCGATGGGCGCCACGCCAGTGACGAATCGCTAAACAAGGATTCTGCCTAAGGAGAGCGCTGCAAGCAGGAGGCTTCTCGTTGCGTTCAGAAGATCACGTCAAAGTACTTCAGTCTGACCGCTTTGCCTCTCGCCTCGGGTCACAGTTCGCTGGATCCATTCGAACCCAGTCGACGCAGTTACGAGACAAACTTCTATTGGTCCACCAACTCCAGGAAAGGCTCCAATGTCTGCAAGAGTTCCATTGGTGAGTCTCTGAACATCAATGGTAGTTCGAATCAGAAGTGTTGCGAAGTCAATAGCGTCCTGAATGTTCATGCGTAGCGGCGCAATGAGGTACTCGAGTCCGTCTCGCACAGGGGTCAGTTTTGAAAGTGCATTCACGAGGTCGGCATCTCCTGCTGCTCGAGAGTCGATTTCTGGATCTACACCCTTAATAATGCGATCGACTACATCGCGTTGACCGAGCCAAGCGACACCGCCCGAAGTAGTCGTGTGAAGCAGCCTGATTGTCTTACTCGGAAGATCAATCTCTCTCAACTCTCCTGTCGCGCCATTGAAACCAGCGACAAGAAAAGTGATTGCATCGACGCCGGCGCTGGGTCGGGGGTCAAGCCCTGCATCGAAGTGGGCTTCTAGCCGAATCGAAAAGAAATCCGCGAGCTCGTTTGAGACTTCCTCGGGGGTCTTGCCCGCTCCGTCGAACCCTTCGAGGAAGTCCGCAACGTGCGACGCAATATTTCGGCCTGAAATCGATGCGTACCCGGCCGTGGCCGCCGCGCACTTCCCAACCCCGAATAACTTGTGCGTGAAGTCACTGGCAACTCGAGTTGGTTTTCCAGTAATCGGCCAGGTTGTTCGACTGTCGGACGCCATCACAATGCCGTCTCCGACGGCGACTTCGACTAGCAGCGTCACACGACTCCTTCCAACTCATCTAACCCTTCGCCCGCGATTCCTGCGTGCGTTTTCTGTCGTCTGCGACTAGGCGGATTCATATATGGGCGCCAACCCGATTCAGGGAGTGCACAAACACATTTGATCGGTGCTGTCATCTCTGCGAGTTCTTCGGTTCGTTAACGAGTGTTGGCGGGACCCCCAGGTGGTACGGGATCAACTACAGCCGGGGAAACCGTAAATGTGCCGATCACCGTTGTTCCGTCCTCGGCAAATACCGGAACTGTGTGGCTCTCAGTTGCCCCAACCTCATCCCAGTCGGATGCTTCCTGGAGAGTTGAAACGTCGCTACCGTCCGCCGCGTTGAGGGCGGACCTATAGACGTAACCCTGTTTGCCGTTTGTAGCGACTACCAGAATTAGATCGGGAACACCGGCCTCGTCGAGCGCACCGAGGGACGATCCGTATGTCAACCCGTCAGAGTTTTCCGGGAACGTTGCACCCGGTGTCAGGCCGGCTATGCCTGTTGACGCCCCACCCACCTCCGAGCTCACTATCACTCCGATTGAAGCACCAAGCGTCAGTGCGCCAACTGCGATTACCACAGACCTTCGCACCCTGCGCGATTCAAAAACAATTCTCATTTTTCCTCCTAAATCGAATAGCCCGCGGTATCGTACGTGCCATAGACGTCGTACCCTGTGCCGTTGTAAATGTGCGACCATCCCTTGCCGTAGTACTGTCCCGACCCGCAGTAGTCGCCCACGGGAGAGTTGGTGAACAGGCCATAGTTAGGGCTGCTGTCCCAATCAACACTGGACTGAACGCATAGTGCCCCGCCCGATTCGAAAAGTGATGCCTGCACCCCTAAGTAGTTTCCCGGGATTTCGGTCCCAGCGTAAAGAGGAAGGGTCTCAGTCCAAGCGTATTCATCGGGGACCGTCGTCTCCAGATACGCGACATTGGTGTACGAGTATCCGTCGGCCGGACCAATTGTACGCTCACTACCTCCGTAGTAACCCGCCGAGGCTGTGGCGATCCCAAGCGGGATGAACAATCCAATCAAAAACGGCAATGCAACGAGCCACTTCTGTCGTCTGTACTTCATTTAGATATCCTCCTCATACGATTTTTGGTCGCACAATCAGATGAAGAAGTTCTCCAAAGATCCACGTCCGGTTCAACTAGTTGGTTTCCGGCTTTACGAAATCCTTTCGGTATTTCGAGAATTATCGATTGCCCTCATCGTTACTTGTGGGTGACTGCTCCTATACTCAGAGAGCCTTTTCCGAAGGTCCGGATTTCAAAGTGACCGGATCTTGGTCTGGCAGGAGCCGTGGGCGAATCTCAGAACTTGATGCCGACGATGTCGACCGACTTGTCCTTGGCCAGCACCGCGAGCGTGGCACATGCCTTTGGAGACCTTGAACCGCTAACGCGGACGCTCCACCCAGCAACGTGAAATCGATGGAGTAGACGCACCATCGCGAGTCGAGCGGTCATCAGAGATTGGCATTGGTGGGCCGCGAAGTAGTCTTGCGCCGACATCTGAAATGCAGCTGCACGCGAGTTTTGCAGGCGGCCATCATAGACGGCAAGTCCTAAGGCCCTGCATTCATTGTTGTCGGGACTTGGTGGATAGCCTCCGATCGATCCATTGTTCAGAATGCACAGCGCTCCATGAGAGTTCGGCTCCCGAGGCAGATTCGCCCAGTGCATGATGCTCTGACAAGTGCGCAGCGGACGAGCGGTAAGTGACACAACAGTAGCGTTTGACCCTTGGGCAGTCCCAGCGAAACAGGTTAACTGCGTCGTATTTTGAACAGGTTCCCGTAGAAGGGTGAGAGCTGCCACCGAACCGCCAGCGACGAGAACTAGCGACGCGGTAAAAATTCCTGCACGCTTCCACCTGCGACGGAGGCTCCATCTTCTGTGGCGACCGGAGTCCGTGAGCACGAATGCGAGGACCTTGTCGGTGGGCAGCGAGTGATCAAGCATTTCGTCGGTCACGCGGCGAGCCGGATCAGCGGACTCGAAACGTTTGATAAGACCGTCGTCGCTCACGTTTCCACCTCCTCCCCGGAATCAGATGATGAGGAAGGCGCAGCTGCCGCCAACTCTAGGCGAGCGCGCAACTTCTTCTTCGCTCGGGTCGCTCGTATCGCGACCGCATTCTCACTTATCTGCAGAGTAACGGCGATGTCTCGATATTTGAGCTTCTCCCAGTACGCGAGCCGCAACAGTTCGCGATCGACTTTTCCCAGCGAATGAAGGGCCTTCAATAGTTCTTTGTTTTCGAGCTCGCCCAATTCGTCTAGGTCTGACTCGTCCTCCCGCTCTCTCGAGATTCGGCCGTGAAGCCGATTCCATCGATCGCGCGATCGCCGATGATTCGATAGCACTCGAAAGGCGATGCCGTAAAGCCACGGCAACTCACGGTCAGTTGGCGGAAGCGCATCTCGTTTTCTCCACGCGATTGCGAAAGTCTCACTTACCACATCATCCGAGTCATCAGGATCTGAGAGTCGCCGCAAGACGTAGCGCTGGAGCGCCCGACGGTGATCGTCGACGAGCCGCGTGAAGTCATAATTGACGTCGCCGACGTTCATGACGCCAACTTAGGCACATAGATCCTGACGAGTTCGGTATTCCTAAAGAATGTACGCCGACTGAATTCGATTCGACCAGCCGCTTTCCATTGACGCGGCATCGGTTCCGGCAGTCATTGGCCCTGGATAGACGCTTCCGCCTCCGTTCGGTGCCGACGTCATGCTGACTTGACAGGCTCCCACCTTGTATGAATTTGTTTTGTCGCTGAAGCCGTAGGTGGAGAGATTGAGCCATACTCCTTCGTCTAGAAGTGAAAGTTCAGATCCTCCGTAGTTTGTGCTGGAGTAAAGGTCGAGTGCGCTTGAGCAGTTGGTGTCTGGAGAGAAGCCAACATCCACTAATCCGCTCGGACTCGCGAGCCACGTTTGGTAGTCAGAAGTTGTAGCGAAGCAGAAGTTTCCGCCTTCCGTGACCGCGCAAACGTTAGCTCCGTCCCATCCCTCGGCGAGATTGATCCATGCTCCGTTGTAAGCGGCGAGTGAGTCGTCGCCTTGCGAAGCTCCCGCATACTGGCCCCCTCCCACGACCGTAATCATGATGAGTCCGACTAAGCCGGCAATGACCTTGTGTCCGCGCATGGCGTTCATGATGCCCCTTCTTTTCTTTAATCCCCACACTCTTGTTTCCAGCACCGCAATTTTCTTTCACCTGGGCGGCCGAAATACTTTTATGTTCTTGGACACTTATTCGATTGATGGAAAGTGGCGCTTGCGTGAAGAATCAGGGTGCTAATTGGACCGCCCGTTGACGAGCAACGATCGATTCGACCTTGAGCTACTCGCCGACTTTCGGAGTACGGTTCGGAGCACCGCGGAACCTCTTGAGCATCAGGTCGCCGTACTACTCGAGCGATCGTCTTTGTCGATCGACACGTCCGGCGAGGGCGAGTCAACAAATCTCATGCCCATTCGAGTCCGTCTTGCCAACGAGACATGTGCGAGCGTCGCCAGAAACTTAATCGACATCGACCTTGAACTACGCCGCACGTGTGTCTACTTGACGTCAGGCGGGACTCGCCCTACTGGCGACAGTCACATTGTCAAAGTTGGCTATGCGATGCTATCCAACCCCAACGAAGTGTTACTACGTGTGGGTGGCGATCTTCGGATTTTGCTTACTTCTCGCCCGATTCTGTTCCTGGAGACGCTTGACTGGTTCTGGCTGCATCGTCACACCCGAATCAAGGTGCGAGTTCCGAATGAAGTTCTCGACCCCACTTCAGCTTGGGCCGAGATGTTGAGACAGGCCGGCGAGTGTATAGCTCGCGAGGAGTTAGTTGACGTGTTCATCGACGTGAGCCTCGACGGCGCAGCCACTTTTGGTTTCCGCGGTGAGCGGGAAAGTAGCTTTTGACCGACACGCATCGATTTTTGTTCTAATGCGTTGCCCCATGCCGCCTTCCGTCGTCTCATCACTCGTTCTGACCAAAATATGTACCTGGTTTCCCCTAAAGGCATGTCCCGTTTCGCGAAAGGATTTTCCCTGAGGTGGAAACAGACTTCCCTGAAGGAGCGATTATGGCGACAACCTATAGCCCGGGAGAGGTAGTTCCTCGGGACGGCACAGTCAAGTGCACTCAATACAACGGAACCGAGGACAAGGTGCGAAAGGGAACGAGCTTCGCGCCTTGTGACCATTGGGGCGACCATCATGGAAAGAAATGCACCTGGCAATACGTATGACCTGCCTCCCGATCGCGTCGAGAAGTAACGGGATCGGCGGGAAGTTCCATCGACCTGAATCGGGCGAACGCCCGGCACTCACGAGAGTTAGGGCTGCTCGCCGACAAACGAGGAAACAAGTACCGGAAATGAACCCTTGGACCAGGCAGAGCACACGATCGATAGGGCCTCCGCGTTGCTTCGAATCGAGCGTAGCGGGCGAGAGAGGACTACTTACGTCGCTGCCAAGGCCGAAGTCTCCGTAGAACATCTGAATGTCCGCATCAATTTTTCTTGCGCGGACCTGGGTATCGCTGGTGTTTCTGTTCGTGGTGTGGGTCGCGATGTTGCTTTATTGGCTCGTTCTCAAACCATCGCTCGCTAGAGACATGGAGTCACTCAGCTCCCAAGAAGCCGAGAAGTATCGCGCGCACTACGAAGTTGCCAATCCCAGGATTGCTAGGACTTGGATAGCCGGAGGCATCTTGGCCCTGGTGGCCTACGGGGTGATGATCATCAATTGGCCTCACGCAAATTGGATGGGAACGACCCTCGTGCCCCTGCTCCGGGTATTGGCAGAATTCTCAATTGGAGCCGCGTTTGGCCAGGGGGTAGACCTTGTACTCAGCGGCGCATCAGTTGTCGAGCGCTGGATCAAGCGCCAAAAACCAGAGAAGCAATTTGGCCGCGCCGCCGAGCCAATACTTTGGTTCCTACGCAATCCCAGCGTCGCGTTTGCTCTACTTGTCGTCGCTTTCGTTTCGACCATTGGATACGAGGGCGCTGCGACGGAGATGGTGCTCAATATCGCTGGGGCCTTGATCGTGACGAAGTACCTGTCATCCGGGTCGGCTCCGACTGAACGGATCTGAATGGCCCAGCGAGAAGTCCAACGAATACATTTCAGCAACATTTGAGGAGAAAGAAAATGTCAGATCCGCGTGCCTTCTTAAGTTTTGATTACGATCACGACGTGTCGAGTAAGAATCTCTTCGCGGGTCAGGCGAAGTCCGACTCTCCGTCACCGTTTGTAGTCGAAGACTGGTCTTCAAAGTCATCATTGCCCGAGAAGGAATGGGAAGCTGAGATTGAGACAAAGATCAAAAAGTGCAACATGCTCATCGTCTTAGTTGGCAAGTCCATGAGCTCGGCATCAGGGGTTGAGAAAGAGATTGTTTTCGCAAAATTGCTCAGCGTTCCTACATTCGGCGTGTATGTCGACGGTGCGGGCGTTGATTCCGCGCTTCCGATTGGGCTGACACGTAATCGAACGATTATGTGGACATGGCCAAACGTCGCTGGCGCCGTTGATCAAATGATGGGAGAAGGGAAGAACAAGTCCTAGGAATGGCGACTCACAGGGTTTTTATCAGTTTTGAGATGGAAGATCGGTGGGCCCGCGATTTTCTTAAGCAACAGTCGTCTCGAAGGGCGGGAGGTCCTTCATTTGTCGATTTTTCAGTCAAGGATCCGTATGACCGCGCATGGAAGACCGAATGTAGGAAGCAGATTGCGAGGACAAGAGGGACGATAGTTTTAATCGGGTCAACTACCTACGCTTCCGTGGCCGTCGCATGGGAGATCGAAGAAACGAAACGACAGAGTCATCGTCTTCTTGGAATGCAAATAAATGCAAATAAATCTCACCCGATTCCAAGCGGGATTAAAAGTTCTCAAGTCATTCCTTGGAATCTAGACAAAGTTACGGCACACGTATCGAGTTGGGATTAATCAATTGTCGTACATCGACGAGATTGCAACTCGAATCCGTAGTCGAGTGGATCCCGTTGCCCTTCCGGATCAACCGTCTGAGGATTTGTTCCGAATTTACGCGGTCCTCGCATTGACTGTTGGCAGCTCCGTAACGGTTTCGGATATTCATAACGCGTGGGCAGCCTGGATGAGTGGGCAGAACTCCAGCCACGAGTCGCTTCTTCCCGCTTCCCAACTGGACGCCAGCGTGATTAGATCCGACTTGCCTTTCATGAGTGCTGTGAAAGAAGTAGCGAACGAAATTAGAGCTGACTTCGACGTTGACGAGATAATGCGATCGATGCTTCCCAATGGAATTCCAGGTCACTCTGAGACCGCAGATTTCCTTACTTTGTATCAACTGATGGTGGGTACGTCTGAGTCGTTGGTGGGCAGGCGCCAAGGAGTCAACTCCTTCTTTCTCACGATCAACGGACTGCTCGCAACAGTCATAGGATTTTTTCTGCGGGGGGAGCGATTTTTATCACGCTGGGACGCGGTCGGGATCGCCGTCGTCGCGGTGATCGGCATTGTCGGTACTTATTCATGGTGGAGCATTCTTAAGTCGTATGGCCAGCTGAACAAAGGGAAGTTCGCAATCATAAACAGAATGGAGAGGTTTCTACCCGCAGCACCGTTCGAGGCCGAGTGGTTGGTGCTGGGTCAAGGCAGGAACCTAAAGAGATACAAGACTTTTACCAGCCTTGAAGGGATGGTTCCCGTGGCCTTTGCTGTCATCTATGCAGCTGCTGTCGTAATTGGTGCGCTGCTGGCCGCAAAAGCCCTGGAGTTTTGAATTAAAGTTTTGTATTGCTGTCCGATGAGACCGACACTCGCGAGAGGCAAGATTTGCGAACTCTCTGGATTCGGCGGCAGGATCAGCCGGGGTTTGCCACGATCGATCCCATACGTATTCCAGAAAACTGGAGCGTTCTTCAATGCGCGAACTTCCTCGGGTGCTGGTATTCCTCGCCATGGAAAGGTTTTCGAATTGTTGGAAACATAGCAACATGATTGGACGATTGAGCCCTCGAACCGGGCTGAGGAGGTCAAGATGCGCTCTATCAAAGTCAGTTGCCGAGCCGTGGAGATGGGTCGCCCGCGTCGAAGGACTGGTCATTCATGAGAATCGGAGTATCTGCCACGTCACATCCATCCAATTCGAAGAGGCCATTGCTTACGGTCATATTTGTGCTCCTGGTAGTTCTCGGCATCTTTGGGTTCTACGCCGCAGGCAATTCTGCCGCCACTTCAGTAACGAGTACGACAAAGCCGATGCCATCGGGCATCTACTCGGGAGCGCCGGCTCCGGGACAGATTGTTCCACCAGCGCCCGCGGACGTTCCGCTTCCAGCGTCTTATGCGGCTGGAACCTGTGGAAATTGGTCATTGGCTACGAATCCAAATATCGCCGCGATGGTTCAATCTCATGGCGAGATTAGAAATTGTCTAGAGGTCGGCAATGACTGGGTGATGCTCTTCGTCGCAGGCCCGAGTCCGGCTGACGTTGCAGTGCTCCAATGTGCTGCAAGTGACTCGGGGTGCCAAACTGGCGCATCGGACTTAAGCGGTCTCACGTGGGACTGGCTAACTCCGCCGACGAGCCCTCAACCGAGTTCTCAGTATGCGTACGCTGCCTCACTGATTGAAGTCAATTCCAGTTCCCACACTCTATTAATAGATGCGAACGGCTCGGTATTGACTCTAAACCCATCAACCGAGACGTTCACTCCAGAGACGCAAGGTTGATCATGGTGCGTCATATCTCGAATACCGCGTTGAAGAGGCTCGGCGTTTCGGTTTCTCTTGTGTGCGTTATATCCATGGCTGGTCTCGTGTCGATCGCGGGAGCGCAAAGTCCGACGCCGAATCACACCTTCATCAACGACAGTCCGCCCACCGAACTCACCGGCTACCCCGGTTACACCGTGGAAGTGGCCGACTACGGCTGTAGTGACGGCCCGTCCATCTCACAAATTGAGACGACCGCCAACCATTACATCGGAGACCAGGAGCCAACGTGGATCGCCATCACGCTCGAGTGGTCTCCGGGTGAGTACGTCTGCAACACGAAGGCAAGTGTTGAAAGCCTTATCTCGTCACTAATTTCAAACATCGATGCAACTCATCCGACTTACGCGGCGGACTATTGGCAAGGCATCATGCTTGATGAGGAGCCATGGTTCGTCGGTACAGCCGCGGGTCAATCGACGAGTTATAGCAACGTGCTGTCCCTCAACACTTGGATCACAAGCGAGATGTTGAACGCTACAGGAATTACTTGGTGGTCGAATGAGATCGCCAATGCCGGCGGGTGGTGGTCACAACCTGAGTTTGACAACTTACTGACTAATTCCTTTCCCGCCCCCCAGGTATACAACTCGGTGATGGCAGGATACGTCGCCGCGGCTGCATCGAGCGAAAATTTGGTCACGTGGAATCCGAACGAGGCGGCTCCGTACAACTCAGAGAGCTTTGTGCTCGGAGACGTATCTGGGGCACCGTATTCCGCTTATAACAGTAATGGCGCTCTCTGCTACTGGGAAAATGAATTCTCGTAATTGCTTGAATGGGCGATGATTACCGGATTGTCTCAGAAGGGTCAAGCGGGAATGATCGATTCATCGATGTTAGGTCCATTGGGAATAAGAGGCTGGGTTGAACGGGCCAGTTGCGCCTTGCGACTTACGATCGCAGTAGTTGCTATCGAGGTTGCCGCCACTTTTCTGACGCCAGGGGTGGCGACCGCCGTTCGTGGGTTCAGCTGGCCGTCGGCCGGAAACGCGCTGAGCTGTGTCGTCAATAGCAAAATTTCGGTCAAGGTGATCGATGAAATGGATTCAGATGCGCACTTCTTCATTCTCGTGGCATTTATTAACGATGGGGATGCCTCTTGCTATTTCGAGGGGTTTCCGAGCGCACAGCCCGTCATTGTCTCGACGCCGACAGCGCCCAAGTCTCGCCAGTTGAGTTTTGCGGGGGTTAGACGCGCACGCATTTACCTGCAGGCCCATGGCGGCAAGTCCTACGTCGTATACCGGATAACGAGTACGAGCGACTTCGCGGAAAGTCGTTGCGAGCCAATTATCTCAGACGGTGTCGCCTTCTTCATTGGCGAAAGAAAACGCGTCGCACGAATAAGCCAACCTGCTGGCGCGACTACAGTTTGCAGGTCATTCAGCAGCACTGCAGTTGGTCCGTATTCTCACCTGCCTTACGGATGACTTACGGGAGTTCTCCGAGCAACGCGCTCCTTCCAGCAACTTGAATCTCTCCAGACAATGCTCGGACCTGCGAGTGAGGTGCTCGTAACAAAGTAATTGCGTCAGCCCCCGCCGGCGGTACGTGCTTGCTTTGTCTCTATTCATTGGAAAGGTTATCGAAGAGTCGGAAACATAAGGGTAAGGCAGCGACAAGGGGGAGTTGTGAAGAACATGCGTATTGGGGTCGTGACCGTGGCTGCGGCGCTCTTAACGTCGTCGGCGGGTGTGCTCGGGGTTGGAGCTCAGGCGAGAGCAGCGAGCCAGAGTTACGATTGCTCGAGTGAAGTTAGCCCATATTCTCTTAGTCCGCAACAAGTGAGCAGTTGCGGATTCGGCTCGTTTCCTCTTAGGTCAACGACAACGAATTCGAACGGGTCGACTTGGTACCAGTATGACGTTGGATCTTCACGAATGACTTATCTAGTGCCCCCGAGTTCATTCGACGCAGCTACCGCAACTTCCGCTGAGCTGGCGGAGTACGGCATTCCTCTGCGACCGCCGGCATCAGATCCGACGATGCTTAATTTCTGGGTGAGCATGGTCAACAATCTGAAGTTGGAAACACCTCCAACCGCGTTGATTTCCATTCCCGCGACGGCAGGCTCGGTGACAAACAGCCATTGGGCCGGATATGCAGATTCTTTCGATTCCGGTACTCTGTATTCGTCAGCCGAGGGCCTTTACGTTGAACCGTCGCTGACGGGGACGCAATGCTCATCTAGTTCGGTAGTTTTCTGGACTGGACTCGGTGGTTATCCATCGGGCACTTTGGCCCAGGATGGTACTGCTCTTAACGCTCCAGGTTTGGCGAACAATCAGGCGTGGTCTGAATTCTTGCCAACCCAGCCAGGTGCGATCCCACAAAATCTGTATGCGACGCCGGGTCAGGATTTCTACGCCCAAGTGACATACGTGAACGCTGACACGGTCAATATGTACATGTACAACTCGTACACGGGCCTCGGGCTTTCCTACAACGTTACCGGAGATGACGTTGATGAACAGTCAGCCGAGTACATCGCAGAGCGACCAGCACTTAGCGGCGTACTCAGGAGCCTTTCTGACTTTGGAACTGCGCAGTGGCTGTCAACTGACACAAACGGTGTTGCTTCGTCGGGCTGGCCGCACGACGCTATTACGATGCAGACTTCGCACGTTCTGGCATCGCCGAGTGCGAATTCCGCTGGGTCGTTCAATGTCGCGTACAAAGCATGTAGTTAGCTGGCCAGCGTGATGGGCCATCTCCTTGACGTGTCTGGAGACTGAACCATTCCAAGAGTTCTTCAGATCGAGAAATCCCAACGCCCACTAATGACGCCTGTGATCAGGAAGTATATGTGGTTTGAAGGGAAGTAGGTCTAGCAGGACACTAGATGAGTGATGATTCTAGAGAGGCTCGTGTTGGAGAAGGAAGAAGAATTCTCACGCATGGTTACGTCACACCGCGGAGCACTTTTGCGTTTTGGCCTTCGGCGGCTAAGAACTTCAGAGCAAGCCGAAGATCTGGCGGCCGAGGCATTCGCTGTGGCCTGGAGACGCTTTGATGACGCCCCCCCGGTTGAACAGCAACTGATTTGGTTGTACCGGATTGAGTCACTTCTTCTGTCCAACGTCTACCGCAGCCAACGGCGATTGAGGAGTCTTGAGGGCCGATTAGCCGGATTAGCCATCGAATCGGATGACGAATTTCTTGCTGGCGTCGATGGGAAAAGAATGTTGTTGTTGGCGATCGGGAGACTAAGCCAAACCGAGCAAGAAGTACTTCGGCTTCGCTATTGGGAAGAACTCTCATATCGAGAGATAGGAGTCGTACTCGATTGCAGCGAAACGGCGGCTGGAATACGGCTGTCAAGAGCTCGTCGGAGACTGAAGATGCGGTTCATTCAGATATCCAAGTTCGGCACCGAGAATATTGAGAAAGGCCACCGCAGTGAACGATGAATTACTTGATCGACTAATTCGTGAGGCCGATCCGGCTAGACCGGTCCGAAATCAGGAACTCAACTCGTGGGCGTCGGAGGCAGACTTCATTCACAAAGTTGAAGCGTTGATTGATGGTGACGAAGAGTGTGGGGGTCTGAGCGCTTCGACTCCGAAGGCGGGCGATCGCAAGACTCGGCGTCTTGCGGTCGCAGGCATAGGTGCAGTTTTGATCCTCGCGCTCTCAACAGCTCTGATGTTGAGTAGACCATCCAGCCCGACTATTCAAGGCAGTGGCTTCGACGCGCTGAGCGGTCTTTCACCATCGAAGGTCCCAATATTGAATGGGAGATATACGAAGACCGTGACATTGGATGACGGAACCTTCATCGTTAATCCGGCCCCGAAGACAGTTTTCCCGATCGGGACGTTGTCATCAGAGGCCAGCAAGATTTGGGCGACGTCTCAACTCGCCGGATACGCTCGAGAGGCTGTCGGGTTCGGTTTAGTGACGATGAGCGGAACTCAAAAGGACATTACGCGAATGCCCGCATGGATCGGCTTTGCGTCAGACGCTGGTGAGGCGTCGAGCTGTCCGTTCTCCGACACTGGCACGAAATTGCCGCAAAGCGAGATGCCTCAAGATCAAGGTCAAGCCGCGGTTGTCATCGAAAGCAGACGAAATGTCCCGGGATTCACATATGTTGCGAGGAGTTACGTGTGTTCCCAACTACGGGCGGGCCGAATTCTTCCTGCAACGGAGGAATTGTCAGTGCCGTGGGGAGAAGTGCACGCAATCGGGAGTTACTCACTTCGATTGAGGGCGAGTATTCCAGCGTGTGCACGATTGTCGGGATATTCGGTTCGGATTATGCGTGCGCATTTGACGATTGCCGCGACGGCCATCGTTCCCGACGAGGTGTTCGGATGTAAGTCTTCGAAGCAAAGCAGTGAGATTGTTCTGATTACTCCATCTGGCGTACCTAACGCCGACCGGACAAAGCTGGCTCGGGTCAAATATCGTCACGCTTCACTTGGTCCGATTCCGACTGCTCTGGCTCGGAGAAAATGATGGGGGGCCTTGAGGTGAAACAGGCCTTCTGGAAGGAGATACGGCCGTTCGGGAAAGGTCGACCTAAGCCGCCCAAGATCGAACTTACTGATACCGCAGATCTGACCGTACTACTTAAGCAGTTCCAAGCGACGATCTATCAAGAGTGTGCTGATTGGTCTACGTGGGCACGTTCTTGGGGGAAGTGGTCGGTGGGTCTTGCCATCCTGTCGGCGCTGGGATCGGGAGCTGCCGGTGCGACCGTGGCATCGATTTCGTCATTGTCTCACTGGGAAAAGGCACTCGTCGTGGGCCTTGCGTTTGGCGGCGCGGCTCTCGGCGGGATCGCGGCTGCTGTGGGTGCGCCAAGTCAAGCAAAAGCAGCTTCCTTCAAGGCCGACCAACTGGCTTCGCTTGAACGCTGGGCAAGTCTCTCAGTTGCCGAACTTCCTTCGCTTACGACCCGAACGGCCCAGCAACAGCGGGTCAGCGATCTGATCGCGTGGCGCGACCAAATCTTCGGCGTCACTGCGCCACCGTCGTTGAATCCGAACGCCAAGCCATTCCCTCCAGCGCCACCCCTCAACCCTTAGCCCCGCGAATTCTGGGTTGAAGCGACCCGTTCGTTGTGCCACGCCGATTGGCACTTGCGTTGCGGCAACTCCGCACCCTTGATGACGTAAAGAAAATTTAGACGGATTTCTCCTTCGGACCTACATTTCGTGTGTGTTTCAGAGCTCCGGGTCGGCGGGCGCGCAGCGCCCAGTCGGCCAGTCAGCCGGGCTCAGTGATCCTCAAAAATCGTTCGAATCTAGAAATCAAAACAACTTCTGGACATCGAAAAAAGTTCGTGTTCGGTTTTGCCGTTTTGGAGTGGCTCTGTTAGTAGAGGGCGAATTTCGTCCACTGTACGAAGGAGAACCATGAGCTGTCGTAAAAGCGAACATATCGGGAAGTTCAGTGCCGGGGGCTCAACACGGTCTGCCTGTTTGACGATGAGTCTCGCAGAAGCTGCCAAAGTCATTGGAGTTCATCGGACGACCGCTTGGTCGATCTATAAACGGGGAGAGTTTCCGGTACCGGTCCTAAAGGTTGGCTCGAGTCTTCGCGTGGTGAGATCGCAACTTGAAGCGTTCCTTATCTCGGGTGAGCCGGTAAAGCGGGTTCACGACGTCATTGGCGCTTCCGACCCGAATGCGTCCCTTTCGTGATTGGGCCCTTCGATGTTCTCTCCGACGAACTTCTTGTCTTTAACGAGGACACGAGTCCTCCAATCACGCGTGCCGCGTCTGGTCGCTGGCTTCGACAAAGTGGGAGTAGACCGAAAGGGTCGTTGCGGCATTTGCGTGACCGAGGCGCCCCGACACGGTCCGTATTGGCACGCCTGCAGCTACGAGGTGTGTAGCGGAGAAGTGGCGCAAGTCGTGCAACCTCACGCTCTCGGCTCCCAGCCCCTTGCGAAGAGCATTGAATTTCTTAGTGACACTTCCTGGTGTCCATGGCCTCGATCCATCGGGTTCGTTAGAGAATATGAAATCTGACTCTCCAACAACCGCCGCGATCAGCTTCGCACGCTTCGTTACAAAAGACCGCTGGTCCTCGAAGACAGCGACCGTCTCTGAGTCAATTGCAATGCGACGTTTCTGGTGTGTCTTAGTGTCCTTCTCGACGAGGCCCCCGGAAACTTCGACGATGTTTCGCTCGATGGACAGCGTTCCAAGAGCTGGGTCGAGATTGCTCCAACGCAGGGCGCAGATTTCACCTCTGCGAGCCCCCGTTGTCGCAGCGATGTGCAAGAAGTTGGAGAACTCAAGATCCCGTTCACGGGCTAGGGATATCAAACCCTTAACCTGCTCCACGTCGGGCGGTGAGACGTCACTCTTTCTCAGTCGTGGTGGAGTTGCCTTCGTTGCCGGATTGTCGTTTACCCAGCCCCAGAGCTCGCCCTGCCGAAATGCGCGTCGGATGATTGCGTGAATCTGGCGCACGGACTTGGGGGCAAGTCCTACTCGCTGTGTAAGACCCTTGTAGAGTCGATCGAGGTCAGCGGGCCCGACCTTCTTCGCAGGTAAGTCTCCGATCGCTGGATATATCCGCTTGCTCAGCAAATTCCTATAAGTGCGCAAAGTAGTTGGACTGAGGTCGTCTCCGACGAGTTCTAGCCACTTCTCGCACAGTTGTTGAAAGGTCAGCGACGTACCCGAGTGACTCCCTCGATCGGCCTGGACTGCCAGTTCGTTCAAGACTTTTTGAGCCTCACGCTTGCTGCCCCTCACCGATCGGCTGATTTGGAGCCGTCGTCCCGTCAGCGGATCGCGGCCGGCCTCAAGTCGCACTTCCCACACGCCCGGCTGCCGTTGACGCATCCCTCCGCTCACCTGGTCAAGGTACCTTCAATTTCAAAAGGCGTGGGATTTATGTGGGAAGTTTTAGAGTCGATTAAATCTTATGTGACTATAAATCCTGGTCAAACTTGGTGCGCCGGCCGGGACTTGAACCCGGAACCTGTTGATTAAGAGTCAAATGCTCTGCCAAATTGAGCTACCGGCGCCCGATGAGTCTACACCGGCGG
>Ga0210387_10000992_pt1 | contig 21042 bp, 17 predicted proteins | sample IncBWC7OmetaG_FD_160108 | JGI IMG/M metagenome (GOLD analysis project Ga0210387, IMG submission 160108) | Forest soil microbial communities from Barre Woods Harvard Forest LTER site, Petersham, Massachusetts, United States - Inc-BW-C-7-O ...
ATCATCCAGGAGCGGCTCGAGCGCGAGTACAACCTGGATCTCATCACCACGGCGCCGAGCGTGGTTTACATCGCGCATACCAAAAATGGCGAGACGGTGCGCGTGGACAATCCGTCCAAGATGCCGCCCGTCGGCGACATCGACACCATCGAGGAGCCCATCCTGAAGCTCACGGTGCACGTTCCGGCGGAATACGTCGGACCGACGGTGGCGTTGTGCGAGGAGCGCCGCGGTACGCAGCTCGGCCTCAACTTCGCGACCAAGGATCACGTCGTCGTCACCTACGAGGTGCCGCTGGCGGAAGTGATTTTGGACTTTCACGATCGGCTGAAGAGCGCCTCGCGCGGCTATGCCAGCATGGACTACGAGATCACTGGCTATCGCGCCGACAACTTGGTGAAGCTCGACATGATGCTCAATGGCGAGCCGCTCGACGCGCTGAGCATCATCGTCCACAAGGACACGGCGTACGCGCGCGGGCGTGCGCTCGCGGCCAAGCTGAAAGAGCTCGTCCCGCGCCAACAGTACGAGGTCGCGATTCAAGCCGCGATCGGTGCCAAGGTGATCAGCCGTGAAACCGTGCGCGCCATGCGCAAAGACGTGACCGCCAAGTGCTACGGCGGTGACATCAGCCGCAAGCGCAAGCTCCTGGAGAAGCAGAAGGAGGGCAAGAAGCGCATGAAGTCCGTGGGCAGCGTGGAAGTCCCGCAGGAAGCGTTCCTGGCCATCTTGAAGCTCGAGACCTGACCGGCCCGAATTTTACTAAGCTCGATGCCGCGCTCCCGGCGCTCAGTCGGAGTTGCACTCTTGCGGGAATCGGGTTCCATCGTTACAGAGGAAGGATATGAGTAGCTCTGCTTCGAAGCTGCGCGCCAAGCGCATCGCGGAACTGAACGCGAGCGCGACCCCGGACGGGCAGGTCACGCACTTGGAAACCGTCGCCTTCGGGCCGGCGCTGAACGTCGAGCGCTTCCGGTTCGGCAACGGGCTCGAGCTCTTGTTCTGCGAGGATCACAGCGCGCCGGTCATCGCCTACCACACCTGGTTTCGCGTCGGCTCGCGGCACGAACGCGAAGGCAAAACAGGGCTCGCGCATTTGTTCGAGCACCTGATGTTCAATGAGGTCGAGGGGCGCAAGGCGGGCGAGTTCGACCGCAAGCTCGAGGAGGCGGGCGCCGAAAGCAACGCTTCCACCTGGTTGGATTTCACGCAGTACAACGTGTCGATCCCAAAGGATCAGTTGCCCCTCGTCGTGAAGCTCGAGTCGGAGCGCATGAGCCGCTTGGTCTTGCGCGATCCGCAGGTGAAGAGCGAAAAAGAGGTGGTGGCGAACGAGCGTCGCTATCGCGTCGACGACGACGTGGAAGGCGCCGTCAGCGAGCTGCTCTGGGCAACGGCGTTCGACAGCCACGCTTACCGCTGGCCGACGATCGGTTGGATGAAAGACATCGAGGGCTTCACCACCGAGGATTGCCTGGAGTTTTATCGGACGTATTACGCGCCGAACAATGCCGTCTTGGTGATCGTCGGGGACGTAGCCGAAGCGGCACTGCTCAAGCGGCTTTCAGGCGCGTATGGCGCGCTGCCGGCCAGCGTTTTGCCGATCGAGGACGTTCGGCCCGAGCCACCTCAGACTGCCGAACGCCGCGTCGAGGTGACCAAGCCGACCACGACCGAGAAGCTCGTCGTCGGTTATCACAGTCCGGCCATGGGAGATTTCGACCACCCCGCCCTCTCCTTACTGGCTGAAGTGCTCTTTGGCGGGCGAGCCAGCCGTTTGCACCAGAAGTTGGTTCGCGAGCTGGAGCTGTGCACGGAAGTTCGCGCGTTCGTCGGGCCATTCCGCGATCCGGGCTTGTTCGAGGTGTTTGCTTCGGCACGAGAGGGCCAGAGCGCAGAGAAATTGCTAGCCGTGATCGACGCCGAATTCGCGCGAATTCAAGTCGAGCCCATCACGCCCGAAGAGATCGCGCGCGCCTCGGCTCGACTCGAGCTCGGGTTGCTTGCAGGGCTGGAGACGGTGGACGGCAAAGCTTCGACGCTCGGCTTCTACGAGACGGTGCTCGGGCGGCCGGGCGCCGCCTTCGAGCGTCTGGAAACTACACGCCGCGTCACGGCGAGCGATCTGGTCCGTGTGGCGCGCCGCTACCTGCTGCCGCGCTATCGCAGTGTCATCGTCGTGCGTCCGGATCTAGCAGCGAGCGACGCGGAGGCGGCACAATGAGCGGCTCGGTTGCGACGGTGGTTCGGCTCGAAAATGCGGGCGGCGCCGCGGTGTTGCTCGAAACGTCACGTGCATTGCCGCTCGTGTCCATCAGTGTCGGCTTGAAAACCGGCGCTTTGCTCGATGCACCCAACAAGGAGGGCTCGACACGGTTGCTCTCTCGGCTCATGCGCCGCACGGCTGGAGGCCTCGAAGCGCATGACATCGACACGCGGATCGACTCGCTCGGCGCGTCCCTTGGGGCCGACGTAGCGCACAGCACGATGGTCTTTCAAGCCACCGTCATCTCGCGCTCGCTCGATGCCTTCGTGGACGTTCTGGTCGACGTTTTGGCGCGACCCGGGCTCGCCGCGGCGGAGCTCGAGCGCCTGCAGCGAGAAACGCTGGCTGAGCTGACCGACGCGCTCGACGACGATCGCGGTCTTGCGCGGCGCTTTTTTCGGCGCCGTTTCTTTGGCGCGCATCCGTATGGCCGCTCGGTCTCCGGCACCGCCAAGAGCGTGCCCGAGATCACGCGCGCTGACGTAGAGAGCGTGTTCAAGCGTGGCTTCGTGCGCGACAATCTGGTGTTCGCGTTCTCCGGCGATCTCGACGCAGCTGGCGCTTCGAAGATCGCGCGACGCATTGCCGACGCATTGCCCAGCGGCGTGGCGCCCGTGGACGGCACTCCGGAACCAGTCGCGGTTCCCGGACGGCGCTTGGTGATCGTCGATAAGCCGGAGCGCACGCAGACCCAAATTTTGATCGGTTGTTTGGGCTCGCATACACGCGACGAGGACCATGTTGCGCTGTTGGTCGCGAACACGATTTTTGGCGGGACGTTCACCGCACGCATGACGCAGGAGGTGCGCTCGAAGCGCGGCTGGTCCTACGGCGCGTACTCCAACGTGCCGTTCGATCGTCGGCGTCAGACGTTCACGATGTGGACCTTTCCGAAAGCCGACGACGCCGGCCCCTGCCTACGCCTCGAGCTCGACATGCTGCATGAGTTCCGAGAAAAGGGCGTCACCAAGCAGGAGCTCGCTTGGGCCAAGCGCTACTTGGTCCGCTCGCATGCTTTTGCCGTGGATACTGCCGCAAAACGCGTCGGCCTGGAGCTCGACCAGGCGCTCTACGACTTACCGGACGACTACTACACGCGCTACCTCGAGCGCGTCCAAGCCGTCACGCTCGAAGCAGCCAACAGCGCCGTGCAGAAGCGCCTATCGGAGGAGGATCTGCTCGTCACCGTAGTTGGAACCGAAAGCCTGATCGGCGACTCGGTGCGAGCTGCGATCGATCGGCTGGCGTCGTCGGAAGTGGTGCCGTTCGATCGCGTAGATTGAGCGTGCGCCCGACGTTGCCTAAATCCAACCGAGCAAGCCGACCTGCAGACCGATCGAGCGGTAGCCGTGATCGACCTCGGAGCCTTGGTCGGGCTTCGTGTTCCCCGTAAAGTCGACATCCAGCGAGGGGCCGAGCATGATCGCGAAGTGCTGCGCAGGTACGAACACGAATTGCGCTTCGATCCCGAGCGCAAAGCCGTTGATGGTCTGCTGATTGCCAAGTGACTCGGAGTGATACGTCAGACCGGCGCGCGGCCAAATGCCCGCGACGCGCCCGAACATGTGCGCGTAGCCGACGCGAGGCGCGAACAAAAATTCGGAGCCCTCCGTGCTGCCGGCGTCTTGAGGCCCGTTGCGATCATTGTTCACGGTTACGTCAGTGGTCTGGTACGCCAGCGAGCCACCCAGACTCCAGTGATCGGCGATGAAGTAGTCGAAGGCGATGCGCGGCAAATCGAAGGGCGTTGCTGCCGCATGGCCAAAGAAGCCGAGGCCAAAAGTGGTGACGTCGTAGTCACGGCCCGGGCCGTTCGGCACCGCCGGATCTTCGAAGACGTGATCGCTGTGCACGCCCATCAGGCGCTCGGCACCGAACGCGGCATCCCCCTTGTTGCCGAATACCTGCGCTGACGCGACAGCGGACCACGACACGGCCGAAAGCGCTACGACCAGACTCGTCAATTTCTGCATGACGCGGACTCTCCTAGTGAACGACAGCAGGACTGCGTCGCAACCCGAGCCTACTGAGCCGCGCCGCGCTTGACAATCGCTGCGCAGAGCCAAGTAGGCCAACGGATTTTGAGGACTCGACGCGGGTCAAGTCATTTCAGACTTGGTCGAGACCGAGCGCCGTTACGAGCGCCCGAGCCACGTCGAGCGCGGCTTCGCGCGTGATCGTTTCTGTCACGCTCAGAGCCATGCTCGGTGTCGGCGGCGCGAGCAGATCGACATATAATTTTAGCTTTGGTTCCGTGCCGCTCGGACGCAAAAAGACACGTCCAGCTGCTCCGAGGGCGAATTCGACGAGCAGCGCGGGGCCTCGCCAGCTCGGCGCGCCAACCTCTGGCACTTGTAGATTGCGCACCGCGCTGACGGCAAATTGGGCAAGCGTGCTCGGCGGCGCTTGGACAGCGCGCTGCATGGCCCGCTGAATCTGCGTCGCGCCGGCCGTACCCTTCAGCACCACATTGTGTTGAACGCTCACCCATAAGCCATGGCGGCGATACAGCGCGTGCAAGCGTTCGAGCACCGTCGTGCCGGCAGCGCGAGCCTCGGCGGCGAGCTCCGCGAAAGCGAGCGCTGCGCTGATGCCGTCTTTGTCGCGCACCGCGCGCCCCAAGGCGTAACCGAGGGCTTCTTCGTAGCCGAAGCAAAACCGATAATTTTTTGACTCTTCGAGCACGCTTGCCGCCGTGCAAATCCATTTGAAGCCGGTAAGGACCCGCTCACAGCGCGCGCCATGCGACTCCGCCACGCTCTCCAGCATGGGCGACGAAACGATCGAAGAGATGACCAGCGGGCGCTCGCCCGCGAGCCGATGAGCCAAGGCGAAATCGGCTAAAAGCAAGCCTATTTGATTACCGCTGAGCGCGAGCCAGCGGCCACTCGGTGTTGGCACTGCAATCGCGAGACGATCGACGTCCGGGTCGTTCGCGATCAGCAGGTCTGCGTTCTTTCGCTGCGCGAGCTCGAGGGCGAGATCGAGCGCGCCGGGTTCTTCCGGATTCGGAAATGGCACGGTCGGGAAGTGCCCGTCCGGCTCGTGCTGCTCGGGCACGCTATAGAAGTGCGCGTAGCCGGCCTCGGAGAACAAACGCTCGACCACCTTGGCACCGACGCCGTGCAGCGCGGTATACGCGATGGTCAGCTTGCGGTCGCCTTGGATGCGCGGCAATTGGCTGCGAATCTCGGCCAAATATCGCGCCTCGAGCTCGGATCCGATCAACTCCTGACGCGACAAATCCCCCACTGGAATGGCGCGCGCTGGCCCGAGCTTAGCCATGCGCGTGGCGATCTCGCTGTCGGTTGGCGGGATGACTTGCACGCCGTTTTCCCAGTACAGCTTGTAACCGTTGTACGCGGCCGGGTTGTGGCTAGCGGTGATCATGATGCCCGCGCTGGCCGCATACGCGCGCACTGCGTACGCGACGAACGGCGTCGGCACGAGCTGTGCGAAGCGCTTCACGGGAATGCCAGCGGCGATCAAGACCCGAGCCGCAGCATCCGCAAAACGTCGACTGTCCAAGCGAGCATCGCAGCCGATGATCACCGGACGGGCGCGTGCGTCCGGAACGCGACTGAGTAGTTGGTCGGCCACTGCTCGAGTAACGCGCAGCACCACGGCCAAGTTCATGCGTGCGCTACCGGCTGCCACGACGCCGCGCAAGCCGGCCGTACCGAACTCGAGATCCGAAAGCATGCGCTCGCGCAGCTCGTCGATGTTTTCTGTCTCGATCAGTGCGCCAAGCTCGGCCTGTGTTTGCGGATCCGGATCAGCGGCGAGCCAGGCACGCGCGCGCGCGACGAGACTTGCAGTTTCACTCCCCGATGTGGTTGGGCTCGGCATGATTTGGGGGTGGGCGCGAACGGCGAATCAGACGCGCTGCAGCGACTCTGCCAAGCCGGTATCGTAGTTTCCGCTGCGAAATTCGGCGGAAGCCAGCACTTTCTGCAAGAAAGCGAGGTTCGTCGCGCGCGGCCCTTTGGGGCCCGTGAGCTGCACGGTGCACTGCGCCAATGCGGCGCTGAGCCGCTGCAACGCCTGAGCGCGATCGACGCCATGCGCAGCGATCTTGGCTAACATGGGGTCATAGTAAGGCGTAATTTCCTGACCGGCAACGACGCCAGAATCCACTCGCACGCCAGGCAAGCCACTCGGGAACACCAATTGCTCGAGTCGCCCCGGCTGCGGCAAAAACCCTTTGTCGGGGTCCTCCGCATAGAGCCGGACTTCCACAGCGTGACCGCTGAGGGTTGGCTGAAGCACCGCTGGCGGCAAGGGTTGACCTGCAGCCACTGCAAGCTGCAACTCGACGAGGTCGAGCCCGGTGACGAGCTCTGTCACCGGATGCTCGACCTGCAAGCGCGCGTTGACCTCGAGAAAAAATAGCTCGCCGCGCGAGCTCGCCACGAATTCGACGGTGCCCGCGCCGCGATAGTCTGCCGCGCGCACCACGGCCAGCGCTGAGGCCCAGAGTGCCTCGCGCCGCACAGCCCCAGCGGGACCGCTGAAGAAACCAGCCGGCGACGGCGATTCCTCGATGATCTTCTGATGACGGCGTTGCACGCTGCATTCGCGCTCGCCGAGCGCCACCGCGTGACCATGCGCGTCACAAAACACCTGCACCTCGATATGGCGCGGTTGCTCCAAGTAGCGCTCGAGGTAGATGCGACCATCACCGAAAGCTTGCAGACCGCGATCCGCGCAGGTTTGCGCGGCGCGTTCGAGCTCGTCGACATGACGCACGATCTGCATGCCGATCCCGCCGCCACCGGCTGCGGCTTTGATCAGCAGCGGCAAGCCGATGCGCTCGGCTTCGGCCAGTAAACGCGCGCTGTCCCTCGGATCCACAGACTCGTCACTACCCGGCGGGGGAGAGACCCCCACGCTACGCGCCAGCTGACGCGCACGGATCTTGTCGCCAAATGCTTCCAGCGCTTGACCCGGGGGACCGATGAACGTCGCGCCAACGGCCGTAACGGCGTCGGCAAACGCGCGCCGTTCACTGAGCAAGCCATAACCAGGGTGCACACAGTCCGCGCCAACGTCGGCGATTGCGGCTAAAATCGCGGGGATATTGAGATAGCTATCGCTGACTTTCGCCGGGCCGATGCGAATCGCCTCGTCGGCTTGGGCGACGTGCGGAGAGAGCACGTCTGCGTCCGAGAACACCGCGACCGTGGGGATGCCAAGACGCTCACAGGTGCGGAAGATGCGGCACGCGATTTCGCCGCGGTTGGCGACCAAGAGCTTTTTGAACATCACGAATTCTTCGCGGCACGCAGTTCCTCGCGCTCGCGCTTTTTTCTGACTAGGTCGTCGGCCATGGCGAGCTGCCCGCAGGCCGCGGCCACTTCATCACCGCGGCGGGTGCGCACGAAGCAGCTGTAGCCCGCGGCTGCCAGTACGTCCTGGAATTTCCGTACGCTTTCCGCCGCTGGAGCTCGGAGCTCGGAGGCGGTGATAGGGTTCATCGGAATTAGGTTGATCTTGCTGGGGATGCCGCGCAAAATTTCGGTCAGCTCGCGCGCCTGCTCGAGAGAGTCATTGACGCCGTCGATCAGCGTGTATTCGATGGTGATGCGCCGACGCTTGGGCAAGGGATACGCGCGCAGCGCTTGCATCAACTCCTTCACTGGATAGCGGCGGTTCATCGGGATGATGCGGTCGCGCGTGGCGTCGTTCGGTGCATGCACCGACACGGCCAATCCGATTTTCCCGCCGAAATCTCGACCTAGCCGCTCGATGCCTGGGATCAAGCCGACGGTGCTCACGGTGATGCGCCGCGGGCTCATGCCCAGCCCCTCCGGATGCGTCAACAGGCGCACGGCGCGCGCCGTCTCGTCGTAGTGGTGCAAGGGTTCACCCATGCCCATGAACACCAGGTTACTGAGTTGTTCATCCGGGCGCAGGTAGCGCTTGGCCAGGTACACTTGGCTCACGATCTCCGAAGCACGTAGGCCTCGCACCAGGCCCGCCTGACCGCTCGCGCAGAATACGCAGCCCATGGCACAGCCAAACTGAGTCGAAATGCAGAGCGTGACGCGGGCGCGCGTCGGCACTTCTTCTTCTTCGTCGTCAGCGGGAGCGGCGCTGGCGTCGGCGTCGCTGCTCAGATCGGTCATCGGGATGATCACGCTCTCGACACGCGCGCCGTCCTTGGCTTCGAGCACTAGTTTACGCGTGCCGTCGCGCGATTCATGCACGTGCTCGACGCGGAACGGCGCCGCAACGCCCGTCTCCGCAAGACGCGCGCGCAAGGGCACGCTCAGATCGCTCATCTTTTCCGGGTCGAATTCCCCGCGCTGGTGCAGCCAGCGAAACACCTGCTTGGCGCGAAACGTGCGCTCCCCGAGCGCAACTATCGCTTCCTGCCATTCGTCGGGGAAGCGCCCGACCGGGTCGTCCTCGCTCACCCGCCGCTCCGCTTGGCTTCGTCCCAATAGCCATCCAAAACTGCCAAGGGCAGCCCCGCCTTCGGTTTGCTATCAGCGGCACGCGGCCAGCCACCGTGCTCTTCCTTGACCCGCTGCTCGACGTGCGAGAAACGACGGGCGAAGCGATCCGAAGTTTTGCGCAGCGCCATTTCCGCGTCCACGCCGTGATGGCGAGCCAAGTTGACGAGCGAGAACAGTAAATCCCCGAGTTCGTCCTCGATGCGCTGCTGCACGCCGCCGACGATCGCTTCGTCGACCTCAGCGAGCTCCTCACTCACTTTGTCGCGCGAACCGCGGCCATCCGGCCAATCGAAGCCCACGCGACTCACCTTCTCACTCATGCGTTGCGCACGATACAGAGCCGGCAACGAGTGCGGCACGCCGTCGAGCACGCCGCGATCCTTATTTTCTTCCGCCTTGATGGCCTCCCAGTTTTGGAGCACTTCGGCGCTACCGCTCACCTCCGCATCTCCAAACACGTGGGGATGACGGCGCACCAGTTTCTCGACGATGCCGCGCACGACGTCATCTGGACCGAAACCCGCGTCGCGCCGGCCGAGCTCGCCGAGGAACACGACCTGCAACGCCAGATCCCCGAGCTCCTCCTGAATGTGCCGTGGGTCCCCTTCGTCGATCGCGTCGATCACCTCACACGCCTCTTCCAAGACGTAGCGGCGCAGAGATTTCATGTCCTGTTCGCGATCCCAAGGACAACCACCCTCCCCCAGCAAGCGCTGCATCAACGCGACGAGGCTCGGGTAAGTCTGACCGCGCTGCTCGGACAGCGGCAAGGGCTCGGGTATCGGAAAGGATCTGCTCATGATTGGAGGCCGCAGCAAAAGGCGGTGAATCGCCCGGCAAAAGGAGCACTAGCATGTGCTCGGCAGCGCGGCTCGTCTGATTTTTCTCGAGGATTTTGCGACCGCGCGAGCTCCCTGGGCAGCCGGCACGCGGGCCAACGAGAGTCCCGTGAGGTCGAATGCTAGCATCGGGCGCATGGCATCGGTGCTCCTCGTCGAACATGAAGGTCCAGTGGCAACGCTGACGATGAATCGGCCCGCGACGCGCAACGCGCTCGACCCCGAGCTGCTCGAGGCGCTCGGAGCGGGGCTGCGCGAGGTGAGCGCGGATCCCAGTGTGCGGGCGGTGGTGCTGACCGGCGCGGGCGACGCCTTCTGCTCGGGCGCTGATCTCAAGGGCGCGCTCGAAGATCTGGACTCGGGCACCGATCTCGGACCGCGCATCAGCCAGTTTCACGCGCTAATCCGCGCCATCGTCCAGGCACCTCAACCGTTCATTGCGGCGGTCACGGGACCCGCGGTGGGCTTCGGCGCAGATCTGGCGCTGGCCTGCGATCTTCGTGTGTTGTCGCGCGACGCGTACATTCAGGAGAAATTCGTGGCGATCGGTTTGATGCCCGACGGCGGCGGAAGCTTCTGGTTGCCACGCCTGGTCGGTCTCGGCCGTGCGCTCGAGCTCTTGCTGCTGGGCACGCGCGTCGATGCCGAGTTGGCGGCGAGTCTCGGGCTCGCCAATCGGGTAGTCGAGCCGGGGCGCGCGCTCGACGAGGCGCAGCAAATCGCGCGCACTTTGGCGGCTGGCCCGCCGTTGGCTCTGGCCGCGATTAAAAGCGCAGTGCGCCAGTCGACGAGCGGGACGATCGACGACGCGCTCGAGCGCGAAAAAATTGGCCAAACCACGCTGCTCCAAACGCGGGACTTTCGCGAAGGCGTGGCTGCTTGGAGCGCGAAGCGTGCCCCGAAATTTCAGGGCCAGTAGTTAGCGAATGAGCGAGCGCGCTCAGAACAGATAGCGCTCACCCGAGTCGCACAGGATCGTGACGACGTTGCCCGTCTTCAGCTGAGCCGCGACCTCGCACGCAACGTGCACGTTGGCGCCCGAGGACGGCCCAACGAGTAGCCCTTCTTCACGCGCGAGACGGCGCGCCATGCGCTCAGCCGCCACGTCAGTCACCTCGAACACGCTGTCGATGACCGAGCGGTCCAAGATCTGCGGCACGAAGCCTGCGCCGAGACCCTGGATACCGTGCATGCCTGCGGCCTTGCCCGAGAGCACCGCACTGTTGGCGGGCTCCACGGCGCACACCTTGACCGAGCTGCCGAGGCGATTCTTGAGGGTGCGACCGACACCCGTGACGGTTCCGCCCGTGCCTACGCCCGAGACGAACGCCGCCAAGGAATTTCCCGTCTGCTCCAGGATTTCGAGCGCGGTGCCATGCTCGTGACTCGCTGGATTGGCCGCGTTGTCGAACTGGCTCGGCATGAACGACCCGGGCGTGTCCTCCAGCAAGCGCTGCGCCTTGCCGACCGCACCCGACATGCCGTCACCCGCCGGAGTGAGCACGATCTCTGCGCCGTATGCGCGCAAGATGTAGCGGCGCTCGAGGCTCATGTCCTCCGGCATCACGAGCAAGCAACGATACCCGCGCACTGCTGCGATCATTGCCAAGCTGATGCCCGTGTTGCCACTGGTCGCCTCGACCAAGGTCGCACCCGGCTTGAGCTCGCCCGACTTCTCCGCGGCAAGGATCATCGACAATGCGGGGCGATCTTTGACGCTACCCGCCGGATTCACGAACTCGACCTTGGCCCAAACCGTTGCGCCACCTACGGGTGACACGCGCCCGAGCCGAACGAGCGGCGTTTTCTCGATCAGGCCGAGCACGTCATCCGCGACGCGCAGCCCGTTCTCCGTGAAACGACTCGAATTGACCAAACCCTTGCGTGCGTCAGAGCTCATCGAAGCTCGAAGTTACCTCATTCGGGCGGCGCTTGCTCGACAAACGCAGCGCTTTTTCCGCCCAATGTGAGCGGCAACTTGCCCTCGAAATACGGGCCTTTCAGGCGCGCGAGTGCGACTGCCTTGCCCGTCGTCGGGCTCAGCGCGGCGCTGGTCACCTCTCCCACCGTCTCGCTGTTGCCGTCTGCGGTGCTGGTCACGGGCGCGCCCGCCACGGGCAAATCTGCGGTCTCGACGGACAGCGCGACCAAGCGGCGCTTCAGCTTGCCTCGCATGTCCTGCATGCACACCACTTCCTGCCCGAGATAACAGCCCTTGCTCCAGGACACGGCCCGCCGGTCGAGCGCTGCCTCGTGCGGGTTGTCGGTTTCACCGAAGTCGACCCCAAAGCGTCCGAGCACCTGCTCGATGCGAAAGGCGTCCCAGTCTTCTTCGCTCGCGAGTTGCAGCGTGACAGTGTGTGCGATGAAGCGCTCGAGCTCCAGCGATCGAGCGCGCTCGAGCACGACGCTCGCGCCGCCCGCAGGTGTAAACGGCATGATCCCGGAAAAGCCGCCGCACGCCCGCGCGGCACTCTCCGCAAGTGCGCCCGCGCCGAGGCCGTGAAAATCCGCCCACAGGTAGGCGCTGGTCACGACACTGAGCTCCGCGTCCTCCATGACCAGGAACTTATCGAGCGCCTCGCCGAGCTTCGTGTCCACACCCGGCGAAACCCCGACCAACAAGCCATCGGGAGTCGCAACGATCTCGACCTCACTCTGGATCTTGCCTTGTTTGTTGAGCGCGAGACCAAAAGCCCCGCGCCCCTCGGCCACCGGCAGCACGTCACACGTGACTAGCCCGTTCAACCAGGTCTTTGCTTCTGGGCCAGTGACGCGCAGCGTGCCGCGCGCGCGTTGCAATACGACGAGCACCGGCTCGGGAGGTCCTTCCGCAGTCATGTGTCAAGCTTTAGTCCCGACGCTGGACTAAGCAAGCTCTCCTATTCGCGCTCGCCGCGAGTGCTCGAAAGTAACGTCACTCGACCTTCACTTCGTCCTCGATTGTCGGATACATCGGGCCGTCTTTGAGCGTGATGTCGTCGACCGCGCCGTTCGGATGCTTGATGGTCAGCGTGACGCCCGTGCCAACGTTCGAGTTGATCAGGCTGCGCGCCGTCTCCGCGTCCATCTCTTTGACGACTTTACCCTGGATCTTCAGGATCTGATCGTCACGCTTCAACCCCACGCGTGCCGCGGGCGACTCGCCCACGACGCGAGTGACGAAGATATCGTACGTCCGAAGCTCGTAGTACAGCCCAATGCCGAACTTGGCGTGCGCCGGCTGCACGGTGAGCTGGATGTTGGCGCCGCTGTCGCAGCGAATGTCCAGGTTCTGTTCGTTGCTCGCCTCGGCCAAGATGTTGTTGATCGACTCGACGCAGATCGGATGATTGTTGATCGGGTTACTATCCCAAAGCTCGACGCGCACTGGAACATTGCGCGGCATCCGATAATTACCGGGGTGCTGGTCGGGCCAAGTCGGCGTCAGCGTGTTGGCCTGCACCGGCGTGACCAGGATTTCCTTATCGTCGATCAGTAGCTTCGCGAATGGGTCGGGAGCCGAGCCTCCTACCGAGTCCCACTGCCGTCCGTCGCGAGTTCGACTGGGGATCTGAGCGCTCGCAAACTTGAGGTAGACGATGTCGTCGGGCGGCGGTGGGTCGAGCTGTCGCGTGCCGGCGGGTCGCACGGGTGTGGCGATCTCCGGATAGACGGCGTCGCACGCCGACGAAAAAGCCAGCCACGAGACCCCGGACAAACCGAGACCAAAGCGCAGCACGAACCCGCGAACCCTGACGGAAAGCATTGGGGCGGCAGGCTAGCACACCCCTGCCCTAGCCCCCTGAACGCGAAAGCCCACACGCTTCCGCTACGCCGTCACGGTAACCGAGCCAGAGCGCGAGTGCTCGTTCCATCGATTCTACGACCGCCGGACGTGCCTCGGAAGAGACGTGGTCGAGCATCACCCGCCATGCAGCAGCGCGATGCTCACCTTCGACCGCGCGATGCGCCTTGGTCAGCAGCAGATGATCGAGTGACAACCCGTAGTGTCGCACCAGGGGGTGCTCCTCGAGTGGCGCGGCAGCGCGACGGGGCTGCGCTGGGTCGAGCTCAGCGCGTTCGTGAGCCGTGCCTTCCACGAAGAGTGTGGTCACCGCGGCGCCCACCTCCCAACCGCGACTGAGCGTTGCCTCGTCCAGGAACGCGCGATAGCTGCGCGATGTCGGGAGCAACGTAACCTGGCCGAAACGCGCAAGATCCATCCCCAGACCCCGTGGGTATTCTAGAAACAGCTCTGGATGAGGCCTGCCCGCGTGGATGCCACCCGTCTCCTCTTCGTACACGTTCTCGATCAGTTCGTGGCGTACGACCGCGATTGGGCAAGCGATGTAGGCGCGCGCCACCAAGATCGGAAAGTCACGCACGTAGGTGGCATATTCCTGTTCAAGGTGAACGTGCAGGCGCTCTTTGCGCACCACGCCATTCGTGAACGAAGGCCACGCCCAGTGCGTCTTTCGCTCCATGATCCCGAGCAGCGCTTCCTTGAAGTCGTCTCGATCCATGCCGCATGAACGCTAGCACCTCGTACGCTTCCAGGACCAAAACAGCGACTTGGCTCAAAGGCCGGCCGCGCCCTGCAGGTCACCGCTATCTCACCTTTGTCCGGGTCGCGCGCGCCGTTCCGCGTGCGAAGCGGGCACTTGAGCGGTATGCTTAGTAATCGCGCATGGCGCGCTCTCGCAGTTACACGGAGACTCGCATGGCACGCATGTTCGGCTTCATCGGCAATCGCCCAGATTTAGGGGCTCGCGTGCTCGAAGCAAACGCGAGCTTGCTGCGCGCACGGCGCACTGCGGGCGACCCTCTCGGTTGGGGCCTCGGCTTCTACCAATCGGGCGAAGTGCTGCTGCGTCGCCGTCCCATCGACGACCGAGACGAGATCGATCTGGTGGAGGCGGCCGGCGACATCCGGACCGACGTGCTCATCGGCCACGTGCGCCGCGCTTCGGTGGGCGGCTTGCGCACGGAAAATACCCATCCGTTTCGCTATCGCATGTGGCTCTTTGCACAGACCGGCACGATCTTCGGCTTCGAGCGGCTGCGCGAGCGGCTACTGTCGTCGCAGCCCGAGTTCTTGCGCAAGAACGTGCGCGGCGAGACGGACAGTGAGCTGTTCTTCTATTTGTTTCTGTCGTTCTTGCACGACGCTGGTCACCTGAGTGATTCGCATGTCGCCGCCGAGCACGTGGCGGGCGCCCTGCGTGCTTCGATCGCGCTCGTCGACCGCTTGTCGGCGGAAGAAGGGCACCCCGCAAATAGCGGGGATATCTTGGTCACCAATGGCGAACAACTGGTGGCTGTCCATCGCGAGGGCACCCTGGCCTATCGCGTGTGGAATGGCCGGCGCGACATCGAAGAGCTGCTGGGCGAGGACGGCGTCAGAAAGGCGCGCATTCCCAGTATCGACAGCACGCATTTTTCGCTGATTGCATCGGAGCTCGACAGCACCCCCGTGGGTTGGGTCGAGGTGTCGGCGCAGTCCATCGTCACACTGTCTCGGTCGGATGCGCCGCTGGTCGAGTCGCTCTAGCGCCGCGCTCGCACTGTGCGCGGTCCTGTGGGGCTGCGCCGCGCGAACACCGCAGTTCGTCACGAGCTCGAGCGTCGCTGCTGACGCGAAGCGGCGCCCACCTGGGGTCGCCGAGCCGCGTGCTCCCGTCTCGCCCGAGCCCACGCGCAGCGGTGACGCGCAGGACGAGCTCATCCTGCTGCGCGCGCCAGCTGCGCCGGAGCTCGCGCGTCAGGTCGTGCGCAGCTTCCTGCGCGCAGCGGTCAACGAGACTCCGGAACGGCTCGAGCTTCTGCTCGCGCCCCAAGCGTTCATCGACACCTCGGGTGGCCGGCAACCGGCACGCTCGTTCTGGCGCACACGCCTCTCGCAGCTCGACTACACCGAGCTCAAAGGGCAGCTCCTGTTCCGAGACAGCGATCTCGAGACGTTTCGCGCCGAAGATCTGGCGCGACTGCCCGCGGGCCGACGAATTCCGCTCGAGCTCGGCGTGGACGAGGTGGCCGTGCGTGTACCAATCCGCGTGTCGTGGGCCGGGCGAACCCGGCTTTTCGGCGACGAACTGGTGTTTCGGCTACAGCCCGCCGGCTCGCGCTTCGAGATCGCTGAGATTTCGGAGGACTTTCGGCTACCCTGAGCGTGTGCAATCCGGCCAAAGAGAGGTCTGTCCGAGTTGCGGGGTGCCATTGGCCGCCCGTGTTCCGCGCTGCCCGGCGTGCGGTTACCTGCTCGCGTCGGCGCCGGGTCCCGTCTACCAAAACAGCCTTCCGCCGAAGCGGCCGCGGCCGGTAGGCAGCGCCCGGTCGAGCTTGCCGACAGTCGTAGCGATCGCGGGACTCGCGGTCACCATCGGCATCGTCACAGTGGGTTTTTGGCTCGTCCGGCAACGAGACAACGAACGCGCTGCACTACCCATTGCCTCAGCGTCGGCCCGGGCCGCTCCCGCGCCTGCCCCGCCACCGGTGGTGCTCGAACCCACGACGCTCTTCGCCAAAGCGAAATCCGCGGCGCTCGCCTGGCATGCGGACGCGACGCTCGTGGAAATCGACATCGCGCCGGTCGTCGATCGCAAAGTCGACCCGAACGGTAAGCTTGTCTTCACGTTCGGCAAGCCCGCTGGCAAAAAGCTCGGGCCCGGAAACCCGGTGCAAGCGACGGGGTTCGTGGTCACGGCCGATGCGAGCGGCGTACAGGGTGACGAGCACCCAGCGGGCAAAGCAGTGTCGGTGGCGGAGCCCAATTGCATCTTCGAAGACGTGCTCGGAAAAGCCGAAAAAACAGGCATTTCTGACAGTGACAAGCTGCATTTGCACTACGCGATGAGCGACAAGCTCGCACGCGGGGTTTGGCGCGTGACGCGAGTCGGCGAGTCCGAAGTACTGCGCACGCTCGACGGCTCGAACTGCGCCATCATCGTGCACTAACGCTGATGCACACTCACATCCCGGACAAAATCCGGAAGCTGTCACCCTCGCGCATCAACTGAAGTCGGTTGTCAGCGACGCGTCTGCGCCACACATCCCCATGTGCGGTTGGGATCTTGTAACTGGCGCTGTACGTGTAGTCGACCAGGACGGTGTTCTTCCGCCCTTGGGAGACTTCACGGTAGTGGATCTCGTAGCGGATCGCGGTCGTCTGACTGAACTCGGTCTCGAGGTACTTCTTCAAGTCGTCGTAGTTCATGTCGTCGCTAGCGTCCACGTTACCGCCGTCTTCGAAATAGCTCGGGTGAGCCATTTTGAGCAGCCGAGCGATGTTCCGCTGTTCGACTGCGTGCCGATACTGTTCGCAGTAGTCGATGACACTACGGTTGAAGTCGCTATCCTCGACGTCCGTATTGGCGATGTACTGGTGAGTGCAACCGAGCGCCGTAAGCGCGGCCAGGGCCAAGACGAGGAGCACGATGCGTGAGCGAAAGGGGGTCACTTTTCTCTGTTCGCGGGAAAACGCCGCGGTCCGGGAATGTATTCCGCGGGGACAGTGCCAAACCCGGTCCGCTTCCGCAAGCGCAGGCTCGGCTTCCCGGCCCGTCACCGCCAGTTGGCGGGACTTCAGGCTCGGCCGGAGCGCAGCGCGTGTTTTAGTAGCGGCCAACCGGGCGGTAGCTCGGGAATGCCGCTCGGCGCCTCACTGAGTTGGGAAATCAATGCGTCGGTCTCGAGCGGCATGCCGACTTCGCCCGTGTCGAGCAGCGCGGCGATGGCACCAGGCTCAGGCAGCGTGAGCCCGCCCGCTGCCCACAGCTGACGCACGACGGGCCCCACGTCCTCGGCCGCAACCACGAACAAGGACTCCGCGTCCCCGGCTTCGAGCAGCTCGATGCCCAACAATAGAGCCTCGAGCGCCGCGAGCGCACCGGCGCCGACGCTGAGCGACAGTCCTTGCAAGCCGAAGGCGATCGCCGCGCGACCCGGCGCAAGGTTTGGTGACGTCGCAGGAAACCGGCGCGGCTCCGCCCCGCGAGGTCCGCGCTGCCGAAGCCGCACCGCAAACGCTTCGTCGACTTCGACCGTCGCGGTCGACGTTCCAACGACCACGCCACAACTCGAGCTCGGCGGACCCAGATTGGCTGTCGCAAGCACACTCGCGATGGCCGAAAGTGTCAGCGCCGAGGGCGCGTCGAGACGCTCGAGCTCGAGCTCCGGCAGCGTGGCGAAACGCGCAATGAGCTTCAAATCCGGGACGATTTGCGATTGTCCCAAGGCACGGAGCCGAACGCGGCGCCGTGGGCGATCGACGTTCGCGCGCCGAGGCATGTGCGGCGCCAGGACGAGCGCGGCATTGGCGCCACCGAATGCTGTGGACAATTTCAGGATGTGCGCGGCGTTGCCGGGCATGTTTTGCGTGCACAGTCGGGCAGAAAATTCGCTATCCAGCTCACCGTCACCCAGCGCTCCCGGAAGCAACCCGCGACCGACCGCGTCGAGCGCAGCCAGGGTCTCGAGCGCGCCAGCGGCACCCAACGTGTGACCGGAAACGGCCTTGAACGGGTGGACGACGACGCGCTCGGCGGTCGGTCCGATCACCGCCGCGATGGCGTGCGCTTCGGCATTGTCGTTGAACGGCGTCGCCGTGGCGTGCGCGCTGATCAGGTCGATGCGCGACGGCTCGAGGGCGGCGTCCGCAAGTGCGGCGCGCATTACCCGCGCGAGCCCGGCGCCAGTGCGATCGGGCGCCGTCACGTGCACCGCGTCGCAGCCGAGCCCGAAACCGAGCACATAGCCGAGCGCGCTGCCCGCGTCCGGACGCATCAGCGCGACGAGCGCGGCACCCTCGCCCAGCGCCAATCCATCGCGATCCTTGCGAAACGGACGAGGCACGGACGCGGTCGTCGCGCCGAGCGCTTCGAAGCCCGCCGCCGCGAACAGCGTGAGCGCGTCATAGCCACCGGCGATCACGAGATCACAGGACCCCGCCGCGAGCCAGCGGCAGCCGATCCCCAGCGCCACCGTCGAGGACGCGCAGGCCGACAGCACCTGAGTCAGCCGCGCAGGCTCGACCGGTAAGCGCTCGAGTGCGCGCAGCGGCCCGAAATAGTTGGCGTCCCGAGCGCGTTCGGGCGCGATCGACTCGCGCCGCGCGCGCGCAGCCAGCACGTCCGTGAGCGTCTCGAGACCGCCCGAGGACGTGCCAAGCGCCACGCCGACACGCAGACCCTGCCAACTCGGTAAACGCTGATTCAGGGCTGTCGTGAGCAGCTCGAGAGCGCGCCCGAGCAACGCCTGGGCGCGATCTTGATTTGGGGGTGATTTCAGGGGCGCGCGCGCGGCATTGGGACGACGTAGGCCGGCCGCTTCGAGCAGCGCGTCGTGAACGACACGCGTCGCTGGGCGCGAGCCGGCTTCGCCCACACTGAACGCCGCCACACCTTCACCGAGCGGCGACACTGCACCGGACGCGATGATGGCGATCGGCTTCACGTTTTGCCCTCATAGCGTTCGAGGCGCGTGAGGTAGACCGTGTCGACATCGGCAGTGACGACCAACGCCTGTTCAACGTGACCCGCCGCCAGCTCGGCCACGGCGACAGCCAGGCAGAGCGCGCCAAACGCTTCGTGATAACCGACCCGACTCGCCAAACCGTGCACTGAAACAGCGTGCCACGATGAACGTACCAAGGCTCCCGCAACCGACCCGGGCAAGCGCCCGCTCACGACACATGCGCGTGCCCGTGGCGCCTCGAGGTCCGCGAAGAGGCGCGTCGCATCGCCGCGCAACGCGCGGTGTTCCACTAGCCGCGCGAGCGGAACGCGCTGGCGAGCTTCGACCGAGCGCGCGGTCTCGAGCACGACGAAACCGCCGCCCTCCCCGCGCTCGCCAGCGAGCACCGCGTCTACGATGCCGTCGTGTGCCTCCGCGGCGCCCGCCAAGAGCGACGACGCGAGCCCCAGCTCCAGGAGCGAAATGGCCACCGAAACGGCCGATTCTGCGCTGGTTCCGAACTCGCTGACTGAAAGGCACGGGCCCGTCAGCCCGAGGTAGATCGAAGCGTTCCCGGAGCCCGTGGACGCGATCAACTGCGGGAACTCCGCCGGACTCGCAAATTTTGGTCCCTGCCCGAGCACCTTTTGCAGGAACCGAACGGAGCGCTCGACATCTCCGAATGCGCTCCCTACGACGAGACCCACATCAGCGGGTTTTTGCTGCGCGTCCAGCAGGGCGCGCTCGGCAGTAGCCACGACCAACGCCGAGGCGCGCCCAAAACGGCGCGAACGATCCGGATCGAGCAAGGCCAATGGCTCAATCGCGCGCTCCGAGGGCGCAGACGCCGGTGGCTCCGACAAATAGCGAGTGCCGTTGGCTCCTGCCAGGAGCCCGAGCGGCCCAAAGCTCGCGACACCCGAAATCACGATCGCGTCAGGCTCGGCCGCGGCGAGCGGGCGCGCCTCGGCACCCGGAGCCTCGAACGCGAGCACAGCGCACGCTCCACCAAAACCAAAGGAACTGGAAAGCGCCGCTCGGAGTGGCGCCGTCTGATTTGGCTCGCGCACAAGACGGAGCGCCGGCATCTCGGGTGTCTCGAGCCCAGCGGTCGGCGGCAGTTGACCGCGGTTGAGCGCCAAAGCGGTGATCGCCGCCTCGATTGCACCGGCCGCCCCCAAAGTATGGCCGATTTGCGCTTTCGACGAGGACACCCAAACGCGCTCCAGATCAGCGCCAAACACGCGCCCGAGCGCGCGCGCTTCCATGGCGTCATTTTGGACGGTACCCGTGCCGTGCGCGTTGACGTAGTCGATATCACTCGCCAAAAGCGCGGCCGCACCGAGCGCGGCGTTGAGCACCGCCGAGGCACGCGCGCCGCTCGCCTCGGGATGCGTGACATGGTGTGCCTCGGAGGCGACGCCCCAGCCGCTCAGGTACGCGATGATGGGCGCGCCGCGCTCCCGAGCGCGGCTTTCGAGCTCGAGCACCAAGCAGGCCGCCCCTTCTCCGAGCGTCAGCCCCGCGCGCGAGACGTCGAACGGGCGGCAAGGCGCTGGATCGACCGCGCCGAGCGCGTTGAAGCCCGTGAACGTGAGCTGGCATAACCCGTCGACCCCGCCTGCAACGACGCGCTCGACCCGCCCTGAAGTCAGCCAAGACGCGCCGAGCGCAATCGCGACAGCACCGCTCGAGCACGCGCTACACGCGGTCGCGGAACGAACGACCGAGCCGAGCGAACGAGCCACACGCTCCACGCTCACCGCGAGCGGAAAATCCAATAGCCGGCGCGCGTCTCGCGGCTGCATGCTGCCCGGCGGGATCTTAGCCAAGGCGCGTTCGGTCTCGTACATGCCACCGGTCGTGCCGCCGAGGGCGAGCCCGAGTGGGCTGCCCTCGACGTGCGCCGCGTGGCTCAACGCTTCACGCGCCGCGATCAACGCCAGGGCGTCGCTGCGCGACCAGTCTGCGGCCTCGCCGCGCGGCGCGATCGCCGCGACGTCTAGACCTCGAACTTCGGCTGCGATTCGCGAACGCAGGCCGT
>Ga0210387_10000993_pt1 | contig 21034 bp, 13 predicted proteins | sample IncBWC7OmetaG_FD_160108 | JGI IMG/M metagenome (GOLD analysis project Ga0210387, IMG submission 160108) | Forest soil microbial communities from Barre Woods Harvard Forest LTER site, Petersham, Massachusetts, United States - Inc-BW-C-7-O ...
CTCACATTTGAGGATGTGGTTCGATCGCTCGCGGCCGCTGACATTCAGATCTTTGCCGTGTCGACTGAGAGCCACCCCAAGGTGATGACGCCTGAGTGGTTCGCCTCGCAAAAAGATGCAAGCCTGCTCGTTTCAGACGCGGCAAAATCCGGCGTGCCTGCTTACACGCTGTATCTGGCTGAACTCGTTCGACGCTCCGGCGGTCAGCTTTATTTTCTGCGCGACTCGGCCAGCCTCAGTGACATTTTCCGGCGCATCGCTCAGCGGATCAGTTCTGAGTACACGCTCGGCTTCTATCCCGCTGGAGACTTGTCGAGCCGCACGGGTTGGCATCGATTGCGCGTTGAAGTAGCTGGCCACCCGAGCGCGACCGTCGTCAATCGAGCTGCCTTCTACGTTCCGGCGTCGTCGCAATAACCAGACCCGGCGGTCTGACTCTCGCACGAACGCTCGCGACGCTTATCCTTTCGCGGAAACCGTGGTTCAATAGCGACCAATGTTGCCTCGGAAAAAATTCCAGTTGCGCCTCCCATCGCGGACACTCGTCCTTGGCGAGCGCACGCTGCTGATGGGCGTTTTGAACGTCACGCCGGACAGCTTCTCCGGCGACGGTTTGAATCTCGATACGGAAGCTGCGGTCAGCCGTGCGCTTCAGATGCAACGGGACGGCGCCGACATTCTCGATATTGGCGGCGAGTCGACGCGCCCCGGCGCAGAGTGGATTTCCGCCGCCGATGAATTGCGCAGAGTGCTCCCTGTGCTTCAAAAGCTGCGTGGGCAGCTCAAAATTCCAATCTCGATCGATACGAACAAATCCGAAGTTGCTGAAGCGGCAGCTGAAGCGGGCGCGGAAATCATCAACGACGTTACGGCGTTACGTCGCGATCCGCGCATTGCCGAAGTCGCGCGTCGCCGCAAGTTGCCGCTCATCCTGATGCACATGCGTGGCGAGCCACTCACGATGCAGACCGTTCCATTTGCGCGAAACGCGATGATGGAGGTGACGAAGGGGCTGAAAAGAGCCGCTGCTCTAGCGGTTCGTGCGGGAGTGCCGAAATCTCAGATCGTCCTCGATCCAGGTCTCGGCTTCGGGAAAAGTTTCGAGCAGAACTACGATTTGATCGCACGCCTTCCCGAACTTGCGCGGCTTGGCTTCCCGCTTCTCATTGGCCCCTCGCGCAAAGGTTTCATCGGCCGTACTCTCGGGGGCATCCCCGAGGGCGAGAGAGTCTTCGGCACAGCTGCGGCCGTCACAGCGTGTATCTTGCAGGGTGCCCACATCGTTCGCGTTCATGACGTAAGCGAAATGGCGCAAGTCGCGCGCGTGGCTGATGCAGTGCGCTCAGGAGAAGCGCATCGCCGGAGATGCTAGTCTTCGATCCGCAACTCCGCGCCGCTGCTCTGCTACGCTTTGGCCAATTCCTGAGTTTGGAATGGCAGCCTGCGCAGCCGTTTACCAGTCGCTGCGAAGATCGCGTTCGCAACTGCCGGTGCAATTGACGGCACCGGCGGCTCGCCGCACCCCCCCGGCGATTCGTGGCTGGGAACGAGGTGAACTTCCACTCGCGGCATGTCGCCAATTCGCATCATCGGATAATTATTGAAATTGCTCTGCTGTGTTTGTCCGTCTTCGATCGTGATCTCGTCGAAGAGCGCAGCTGTGAGCCCAAATACGAGCCCGCCTTCCACTTGCGCCTTCACCATGTCGGGATTAATCACCTGCCCGCAATCGATCGCACAAACGACTCGGTCCACCTTCACGGTGCCGTCATTTGCAACGGTCACTTCGGCCACATAGCTAATGTAAGTGCCCCAACCCGCGAGGCCGGCGATGCCACGGCCACGACCCTTCGGCAAGGGCGTTCCCCATCCTGCCTTTTCCGCCGCCAGATCGAGCACGCGCCGCAGCCTCGCAACGTCCGCCGGGCTTTGATCGCCAGCCCCTGCTTCCGGCTTCGATTTCGTCGCAATCAACTCGCGCCGCAACTCGAGCGGATCTTTGCCCGTCGCCGCTGCAATTTCATCGATGAAGCTCTGCACCGCGAAATGGTTCCAAGTGGAATCCACTCCGCGCCAATATCCGCGAGGGACGGCGGTGTGCAGAAAGCTTGATTCAAGCAAATAATTTGGAATCGTGCCGCCGGAAAGTCCCGTTCCGGCAATTTCCGTGCCTCCGGTATCGGGAATGTCGCCGCCAACGAACATGCCGTCGGTCGTAGGCGCTGCAATATGGTGCATCCAGGACGTGACCTGATTCTGCGAGTCGATTCCGGCGCGCAGTCGATGATGGCTCATCGGCCGGTAGAAATCGTGCCGGACGTCGTCTTCACGCGTCCAGATTACTTTTACCGGTGCGCCTGCCGCCTTCGAAATCAGCGCAGCTTCCACTCCATAATCGATGTTCAGGCGTCGTCCGAACCCGCCGCCAAGTAGCGTGATGTGAATCGTGATCGCCGACGGCGGAATCCCCAACGCGCTCGCGAGTGCGGTTGCCATTCCTCCCGAATTTTGAGTCGGCGCCCACACCTCGCATTTGCCATCGCGCACATCAGCGGTGCAATTCGGCGGTTCCATCGTTGTATGCGCCACGAACGGCAACTCGTACTCAGCCTCGATCTTTTTCGCAGCTCCGTCGAACGCTTTCGCAGGATCGCCGATTCTCCGCAGTTCCTTGCCCGCGCCTTTCACCATTTCCGCACAAGCTGCCCTCTGCTTCTCGCTGGACTCCTCAGCGCCTGCTCCGAGGTCCCAATCGATTTTCAGCTCCTTGCGTCCCGTAATTGCCTGCCACGTGGAATCTGCCACCACCGCTACGCCGCCCCATAAATAATGTTGATGGCCGGAATTGGCCGGCCGCTCCTCGCCGAATAACGGCGGCATTTCGACAGCCGGAACCTCCACGACCTTCTTTACTCCCGGCGAAGCTTGTGCGCGCGTGCCATCGAATTTCTTTACGCGTGCACCGAACACTGCAGGCCGCGCCACAACGGCGAACAACATCCCCGGAACCTTTGTATCGATGCCGTAATGCGCCTCGCCGATAACGATGTGGCCGCCATCCACCCGCGGTTTCGCGGTGCCGAGTATTCGGTAGTCTTTCGAATCTTTCAGCGGCACATCTTTTGGAACGGGAAGCGTGGCAGCCTTGGAGACGAGTGCTCCGTACTCCATGCGACGCGACGTTTTCTTGTGCTCGATCACGCTTCCGCCGATAGCACTGCATTCATCCTTCGGCACGCCCCAAGTTTCCGCTGCAGCGCTGATCAGCATGTCTCGTGCAGCTGCGCCCGCCTGTCGAAGCGGATCCCACGAGCTGCGAACGCTTTCGCTTCCCCCCGTTGTCATGTCGCCATACTTCATCTCGGAGGTGGCAACCGCTTGTTCCACTTTAATGCGCGACCAATCGGCGTCCAGCTCCTCGGCCAATATCATAAGCATCGACGTTCGCACCCCTTGGCCCATCTCCGATCGTGCGGCGATCAGTCGAATTTCTCCGTTCGGATGAATTTCGATGTACGCATTGGGCGCGAAGTCCTTCGCCGCATCGTTTGCGGCATTAGCGGCACGCGGAGATGTGCCCCAATAAAAGCCAATCACGAGGCTCGCGGTACCAGCCGCGCCCGACTTTAAGAAATCCCGCCGCGACACAGGCGGAATCTTAGGCGCCAGTGCGCTCATCGCGTCGCTCCCGCCGCCACCGGCTTCGCGGCCTTCTTCGTCGCGGCTTCGTGCACCGCCGCGCGAATCCGCTGGTACGTTCCGCACCGACAGATATGACCACCTAACGCTTCGTCGATGTCTCCATCCGTGGGATTCACGTTTTTCGCTAACAGCGCCGCGGTGGTCATGATCATTCCCACCTGGCAGTAACCGCACTGCGCCACCTGCTCGTCGATCCATGCCACTTGCACTGGGTGGTGGCCGTCGGGAGAAAGCCCTTCGATTGTGGTGATATTGCGCCCGGCGACCGCAGAAATTCGAGTGGTACATGAACGTGTCGCTTCGCCATCCACATGTACCGTGCACGCGCCGCACAGCGCCATTCCGCAGCCGAATTTTGTGCCCGTTAGCCCAAGCGTGTCGCGCAATACCCACAGCAGCGACGTGTCCGGCGTCACCTCCACCGACTGTGCTTTTCCATTTACGGTGATCGAAATGGATTCCATAGCTTTCCCCCCGAGAAATGTCGCGACAAATCTACGTTCCACATCGGTGAAATGCAATCCGTCTTTCTGGCTGGCTTCTAGAGTTCAACCGAGGTGAAAATAAACCGATTCGCGGACGGCCCCTGAAACGGGTAAGATTAAGTTTCAAACGCCAGAAGTAAGGAGCCTTCATGAGTGCAACTTCCTCCGCAGCACCCTCCCAGGCAGCGATTGACGCAGTAAAGCAAAAAGCGCGCCTGCTGAGTATCTATTCGATGATGTCCACCACCGCTGCCGGGTCGGGTCATCCAACGTCCTGCATGTCGGCCGCGGAACTCGTGGCCGGAATATATTTTCACGCGATGAAATTTGATCCGAAGAATCCAAACTCGCCGAACTGCGACCGCTTCGTGATCTCGAAAGGTCACGCGGCACCGCTGCTCTATTCTGCGCTCGCAGAGGCAGGAGTGTTTCCCGTTTCGCGCGTGATGACGCTTCGAGAATTCTCGAGCGAACTCGAAGGCCATCCCACGCCTCGCATTCCCGGTGTGGACGCCGCAACTGGCTCGCTCGGTCAAGGACTTTCCGTTGGCGCCGGACTCGCGATTGGCGCGCGCATGGACAAGAGCGACACGCGCGTCTACGTTCTTCTCGGCGATGGCGAAATGGCTGAAGGACAAATCTGGGAAGCTACCGAATTCGCCGGCCACTACAAGCTCGACAACCTCACCGTGATTGCCGACGTGAATGCTCTTGGCCAGAGCGAGCCCACGATGTACCAACACGACATGGAGACGTACCGGCGCAAATTTGAATCGGAAGGTTTTGCGGCGGAAGTGATCGATGGGCACGATGTCGCCGCTGTTCTCGCCGCGCTCGATCGTGCCAAGGCGACGAAAGGACGTCCGCAAGCAATTCTTGCGCGGACGATCAAAGGCCACGGCTTCAGCGAGGTGGCAGGAAAAAATGGCTGGCATGGAAAGCCGTTCTCGAAGGAGCAACTTGCGAAAGCGATCGCGGAGCTGGGTGGCGTAGCACCGCAAGTTCCGCCTGACCCCGGAAAATCGTACGCGCGCGCAACGCTGCCAGAGCCGCCGGCATTTCCGGAACCGCCTGCGCCGGATTACGAAGCTGGGAAACTCGTTGCGACTCGCGAAGCGTATGGCTACGCGCTAAAACGGCTTGGCGTAGTAAATCCGCACGTGGTTGCGGTTTCGTGCGACGTAAAGAATTCCACTTTTTCAGAAATGTTCGGCGACGTTTATCCGGACCGTTTTTGGCAGGGCTATATAGCTGAGCAGAATATGGTGAGCCTCGGCGTGGGGCTGGCGGCTCGCGGAAAAGTTCCATTTCTCGATACGTTCGCGTGTTTCTTGTCGCGCGCGTATGACCAGGTACGTATGGCCGCCATCAGCCGAGCCAATATCAATCTCTGCGGATCGCATTGCGGCGTTTCGATTGGCGAAGATGGTCCTTCGCAAATGGCGCTCGAAGATATCGCGATGTTCCGCGCAGTCCACAGCTCCACAGTTCTGTATCCGTCGGATGCGGTATCAGCGGAACGGCTGACGGAAACGATGGCTCGCCGCAGCGGAATTAATTACCTTCGCACTTCGCGGCCGAAAACTGCGATTCTCTACTCGAAGGATGAAAAATTCCCGATTCCCGGATTTAAGATTCCGCGGCAAAGCGCGCAGGATAAAGTGACGGTGGTAGGCGCTGGAATTACGCTGCACGAAGCGCTCAAAGCCGCCGACCAGTTGAAATCGCAAGGCATCGCGATTCGAGTGATCGATCTGTACTGCGTGAAGCCAATTGACGGCAAAGCGCTCGCAGAACAAATCAAAGCCACTGGTGGACGACTCGTCACAGTGGAGGATCATTGGCCCGAAGGCGGCGTCGGCGAAGCGGTGCTTTCGGCGCTTGTTGAAGCCGGCACTGCGCCCACAAAATTCAAACTCCTGGCGGTTTCAGGAATGCCTCATTCCGGTAAGCCGGACGAGCTGGTTGACGCGTTTGGAATTTCAGCACGCCATATCGTCGAGGCTGTCAAAGAAATCGCTCAGTAAGACGGCTCAGCGAATCTTTTATTTGCCTGCTGCAGAAGAAGCTGAGTGGACGGTGGCCGCGACCGCCGGCTCGCTTGCGTTGCGATCGGCGCGTTTCTTGCCATTCAGCCGCGAGAACTCCATAGTGCCATCGTCGACTTTGCCAAAACGAAGCGTCAGCAAGTCGAGAGCGTAGTTCTGATAAAGCTTCCACGGCTTTTTCGATCCTTGCTTTGGTAGGGTTGCGATCGATCTCTGGAAGTAGCCGGACGTAAAGTTCACCATCGGTTCTTCCACAATATCCTGATCGCGCCTGCGGGGCGTGCAGCGATCAAATCCACGCTCATCCATATAGTTCAGCATTCGGCAGATGTACTCAGCCGTCAGATCGGCCTTCAATGTCCACGATGCGTTTGTATAGCCGAAGGCGGATGCAAGATTCGGAATATCGCTGTACATCATTCCTTTGTAGCTCAAAACGTGCGCGAGATCGACGGGCGCCCCGTCAATCAGCAGTTCCATTCCTCCCAGCATCTTCAACTTCAGTCCGGTCGCGGTGACGATAATATCGGCTTCGAGTTTTTCGCCGGAACGCAGCAGCAACCCCTTTTCGGTGAACGATTCGATTTCATCCGTTGTGATCGATGCTTTGCCCGACCGTATCGCTGCGAACAAGTCAGCGTCCGGAACAAGGCAGAGCCGCTGGTCCCAGGGGTTGTAGCGGGGCGAAAAGTGCTTCCCGATATCATATTCGGGGCCAAGTTCCTTCTGGACCAGGTTTAGGATCCCTTTTTTTGTGGTATCAGGTTTTCTGCGCGCGAGATTGTAGAAGTACATCCCAAGAAGTACGTTCTTCCATCGCACGATTGCATATGCGGCCTTCGCGGTCAGGAATTTCCGCAACCAGTTTGCAATCACGTCCTCGGAAGGCCGCGCGACGATGTATGTCGGCGAGCGTTGCAGCATCGTCACGTGAGAAGCTGTCTTTGCCAGCGCCGGAACGAGTGTAACTGCCGTGGCCCCGCTCCCGATCACAACGACACGTTTGCCGTTGTAATCCAGATCTTCTGGCCACTTCTGCGGGTGCACCAGGCGGCCTCGAAACGAATCCATGTTCGGCCACCCCGGCATGTAGCCGCCGGAATAATCGTAGTAACCGCTGCACATATAGAGAAAGTTACAGACGAAATGAACGAGTTTGCCTTCAGGCCCCGTCGCTTCGACTGTCCAGAGCGCGTCCGCGGATGACCACAGCGCGCGCGTGACCTGATGACCGTAGCGAATCTTGCGGTCAATTCCGCTCTCGCGAGCGGTTTCACGAAGATATTTGAGAATTGCGGAGCCGTCAGCGATTGCTTTCGCTTCGCGCCATGGCCGAAACCTGTAGCCGAGCGTGTACATGTCGGAGTCGGAACGTACTCCCGGATAGCGGAACAGATCCCACGTTCCTCCACTCGCATTTCGCCCTTCTAGAATCGAGTAGCTTTTTGACGGGCATTCTTTCTGTAGATGATAAGCGGCTCCGATCCCGGAAAGGCCCGCCCCAACGATAAGCACATCGACGCGTTCAGCACCTCGCGCATCGGGCGCAGGATTTGCCGTGGTCATCTCAACTGTCACACTCTCGGTCATTCTTACTGCCGTTCCTTCGGCGCACGCGTTCCGTAGTCCCTTATCAAATACTGTCTTTCGGAGCGAGTCAAATCAATCTCAGGTTTCGCGCTGAACCACTGTGTTTCTATCTGGCACATCACTTCCCTCACGTCTGGAATTCCAGTGTAGGAAGTCCTTCGTGCAGCGCACCGAGTCCGCGCCACATTGGGCATGCAAATGCGGTACTTCGAAGTGGATGAGTGTCCCCGTTCAACTGATTGCCGAATCCACTGCGACACAATCATTTCGCGCAAAGCCATATTCCGTCGAGCGCCGCTTTCAGCTGATGCAGTCGGGCACGGTTGTCGTTGCTCTGTTCCTCGCGTCGCTCGCGCTCTACTGGAATTTCAAACTCCAAAACCGCGCGGATTCCTCTCTCCGTATCCTGCGCTCCACGATTACCCTGTGCCGCCGGGTCCAAACGAGCCATGAGGCGGCTGCACAGTCATTTTGGGAAGCCTATGACATCGGAAACTCCGCGGCGCTTGCACGCTACGAGGCCCGTCCGGCCGAAGTGAGCGCTTTGCTGCAACAATATGACGTTGCTTCCCTTTCCGCGGAAGAACAAGAGAAATTAGAGCGCCTGCGGTATCTCGAGCAAAATTTCTTCGAGCGAACGGCGGAAATGCTGGCGACCGGCCGCCACCCAAATGGCGACTTCGCGGAACGGGCCGAGGTGGAGGCTCTCGATACGGAAGCCGAATCGACGCTAGGCGAGCTCGAAGACCTGCAAATCCAGCACCTCGAATCTTCTAACGCCCACATCGCGCATGCGTCTGCCTGGATGACGGTGTTGCTTCTTGGATCAGCCGCGACAGCTTTGATCGCCATTTTCTGGTTTCGACGCCAACAGCGACTCCATCTCTGGTCGCATCTTGAGAAATTGCGCCAGATGGTTGGAGACATCCGGACCGGGAATCTGAATGTGTCGGCGGAGATTCCGGACAGCATTGAAATCGGGTCGTTGATGGGAGCATTTATACAGATGGCTGATGAGTTGCGCGCGATGCGCGACCTTCTCGAGTTGAAAGTCCTCGAGCGCACAGCCAAACTCGAGTCTGCCCAAAACGATTTGCTCCAATCGGCGAAGCTAGCCTCCCTCGGTCAGCTCGTTTCCGGTGTGGCGCATGAAATTAATAATCCACTTACGTCCATTCTTGGTTTCAGTGAAGTTGCGTTAGGCCGCACGGGACCGAACTCATCCGTAAGCTCGGCGTTGCAAACGATTCGCAGTGAAGCACTGCGGCTTCGCCATCTTGTCTCAAATCTCACCGCGTTTGCGCGCCGCGCCCCGCACTCGACAGACCGTATCGATCTTCGAACGGTGATCGCGCGTCTCGCGGACCTTCGCGAGTATCAGCTTCGGGCCGACAATATATCGCTGCACATTGAATCTTCGCGCGAGCCGGTCTGGGTGCTGGCCGATGCCGACCAGCTCACACAGGTGATTGTGAATCTGGCGCTGAATGCCGAGCACGCCGTAAAGAATCGTCGCGACCGCGGAGACATCTGGATCGCCTGCGGCACCGAGGATGGCTCGGCGTTTTTTAGCGTGCGCGACAATGGTTGTGGCATGGCGCCCGATGTTCGCGATCATATCTTCGATCCCTTTTTCACTACGAAGCCGACAGGTCAGGGTACCGGCCTTGGGCTCAGCATCTCTCACGGAATCGTTGAGCAACACAAAGGCGTGATTTCAGTGGAGAGTTCACTCGGGCTGGGTACGACGATTCGCGTTCTCTTTCCACTTGTCGCTGCACTTGAGTCTGTTGCTGCAGCGCCAATCGATGCTGTCCGAATGAGTCCCGGCCAAACGAGCGGTCAGGAAGCTTCATCTCAATCCGGAACCCGCAAGAAAGTTGCAGATGCCAAAAACGAGGAGATACTGCAGGCACTGGTGATTGATGATGAGGAATCCATACTCGACATGGTGAGCATCGCACTTGAGAATCTGAATCTTCGCTCAACCCTGCTACACGGATCGGCGGGAGTTGAGGATGCGCTCGCGCGCGGACATTTCGATCTCGTGATCTCGGATTTGAAAATGCCTGGGCAGAATGGTGCCGACGTCTATCGTTTTATCCGTGAAAAACGTCCCGAACTCGTTCGACACTTTTTGCTGATGACTGGAAATGTTGCGGACGTCGAGAAATGCAGCGGCGAACTCGCAAGCGTGCGGGTCTTGTCGAAGCCGTTCACGATCGCACGGTTGAGAGAAGCTGTTACGGAGCTGCTCCGAACCACCATTGGCTGATGTTCTGTTTGTCGTCCCGACTTTTTACACTTGCGCAACGGTCGAGTAACAACTGGCGAAGTAGTCTGGAATAGGCCATAGTAGAAGGGCGGTTTCGAACACCGCTGATCGGCGAGAGCTTCCCCCCAGCGATTGTCTCGTACGTTCCGCCAGAAGCGCCCGCACCCAGGCCCGCGCGACTGCAGAGATTGATTCTCGACTCGGTTGCCGGCACCAGCCCGCCGCAAAGAGTAAAAGGAATTGCAAGTTATGGCGAAACTGCGTTCTGGTGCGCCTCGGCCGCCTATAAATCTTTCGAAATCGGCGAGCACCGACCTGGGTGAGTATCTGTTATTGGCGGTATTTATTGTTCTAGTCGTCGGAGCGTTGGTCGCTTATCTGGCGCACCGCTGGAATCCGTAGCAGGAGTTTCGTAATCCGCTCTGGAAGCGCCTCGATCTTTCTGGATGTCGAAGTTTTGCTTGATTAAGAGTTTGTATAGGTGGCGTTAAAAAGTGCCGTAAGTTTTGAATGTTTCCCGCGCTATTTTTCGCGTACAACCACTTCGCCATTAGCAACGATCGAATCGTTCAGCGAGAGTTTATAGCGATACGAACCGGGATTGATTCCCGGGCGCGTTGGGCCGCTTACAAGTCGGACAGCGGGCGGAGCTTGAAACACATTCGAGGAAAACGGGCACCGTTGAGAATCGAATTCGATCTTCATGTTTCCGGCGTTTGAATACCACACAGCCTGATCACCGGGATCAAGAACGATCACCTCTGGAAGGACTCCAACCATCACCATCTTGTCAGCCACTCGCTCAATCCTCTCTGCGAAAATTCGGCAAGGCAATCACAGCCAATCGCCTCGTAGATAGTCTCACACTCGCGCTACGAACGGGTTTCGATGAACACAAACAGAAGATTATTGCGGCAGAGCCTTCTTTCGCAATTCTACACGCAGTTTCACGGTCCCAATCGGTTTACCGCTGCTTTCGCCGTGCACTACCACTTCCTCGGATTCCGTTTTCTTTGTCTGTGTCTGAGCATCGGTCAACGCAGGAAGTGCGACTTCGATCCGAGCGGCAGCCACTTGTTTTGGCGCGATCCGGAATTTTCCTGCGCCGCTTTGCACTTTCCAGCCTGCGGGCAAATCAACTGAGAGTGCAATATCTTGTGAGGATGAGGTTTCATTGCGGAGCCAGAGCGGAATGATCAGCGTGCCGGGGGCCTGCAAAGCGATTTCGGGCGGCTCGGGATGCGGGAGATTCTCAAGGCCGTGGACTCGCCGGAAATTCGCATAGAAATTCCAAGGCCCGGCGAGCTCAATCGCTAAATCGGGAAGAACCGGAGCGGCAGGAGGCTGCGGACGCGCGAAAGCGATTTCGCCCGGCGTGACTCCTTCGAAAACGTCTCCATCTACCTTTCCGCCGACGAGAGATTTTCCCAAAACAAATTCCAACGACTGTCCCCAGCCGTCTGAAATCGCTTTCTTCTCAATTTCCGCATCGCTCAGATTTGAGAATGAATCGAGGTAGGGCTTGGCCTGGGTTTCGTGGGCGCGGAATGAATCGAGCGTCATGCGCCAGTACGGCTGTTTTGTCGATTTCGAAATGTCCGTTACTGAGTAGACGGGCCCGAGGTGATGAAATATGTCGTCGCGAGTTGCGTCCGGAAAGTAGTAAATCTTTTTCGTCTGCCACGGGCGCAGGTTGTCAAAGTAAGGCTCGAGCCGCTTCATCGGCCCTGTGATCTGTTCGGGAAACGCGACTGGATCGCCCGCCAAATCGAAAACCTCGGTGGCGAGCACGCCCGCCGCCTGGTGATCTCCGTGATCCTCGCCGATGAACGTGCCAGGAAGAAATGTGAGAATCACTTCGGGACGCGTGAGCCGTACGAGACGAACGAGCTGCTCCAGCGCGGCGCCGTGGCCCCAGCTGGCGAGCGACTCCAGCACGTCCTGCGAAGCCGTATCGTTGCCGCCGAGAAACCAGACATCCGAAATTCCGACGGTGGCGAGAGCGCGCCGAGCTTCAATTTCTCGAATTGCGCCAAGCGCCGCGGCCTGTTCGGTGCCGGCTTCATTCGCACCACTGCTACCGTGGGTGCCATATATGACGCCGACGCGTTTTCCTTCATCCATTGCCCGCGCCAGATATGCGGTTGCAGCGGCTTCATCATCGGGATGGGCGACGACCAGTAAAAGGTCCAGCTTAAAACGCTCATCGGGAACTGGAAGATTCTTCACATCTTGAGCGACGGAGCTAGTGGCAAAGAGTGCGAGCAAGAAGCTCAGCGCTAAAATGGATCTAAGTGCATGCATCGTTTAGTCGGCCTCGTAAATTGCTCTAGCGTGCATCGGCTGCCACTCGCTCCGAGAGTGAATCCTCGGAAGCGCACCGATTGGATGTATGCTGCCTCCCGTAGTTTCAGCAACTTGGAGCAAATGCTTTGGCGCGATTGGACGATTGTAGCGTCATCCCGGAGGCCCGCCTTTACCGTTGATTTGACGCTGCGCCGGTGTCTTGTTTTCAATGATTTGCGTGGATTTCTAATCGCGGAACCGTTGATTAGAAAGGCGAAAGGATTTAGCACAGAGGGCACTGACAAAGGCCGCAGAGGTCACCGAGAGATACTTGAAAACGGCGCCATTGGTGCGGTGAGGTTCGATTTGTTTCTTATTTACCACAGCACACGGTATCACGGCAGGAAAGAAAAAATCGACTGACCATCGGACCGAAAACGTACAGGCAGTTCTAGAACTGTACCTAAAGGCTTGGCCCTACGACTGCCAACACTTGCGGATCGATGCCGGGGATGAACGGCGAGGCAGAAAGCGGCGCAGCCAAACTTTCAGCAGGATTTTTCGGTGCGTTCTTGAAGTTAGTCACTATTATGTTATGGTGACTCTCACTTTCCAGGAATGAGGAAGTCGAAGGCGCGGTAAGCAGGCGAAACGGAGAATTGTAGATCATGGCTAACGCCAAGGTTCGAGGGGAGTCATCCCGGTCAACGCGGCGCGCGGGGAGCGCGAAACATACGACAAAGAGATTAGCCCGGCGGGGCCGAGCGGCCGGCGCCGGGTCGGAAGAGGGTCTGCGCGAACGGAAGAAGGCGCGCTTGCGCCAGGAAATTATCGAATCCGCGCTGAGGCTTTTTCGCGCGCGGGGATATGAAAACACGCGAGTGGAAGATATTGTGCAGGCGCTTGAGATCAGCCAGCCGACATTTTTCCGGTATTTCCCGACGAAAGATGCCGTTTTGTGCGAGGTGGGAAATCGCGGATATTCCTGCATTACCGAAAAGCTCAAATTGGAGCTTTCCAGCCAGGCCACCACGGCGGAACGATTGCGCCGGCTCTATCATGAGTTTTCGTGCGAGGTGGAGGCGAATCGCTGGCTTTGGCGCGCGGTGGTGTTATCGGGTGCGATGGATCCGTTGCGATCGCCGCAGATGCAGGACCGCAAGCAAATTGCGGCCAGCCTGCTGCAGGAAATCCTGGAGCAGGGGCAGAAACGGGGAGAAATATCGGATGCGTTCCCCGTGTCTCATTTGGCTGAATTTATGGATGCGCTGTACAACACGGTGGTGCGTAACTGGATGATCGACGCCTCCGGCCCCGACAAGCTTGTGGCTCGCGTGCGGACCGCAGTCGAGTTTTTCCTCCGTGGAGTTCAAGCGTAGGTTCCGATTCCAAAATAGGTTTCTGACTGGATTTGAATGCGTAATAAGAGCTCTTAGCCAAGAATCGGTCCGCTGAATATCCGATCCATTGTCGATCCGATGCGAATGAAAGCTGCCGTCCTCCGCGAATTCAAACAACCTCTGACAATCGAAGAAGTCGAACGTCCTACACCGGGCGCAGAAGAAGTTCTCATTCAGGTTGAGGCGTGCGGGGTTTGCCATTCCGATTTACATGTGGCAGACGGCGATTGGCCGCAGTTCGCGAAAATCGTGAAAAGGCCGCTAATTCTAGGGCATGAAATCGCGGGGCGCGTTGTCGAGAAGGGCGCTACCGTTCGAGAGCTGGAAATCGGCGATCGTGTCGGCGTGCCATGGGTTTACTGGACGTGCGGCGAATGCGAGTTCTGCCATGAAGGAAATGAAAACCTCTGCACGAAACAGAAGATAACGGGCGTGACGGTCGATGGCGGTTATGCGGAATTTGTGAAAGCTCCGGCAAGTCATGCTTTGAAGATTCCGCCGGGACTTTCGTCGATTGAAGCCGCACCTTTGTTCTGCGCCGGAGTGACGGTCTATCGCGCACTCACGCAAGCGGGAATTTCGCGCGGGCAACGGCTGGCAATATTTGGATTAGGCGGGCTCGGCCATCTCGCGGTGCAGATTGGAAGGGAGTTCGGCGCGGAGGTGACGGCCATCGATATCTCCGAAGAGAAGCTCGATCGCGCGAGATTGCTGGGTGCCTCAACCACACTCAATGCGGCAACGAGCGATGCGGTGAAGCAAATGCGGATCGCAGGGGGAGCGCACGTGGCGCTGGTTTGCTCCGCTGCGAAGGCTGCGTATGATGCGGCGTTCAAGTGCTTGCGGCCGACTGGGACTCTACTGGTGGTCGGATTGCCGGCTGAGAATATCTGCTTTCCTCCGATCATGATGACGGCGGGCGAGGTGCGGGTTAAGGCGTCAGCGGTAGGCACGCGGGAGGATTTACGCGGGGTGCTCGCGATGGCCGCGGCAGGGAAGGTGCATTGCGAAGTGACGTCGCATCCGCTGGAGTTCGCGAACGATGCGCTTGAGCTATTGCGTAAGGGGCAGGTTGCCGGCCGAATCGTTCTGGCGTGCGGCGCCCACACGGCGAATAGGGCACAACCTCCAAAAAAGTTCGGCTCGCCATTTAATTCGACTTGACGTTAGTCACTAAAATGTAATATTCCCTATCATAATTTTGGATGGGTGGATTAGGGGTACTCCGAAAGAAATTGGCGCGTTCGCAGGGAAGGGAGTTTCGCGCCGAGATCACAGGCAACTGGGCGATGCCTTGGCCGAACGAGGAGGTCACATGAAGTCAGCTTTTCTAGCCGGTTTAATCGTGTGTCTTTTGTGCCTGCTGGCGGGAGCTTCGCCTGCGCGAGCACAGGGAGTGGGTTCGTCCGCGACAATTAACGGAACCGTGACTGATCCGACCGGCGCCGTGGTACCGAAGGCCCTTGTGGTGGCTACGGAAGCTGACCGAGGAATCTTACATTCAGCGGAGACGGACACAAATGGCTTCTATCGTTTGACTGGTCTGCCTCCGATGACGTACGAGATTTCGGTACGTGCACCGGGATTTGAGACGGTGCTGCAGAAAGGTCTCCAGCTCAGTGTCGGCAGCATTACCATCGTCGATTTCCACCTGGCACTCGCGACTTCGAAAGCAGTAGTTGAAGTAACGGCAGAGCCGCCCATCGTGGAAACGGAGCGAGGGAGCGAATCGAACACGATCACCCAGAACTACATTGAAGACTTGCCGATTAACCGGCGCGACTACCTGAATTTCACGCTGTTGCTCCCCGGGGTCTCCGATTCGACGCGCATTACAGACGACCAGGATTTCCGCGTAAAGCAAACGCCGCAAAGCGGTTTGTCGTTCTATGGCAGCAATGGCCGCGGAAACAATGTGACGGTAGACGGCGGCGAAACGGGCACAGATTCCGGAGGTGTGCGCCTTACCGTGAGCCAGGATGCGGTGCAGGAGTTCCAAGTGAACCGCAGCAATTATCCAGCGGACCTGGGCGGCGCAAGCGGAGCGGCGATCAATATCGTGACGAAGTCGGGTGGCAATGACCTGCACGGAAGCGTGTACGGGTTCTTTCGAAACGACGCGCTAGATGCCAGAGACCCGTTTGCGTTTAGCCAAGCGCTGCAGCCTAATGTGCCTTTCGATGGCACTAGCCCGGACAATTTTACGGGGTCACCAGTGAAGGACTCATTGGGTCGGTATCAATTTGGTGGCAACGCCGGTTTCCCGATTCAAAAGGACAAGACGTTCCTTTTCCTAGCGTTCGAGGGATTGCGACAGGATGCACAGAACGCGGTACCGCTGCTGATTGATACGAATATTCTTCGGCCTACGGCCCCTCAGCAAACCATCATAAACGGGCTGGCTGCTCAGGGAGCCACTCCGGTGAACTGTTTGAACGGGCAGCCGATGCTCCCTGCTGCGATTTGCGCCCAAGCACTGACCAGCGCGCTGACGACCAGCTCGACAACAGGGCTACCAGGAACACAACAAAATGCGATAAATCAATACCTCGTAAACCAATTTGAAGATAACGGGGGACTCTTTAATTACAACACGAATGAATATCTTTTCTCCGGACGTCTCGATCACACGTTCAGTACCGTGAATTCCGTCTCGCTGACCTACCGGTACGGATATGCCCTGATCAATAACCCGGACGTTCAATCGTTAACTGGTTTTTCTGCGGGCAGTTCGATCCACAACTACGACAATGACATTCAGGGATCGTGGTTCCACACTTTCAGCCCGCGAGATCAGAATGAACTCCGGATTCAGTTTGACTACAACCATTTCAATGTAATCCCGAATGAGCCGGGGCAGGTGGGATTGCAGATTCCGGGCTTTATTAACAATTTGGGCTCCAACATTTTTCTTCCCAACAAGTCCATCCTCCGCCGCACGGAATTTGCAGACAACTTCACGATGATCCGAGGCAACCACACGATTAAATTTGGAGGCAACGAGCTGCTTCGTGGCAATCACACGGAATCCCACACGTTCCTGCCCGGCCGCTTCGTTTTCGGGTCGTTGCCAGGACAGTTCATCAGCCCGCAACTGGCGACCACGGAACTTAATCCGCTGCAATCCGCTTCTTTCGGGCTGCCGCAATTTTATCAACAGGGATTTGGCGACCCCGACTATCCTGCGTATACGCGCCCACTCACCGGTTTCTTTGTGCAAGATTCCTGGCGGATCAAGCCCAATTTAACGTTGAACTACGGACTGCGCTATGAAATCGACTCGCAGTATCTGCCGCTGAATACGTTCTACAAGGATTTTGCGCCGCGTATTTCGTTTGCGTGGGATCCGTTTAACGATCACAAGACCGTCATCCGTGGCGGCTACGGGATATTCTACGGAAATATTGATGCGCAAATTCCTCAGGTAGATTTGAGCCTCGGCGTACTGAATCGCAACCGAAGTACGGTAGAAAACCAGCACAATAAACAGCAGGTTCCAGATCAGGTAAACAATCTGGTGAACACTTGCGGAGTTGCGATTCCCGGCATACCCATCGTTCCCGGAACGGGTGCCAGCCCGTGTAACCGGTTCATTTCTATCTATGCCGATGCGCTGCTCCCGACGCCCCTTCCAATAGTAACTTCGGATGTGGTGTTCCAGACTCTATTCGCGAACGGGCTGATTCAATGCACCACTCCACTCCCGGGCCAGAACGCGTGCATCACGCCGCAATCATTGGGACCAACTACGGCGGGAGGTGTGTTCGCACCGGGTCCGTTTGGGCTGGGATCTGGAATCATTCCTACAAACACGGGTCCAATTTCGCCGCTCACAGTGACATTCAGCAATCCACCGAATTATCGAGCGCCGTACTCACAACAGGCTTCGCTTGCGGTAGAGCGGGAAGTGGCGCCGGGGCTTTCTGTTTCTGCGAGCTTCATTTATTCGCACACGGTGCATATCCCGGTGGCGATTGATACGAACTTGCTGCCGTCGACGCCAATGAGCACCGTGACACTCGCGAACGGGCAGACTGTTTCGTACCGCAACTGGAATACCAGCCCGGCTACTGATCCGCTTGGTGGCGTTGAGGGTCTTCCGTGCGCGCCGACACCGGCAAATCCGAACGCGCCCGCAGCTTGTTTCGTGAACCAACTGGTCGTTCAGAACAACCAGTACACCGCTGCATCGTCAGGTCTGTACGAAGGCGGAATTCTGCAGGTGACGAAGCGGCTGAGCCACGACTTTTCGCTCTTCGCGAACTACACCTACAGCAAGGCGATTGACACAGGAACCGATTTCAACACTGATTTCGGTCCGCAGGATCCGACGGACTTAAACCTTGAGCGCGCGGTATCTCCTTTTGATGAGCGGCATAAGGTGGTGGTGGCTGCAGTGATAAACAGCCCGTGGAAACAAGCCGTGCTGCAAGGGTTTCAGTTGTCTCCGGTTTTTCAATACCACAGCGGGCATCCGTTTAACTTGAACGCCGGGGGCGAGGTTAACGGAAACAATCACACTACCAACGAGCGGCCGATTGGCGCGAATCGCGATACAGGTCTTGGTCCGGATTACGTGGACTTCGATATGCGCTTGAGCTGGCAGCATAGAGTAGGCGAGCACGGAACTTTGCAATTGACGGCGGAGGGATTCAACATCGCGAACCACACGAACTACGCCAGCGTGAATAACGTGGTGAGCCCGGTGTTTGGTTTCCAACCGGGATTTACCACATTCAACGTGCACGGCATCTCGGACGTTACCCCGAGCACACCACTTGGATTTACGTCCGCGTTCCCGAAGCGGCAGATTCAGCTGGGCGTACGATATTCGTTCTAACTAGGGAGACCGCAGTCGCCGGGGTCGGTTGTTTCAGGGTCCGGCACGATTTGGTTAGTTCAACGGAAGACATCGATCGCTGAGGGCGACGTATTCCGAACTTTTGATAGGGGAGGATTGTCGCATGTGGCAAGGAATGAAGCATGGATTCGTGGTAATCGCACTTTCGGCGATGGCGGTGCTTTCAGTTTCACCGAACGCAAATGCGCAGGGTACGGCCTGCGCCAATCTGCCGGGCGAGAGGTGTCTATCCGGGGCGCTCGCGGATGGCGCCACTTATTTGATTGAAGTTCCGGCAAACTGGAACGGAACAACGTTCTTGTACAGTCACGGCTACGTGGTGCCGGGCAGTGCGAATCCTGCGGTGGACGTGGGCGATCCGGCCACGGGCACTTTCTTGCTTCTAAATGGCTATGCTCTAGCTGGTTCTTCCTATGCTCACACGGGCTGGGCGATCCAGGAAGCTTTGGTCGACCAGATTCAAGTGCTCGATATCTTTGACACTACTGTTGGGAAGCCGGCGCAGACGATTGCGTGGGGACATTCATTGGGCGGAATCATCACTGCTGGGCTGGTCCAAAACAACCCGAAACGATTTGTTGCAGCTCAACCGATGTGCGGGGTGCTGGCAGGCGGCGTGGCCACCTGGAACACGGCGCTCGATTCTGAGTTCGCTTTCAAGACTCTGCTTGCGCCGACGAGCAACCTGGAACTGGTTAACATCAATCTCGCCACCGCCAACGCGAATCTGACACTCGCTGAAGAAATTCTGGCGGGCGCGCAGAGCACGGCTCAGGGACGCGCGCGAATCGCGCTTGCGGCTGCTCTGGGCGATACTCCTGGATGGTTCACTCCTCTTTCGCCTGAGCCTGCTCCGACAGATTTCGTAAATCAGGAAATCAATCAATTCACGTGGGATGAGGAAGTTGACTTTCCGTTTGTTTTTGCGTTCCGGGCCGAACTCGAAGCGCGGGCGGGCGGGAATGTCTCCTGGAATACGGATGTGGATTACGGGCTACAGCTGCTGAAGTCGCCGTCGCGCGACGAGGTATGGGCTCTGTATCAGACGGCGGGCATTAGTTTGGCGCAAGATATTGAGACGCTGAATCGGACGGCGCGAATTAAGGCGAATCCGAACGCGGTAAAATACTTGTCGCAAAATATTATTTTCAACGGCGAGATCAATATACCCATTTTGACGATGCACACGCTCGGCGATGGGCTCGTCATCAACGAAAATGAGACTGCGTACCGGACAATCGTCGACATTAGAGGCAACGGCGGATTGCTGAAACAAACTTTTGTATCCCGAGCGGGGCACTGCGCATTCACACCGGCCGAAACGATCGCGGCGGTGGGAACGCTTTTGACCAGGGTAGAAACGGGACGCTGGCCGAGCATAGAAGCGAACCTTTTGAACGGCGACGCTGCAGCACTGGGACCGAACTTCAATATTTTTGCGGTTGGGACCACGATCGTCCCCGTGGCGCCGGCGTTTGTTGATTTTGTGTCAGGAATTTATCCGCGCCCGTTTGATTCTCTCGCAGGGCTGTGCGATTCCAAGGGCGGCCGCGGTTGTCCGTTTGGTTTCTCATTTTTGCAGCCACACTAGGAAGCCGCAAATTACCAAAGGATAGCGACGCCTGCTGAACGGCGGGCGTCGCTTTTTTTGCGATGGCCTCGACTTCCTGTACGGGGCGTTGGTTCTAGAGTCGTAATCGAATTTGGAATTACCTCAGAGATTGCACGATGCAGGATTCCGAATGAACACCAAGCAACTCTTCGATTTGACCGGGCGTGTCGCTATCGTGACAGGTGGATCGATCGGCCTTGGGCGGCAAATGGCTCGGGGGCTAGCAGAAATGGGCGCGAACCTCGTTCTGTGTGCGCGCAAAAAGGAAAGGTGTCTGGAGACGGCGGAGGAGTTGAAAATGCTTGGCGCCGAGTGCCTGGCCCTTGGTTGCGACGTTAAGGATCCGGCGAGCGTGAAAGAAGCGATCGACGCGACCGTTGGCGAATTCGGACGGATCGACATACTGATCAATAATGCGGGGACGTCGTGGGGCGCGCCCGTGGAAGAAATGAAGATCGAACATTGGAATAAAGTGATTGAGACGAATCTCACCGGGACTTTTCTTTTTTCCCAGGCGGCGGGGAAGGTGATGATTCCCCAGGGGAAAGGCAAGATCATCAACATCGCGTCGGTGGCGGGAATTCACGGGGCGCCTCCGGAGTTCCAGGCGATTGGGTATCACGCAAGCAAGGGAGGGGTGATTGCGTTTACCAAGGATCTGGCGTGCAAGTGGGGAGCGCACAATATTCAAGTGAACGCGATAGCTCCGGGTTGGTTTCCGACGAATATGTCGGCGGTGGTTATCGAGCGAAACAAAGATTATTTTTTGAAGCGG